>Ga0307510_10010362_pt1 | contig 11070 bp, 5 predicted proteins | sample 12_EM_MG_FD_207224 | JGI IMG/M metagenome (GOLD analysis project Ga0307510, IMG submission 207224) | Populus trichocarpa ectomycorrhiza microbial communities from riparian zone in the Pacific Northwest, United States - 12_EM | ecosystem: Host-associated > Plants > Roots > Unclassified | place... | reverse complement strand
TTTCCCCGCATGTGCCCAGCCGTCATTCCTAATACCTGCCGTCTGTTCCCCCCCCCCTAGTCTTTACCCACACCCTTTACCCACACCCTACCGTCTTCTGATACCCCCTATAGTCCCCCACGCAATTCCGGCCGCCCTTCCATCTCCCCTGTAGTCCGCCTAAGTAGCCGTTTCTCTCCTTGTCTCACTATATTAACAAGCGCCTAGCGTGCAGGGCCTGGCGGCCCCAGCATAGCCCGGCAACCCACCGAGTCATTTGCCCTACACAGGACCCGGCTAGCGGTCCCGTCCCGTCCGTTCCTCTTGGCATTATCCCCGGCGTCCCTGTGGGGCCCCTAGATGGTTCGGAACACTGCCAGCAGGGTCCTGTGGTGCTTTTCTGTTACAGTTCTTTGGCTGGTGTACTCAGGAACTTCAAACTCACGATTTGGTCATCCTCATGGCTTATGACCAGGCAAACCATGGGCTATATACATAAACTAATGAGCAAGGGAGGGGACGTCTTTAACGGGTGGAGAGCCAAACGTGTTTTCCAAATGAGCCGGTACCAGCTGAAATCTGACTCTGGTACTTTTTTGCTAAGACTGGGAAAATGACTTGCAACCTAGGTAACCAACCAAAACCATTATGAGATATGTCCACTTTTGTGCAAAGACTACCTTTAAATAATAACTACATAGTCAAAAAAAAAACTTTCATATTGCTTCTTAAGTACTAAAACTTAATTCAGATGGCTAGTCTCAATGTATGAGGCCAAAGTTTTAAAAAAGTTTATTAAAGTATAGTTTCACAAAAAAGAATATTTCTCAAAATTTTCATTTCTTGTATTTAAAATATCCTATAGAGATCATTGATTGATAAATAATATTTTCTGAGCTGCTGGATACATATCATACAAGTTAACTTTTAGTGCATGAGTTTTTTGGTTTTTTTGCTACATCACTACAATCACTATAGTTAAGACCTATGGGAGTATTTAAAAGAGAAAATAAGGTTAGTAGCAGAATGATTGGTTCAGTCTCATCCCAATACTTAGAGTATTAAATTTGATCTATCCAACCTTCTCTTGCAGGCATGTTGTTGTCGGCTATAGAGCATCACCATTTATCACTCGTGGTTTTCTGGAGCCCAGGCCGTCCTCAGCCATCCCCGGCCCACTACGGTCCCCATCATTCTTTTTTTCCACATGTTCCCGACCATCGTTTCTAATACCTGCCGTCCTTTCCTACACCCTACCGTCTTCTGATGCTCCCTACAAGTCCTTGGCATGGATGTTGGAAATAATCCGTGGTTGGCCGAGTACTTCAAGCGGTGGACAGAATAAAGTGCTTGCAGACCGCTTGATGGGTAGAGGTAGTGCGGACAAAACTTTGCTGAGGGTGAAAACAAGAGAGAGATTCGGGGTCAAAATGAGAGTCGCGTTAAGAAGAGTTTCGTTGGTTTTAGTTTACTGTGTAGAAAGAACTTGTTGAGTGGAGAGAAGGGAAGAAAAGCGAAACGAAACAGGACGCAAAGACAAATGGGCCCATAATCGATGGTAACCAAGTCAACCGTATGACTAAGCTTCGGCGAACAACCCAAGATATCCAACAATGGACGCACCGAACACAGGGAGATCCTAGTAGTATTCAGTATGGGGCTCGAATGTGCACAGACAACCCGCCATACGAAATTCCGCTCCTAGCATAGCCCTGTGTTTCGTCTATTCATGACAGATATCAATATACCCTCTCGCGCAATCCTGGCCATCTTGCCATCGCTCCTGCAGTCTACCTAAGCAGCTTCTTTCTCGCTTGTCTCACTATAGTAATAAAGGCCTAGCCCGCGGGGCCCGGCGGTCCCCTGGCCAATTTGCCCTATACGGAACCACGGCTATTGGTAACGTCCCGTTCCGTCTTCTTGGAATTATCCTTGCCGTCCCACTGGGTCCCGCAGACGGTTCGGAACACTGATCGTAGGTCTGGCGTAGGACCCGTCAAAAGACATCAAAATCATCAAAGCTCAGTCATAACGGAATCCGCAGCACAAGGTTCGAGATACAAACACAAAATTCGCGAATGGGTACTGTGGAGTCACAAATTGTTCTATGAGGGGTTTAGCTAGATTGTTCTTTTCTTTATAGTCACGGGCGGGAGAGGTTTTTATTTAGTTAACGGGGAACGGGGAAGGTGGAAGTCCCTGGCAGAGAATGATTTGTAAGCACTTGCATGGATCGTGGGATTTGAGTGGTGGGCTTGGCCAGGAAAAACACAAGTGTGAACCTAACCTTTGTATCTACACCACCGTTCTTTAGTCCTATAAGCTACAGGTTCCGTTCATTGGGTTTTCTCTTGATTGTCATCGACGAAAGGTTAAAGGCTCCGATTGTGTGAGCGGTGATAGCCCCATTCGGTTCCTTTATTTCTTTTCCTCTGATTCAATCATTTCTTCCTGTTTGTTTCTTCTTGGTTGGTCGGAAACTCAGTCTGGGGATTATCATTCCTCCGACCGGAAATCATCGTTTCAGTACCTTGAAGATTGGTATTTTAGTTCATATGAGTTTAGCTGCAATTAGAAGCTAATTGGCCCTTGTAGAATCAAGCAAAAAGCAAGTTCTCAAATGGTCCATGCTAAGCTACGGAATTTGGATAGAAGCCCACTGACGGAAGTAGTTAATCAGAAAAATTACAATTGAGATGTGCCCAGAAAATGATGTAGCATGAGTCTGATTTGGCTGAAATTGCAGTTTAGAGAAATCAAGGTAAGCTTCTGACAGGATAGGCCCTTGCCGCTTGTTCTTCGGTATTTTTCTACCCAAGCAAATTTATGACTTAGGCTACTCCCTATTTGTTAGAGTCTACGAAAATATCTCCCCTAGCATTTTTACGGTACAGTCGTGTAACAAAGGTCTTGGCACCCTGGTAAAATTTTATTATTCAACTTGCTTCACCGCAACAACTCCACTGGCACAAACCCCGTGCTCAAAGCAGAAATGAGATCACGAGAAACAGAACCTCGTAATTTCTGTTCTTCATCATTAATTCAGGCTGAGGGAGGACATACAAAGTGGTAAATTCAGAGGCATTCTTGTCCTCACTCAGTCAGGGGGTGTCAAGACTTTTGTTACACGACTGATACATAACACAATTATAAATCTTTCAAGCGAAACCCCAATACTTTATTTTATCATATCAGATGGGCTGAAGGCTTTGCATCCCAAGTAGCTTAGCCACGGCACACCTTTCTTTCAGCCTTGTACGAGGCTGGGGACAAAAACCACCGGTAGGATGGCATGCACAGCCCAAACTGGTCTACTTCGCACTCTTCATTTAATGCATCCCGAAGCTGAAAAATAATGAAAAATCCATATTATGGTCCAAAATCCCTTCAAATATCTCCTTAAGTGCTCCCAAATCTTTAAAGAGTCACTGGCTGCTTTGTAATGCAATATTGTAAAGTTGAAGTAGAATCTAGGGAATTATATCACATGTGGATGATTTGGTTTGGATTGCTTTACTAGATCAGTGGTTGGAAGGCCGTGAATATGGCTGTTTTCAGTGGAAAACCTTCATCTATCATACCGGTGATTTTTGTCGCCAGCCTTGTACGGTACAGGTTTGGATTGCAGGGTTAATTTTGTTAAAGCACAATACATCATAACGCCACTCAACAGCCATCTACCGTATCGGTCAACTCGCCTCCGCCTCTCTCACCATTTAAAAGTACTCATTTATAGAGTTGGTTTGATGAGAAAATTTTAAAACATCTCATAATGGCCTTTACAATACATCTTTCATCCTTGATTTTAATAAAATCCATTTCTTGGTTTAGTTGTGGGCCTTGTGTTTGTGATTGCTAAGTTGCTGAATTGCGTCTGATAACTTTCCCGACGGACAATCCCGCAAGATTGTCCCACTTCAACTATCTCCTGCAAATGCCCAATATCAGCCTTGGGTAAAATGTGATCTGAAAGCCCCTCGTTTGACCAATCGCTACCATGGGGTTGTGGGTGGCGGCGGCCTATTAGGATTCAGATTTAACATGAGGAAAAAGGTGGTCGGAAAGCTGAAGATCTCCTTTCCCATCACTTACCCTCACGCACAGGTACCGCTGGGGACAAAATAACCAGAATACCTGTACTGTACCTCACAACCCAGTACCCCAGCTTACCACCAGCAGTAATAATTTGGGCAACCTCAACAACCAAAAATAAAATACTCTTTGCCTTACTCCCCGAGTGAAAGTGTGCTGCTGTGGGGGTAGTAAATTGGCCGTATCATTTGGGTCTGGTGGCTATCGAAGAAACTACTTTCACCGATTTTAAGCTGTGGTACTTGGTTCTGATGTATAGGATTCGTGTTATTTGACCCCGCGGTACAGTGGTCTGGCTTCCTACATTGCCTCCTCGCTTAGCCACCACTGTTCCATGATGTCCTTGGTTGCACAGCGAGTCTCACAAATTTTTGCAGTAGTGGACTTGGAGCCAGAGTGCTCTTCACTCAGCCAAAGTTTCTCCTGTTCGCCGAACCGCAGTAAATTTTGTGAACCAACAATGTTTCACTGGAGGGTGTCACGGTGAAAGTATTAATATGATTGAATTCCCCTCCTCCGCTGCAATCGCATAGTCCCTGCACCCGCCCCTCAGCCCGCCAATTTCGAAGCCCACAAAATAGCTCCAGTCATAGGCGAACGCCCCGAGAAGCATGAGTGTAGAGTATGGCACGTTGTTATTCCCTGTCTGGGTCCCCATTGGCTAATAGGGCACCAGTTTGCTAGCATTCGCTCCGGCCCTTATGCAAAGTTTGAACACGGGGAACTTCTCCGCCAACAACAACAGCAATAACATCAACATCACATTTATTCATGGGGTACCGGTACCTCAACTTGTTCCTGGTATTCTGCCTTTCCTTGTACTCTTTTAAAACTTATGGCTAAGAATTTGGATAGCAACCTTTGAAGACCTAATAACGAAAACCAGGTGGTGGGTGTCACCACCCGATATGCACCTAGAGACCCTCCGCGACGACTACGATCAGCCCGAGGCTGGCACTGGAACGTGGATTTTCAAGGATGATAGGTATATGCTGTGGAGGGAGGGCAAGGGATCCAGGTTCCTTTGGCTTTGTGGTGGCCCTGGAACAGGAAAGACTATGTTGGCCAAGCGTGTTGCCAGCGAATTTCTTAGTCGACCCGACAGTTCTAAAAAAATTGTTAAATTGGTTTTCTACTTCGTCTCGCCCCGAGTCTCCGCCGCCTCGGGATCCGCTGAGGCCGACCCGCCAGAACCCATGCTTGCCAAAGTAGCCAGTGACCTACTGTACTGCATTCTTCAGCAAGATGGGAGCCTTTTCCGTTACTGCAAGGATGAACTCAAAAATCAAGGGCCTAAATTTTTCACCAACCACACGTCTCTATGGAAGGTCCTAAAGGACGTAATCGAGCAATGCCACCAAGACTCTGTATACATCCTGATTGATGGCATAGATCGGTTCGGGAAAGAGTTATGCAAACGGTTGATCAGAAAAATTCTAGGGCTCATCAATATCCAGAAGGTCAAAATATTTTTCTGCAGTCGGGAGGCGCCCTACATTTCGAACACCCTCCCCCATGACCCCGACCAATGTATCACGATTAATCTTGACACCTGCAGTCTTGTCAAAGGAGATGTGGAAACTTTTATCAGGCAAAGAATGAATTCATTGGGGTGGGATACTCATCTGAGGGAGAAAGCAAAGGAGGCCCTCCTGGCGAGGTCAGAGGGCTTCTTCCTTTGGGCATCGTTGGTGGTCAACAATCTAATAAATGAGTGTCGGGGCCCCGGTTATGAAATGCTACTAGCAGGTCTCCCACCAGAACTCGAAGACGAATATGAAAAGATGTTACACATTCCCCCGTCACAGAGAGACTCAAGTGCAGTTCTGAACATTATCTGGAGTGTAGCACTTGCCCTGCGTCCGCCTACATTTGCCGAATTAGGCCATATCCTGGCATGCATAGAGGAAACGGCAACAGCTCAACAACCGACCGCTCATCCAGGGGCGGGCTCCAAGATCCAGCCAAGACCTGAGGGGGAACTCAGGGGATATATCCTGCCTTCACTGGGATTTCTGCGGGCTACCAACACAACCGTATCCATGGTCCATCGTACCGCAAGGGACTACCTTTTCGATCAATGCAGGAAGGGCAGCCTCCGTGTGCTTTCAAAAAGCGACGCAGACCTTGCGGTTTCCTGGAAGAGCTTCCAATACCTTCACGATGCCTTGAGAGGCCCAGACCAAGCCCTGTCTAATTGGGAATTTCTCGGATATGCAGCGGAATGCTGGCTGATCCACGCCCACCAGAGCATTGATGCTTCAGATGACAACCCTTACGACGACCCCGTTCGTAACTGGTTGCGGTATCAGTTTTTTGAAACCAGCGACATCATACGAAATCGGTGGATTAGGCTGTGCGGAGATTCGAGAATGCAGGCTTTGGCCGGGGAGCAGACAAAATTGCACATCGCGGTCGGTTTAGGGCTCATGCCCCTTGTCGAAAAGGTCCTGTCGGGTCCCGCGGAGAGGACACAAAGCAATCAGTCATTACTACACCCAGATCAAGACCCCAACCGATCGCTACGCAATACAACCATTTCTCGCCATTGGGCCACGTTTGTGGGCTTGGTGGAAATTTTCCCAAAACCAACCCACAGGGTGCGTGGCAGAAGGGTTAATAAGAAAAATTGCCTTGGCAACACCCCTCTTCACCTTGCTTTTCAATTTGATCACCCGAGTATTGTCCAGCTCCTCATCGAGAAGGGTGCGGATCCGGCCATCAAGAACGATGACCAGCAAACAGTATCAGAATTGGGGGCACTTCTCAAAAGAACAGAATGTTTGAATATTCTAGAGAGGCAAGGAGTGCCTAGAAGGCCAAGAAGGGAACCATGGATGAGGCTGTGGAGCGGTTCCAGAACTGGTCACGGACGAAACCCCCAGATGAGCTCGAGAGGGGTATCGTAGACGGGACCGTGGAAGAGATCTGAGTGGAGACTTGCGACATCGGGGTCAGAGAAAGCCAAGCCACCACATATCCCCTTCTGGCATCGGGCTCCAACCCTCCATTCTCTTCGCCATCGCGCTGGTTACATATAACAACCTGCACCCAACTCACCAGGAAGGGCCTACGGTGCCCTAGTTGTGTGCTAGGAACTGGAGGAGTCTTTCCTCCAGTCCACAGTCTATTGTCACAATTCTTTAATTTATAATATTATGGTTCCAAAAGCATGTCGGGGGTTAGTCTCATCTATCATACATCACGCATAGTAATGCCGTCAGAGATTTTCACTTAGTTAAGTTATTTCAAGAGGCGAATTCTTTGGCTTCCGGAGGTGGTTACCTCCGCTCTCCTTGAGGGGACGTGCTTGCTAGTTTTTGTTTTTTGTTAGGTTAGTTGTTAGGATTAGTCCGACTTAGGTTATTAGGAGTATATCATGGGGTTTATTCGATAATCACGATGAGTTAGTTATTAGTTGTATGAGGATGTTTAGAGAGGAGGGGGGGGTGAATCTCGTTTCTTAGTTTGTTCGCCCGTTTTAGGGTGGGCAACAGATCATGATTTATGTTCTCGCGCAGATTCTCCTTTGGTGGATATTTTTATGGTTTTCTTCGGTTATTATATTTCTCTAGCATCTAGCAAAATGTTGTCCCAGCACTTCTACGATAATACCCTATTACAAATTCTACCGCTAGTCATACGACAGGGCAGAAAGCGTCCAGTGACCACACATGACTCCATGCATTCCTTCCACCCTTCCTTCCACCCTCCTTCCACCCTTTACCCCTTGATAATTATCATTTACGAAATGAACGAAAATTTCACACCCAATCCCCTTCCCGAACTGAAACGGGCATATCCCTGGGATTCCGCAGTCAGCACCGCCTTAACTACCGTACCTCCCCCCTTCCCGCCCTGCTTAAGCCGGAACCTGTCAGCCACGGCTGCAGACACCCAAACCCCACCTTGGCAAGCATATTCCCAATACACTCCCTAGGCCCAGCCGGGTAGTGAGAAACCCATAATTACTTTCGACAGCGGCCGCCCACCGCTTCGCCTGCCCACCGCTCGGGCCAGAGCTCCTCAGCGTTGGCGCTCCACAGTGCTGTGCCTCTGCTTATCGCGAAAGAGGAGAGCACGATGGACGTGCCCTTCAGCACGAACGCCCCATTCAAACTCATCTTAAGCCGCCACGCGCAGCGTCACATCGATAGGAGAACAGAGGAGGGCACAAGCGGAGCACCTCAGACATGATGTGGGAGAGATATTCCAGGCGGGGGATCTGGTTGTATGTGATGGCCGCCGGTAGGCCGGAGGGGAATGCGGTGTGGATCTCGGCACGAGAGCGGGATTGAATGGCTTTTCTGTGCCGGAATAAGGAGTATATGCTAGGCTACCCGTCCGAGCCTATCTAGGTACCCGGTTTTAGAATAGCGGAGAGGATGTAGTTAGCTTAGGAGTCTTCCAGGGAGTTCGCTGGGGTGGATTTTTTAACGGCAATGACTTGCGCGTTCACGCGTCTTCCAGTCGACGCTGGGTGCGCGATGTCGCGGGCTCGCTTTAGCGGGAGGAACTGCACAGAACGGGAGGGAAACGTCATGGATGGGATCGCCACGGTCCAGGATGGACCCGTGCTAAAAATTGTAGTGTCTGCGCCCGCTAACCTTGAGCCGCACTTTATTTTCTTCGGTAAAGCTACTGCAGCTTATGTAAGCACCATCCAGCACGGGATTCAGAGCGAAAAGTTGCTTATATCCAGCGCTTCCAATGAGAGCCACTTCCCCATCTCCACCACCACCCCTCCTCCTCACCACCCCAAGCGCCGCTTCAAGAACCGCGCACCGCCCCCGCCACTTTTTCTATGTTTTCAGCCCTCCTTAGATCAAAACCGGAACCGGTCCCTGAATATGCGCGTGCAAGAAAGCCGGCAGCAGCTGCCTCCTCTGCGCCCTGTGCCCCTCACCCTCCACGAACAGCAGTCCTTTCTTCACGAGAATATTGGCCATCTCGTTCGTTACCAGCGGCGGCGGGTGATGGAGCTCCCCCCCCCCCGCGCGCAGCACTTCCCGTTATTGGGAACACCCGCTCGATGATGAAGACATGGCGGTTGGCCGTTTAGAACCGTGCGCATCTAGATAGCAAAGTCGCCTATGGGGAAGCTGGTAAGCCGGGGGGCGTGTCGGGTTAGGGAGAGGAGCTTAGGCCAGAGGATGAGGCGGTAAAGGAGCTTACAGGTTGAGGCTAGGGAGGTAGGTACTCGGAATTCGGTGATTGTGCTGAAGTGGGTGTGGCAGGAGAGGAGTATCGTGGATACGGCGCATCCTGCTAGAATGTTGGTTGTGAATATTATTGGATCTGGAGAGAGGGCCAAACCGGAGGGGTAACGGTGGTCGACGTAGGTGGATGATAGATTTTTCTCCTTCGGCAGCTGGAGAGGTGGGTGTGAAAAAGTGTTCTAACGGATGCAATGCGATGTTGGGGGAATACCCCTCCGGCCGAGTCCCGCCCACTGTATCTCTTAGCGCGTCCCCCAACTATTTGTACAATACAAAATACCCCCATCCGCCAATTTTAACCAATCCAATCCCCCAATGGCTCGGTATTCGCACCATACTTGTAGTTCCTAAAAACGCATAGTTCTAAGCACTATAAACTAACACGGTTTGATTCAACGCTGCCCATTCAGCAGTTAATAATCCCCTAATCTAGTTGTGATATGCGCCTTCACTTCCCGTTGTGGTGGTGATTTCAAGATATCATTATTTGTAAATTAGTTAGCCTCATACCCAATTGTGCTAGCTCCATGAAAACTTAAAATCAGCACAGACTCTCCTCTAGGGGTGGTAAACTGAACGTATTTGCAGAACATCTTAACTGCCGTTGTTCAACTATCCTAGTTTGAAGTGATGGCGTCTAGATATCGAGAGATTAAAATCCATGAGATTCGAAATCTAAAAGTCCCTAGGCAAAAGTGTTTGTGAGATCGCTTAGCCGGATGTCTCATATTTTCACGAACACTTTTGCCTAGGGACCGTAGGTTTTACCAAACAATAAACGAGAGAGATCAGAGTCTCATAGACCCCTTTTAGCTGTGCTTAATAAAACAATATCATTAGTGGAAATCTCGTAATAATAAAGACCTAAGGTGTATGTATTGTGTGCAGCCGAAAACTTAAATCCAGATGAAAAGTGTCGTGTGATGCTTGCCCTGGTGCAGTCTCTGGGGTTTTTACCCCCAGAGGTTAACATCAAACCCCAGATATTTCAGGGCCGCAGAAATCTCAAGAGAGCGAACATCCAAACAGGCCGTGAGCGGTGTTGGGGGTTTGTTTTGTGCAGATCTGCTGTGTCTGGAGCCGATACTGAGGGATTTCTCAAATGCCCGGAGTTCACCTTCGACCCTGGCCGCAAGTCAGGCAAAACCACCCCACCACTACCGGTGCCCGAGTAGGGACATTTAGCCCCGGAATTGAAAGACATTTGTTCAAGTTTTTTTCCAACTAAAAGGCTTTGGTGCGTGCAACGCCCTTTTCCGTACAAAACTGACATCAAAACTTGCCTCTCGAAAAATTCCGGAAGACTCTTCCTAAAGACCACCAATACCAGACTAGTGTTGGGGAAAACTAGTAAAGATGCGGTAGGCTTCGTACGGGGGTGGTGTTAAAAAGAAAAACTTTTTAATGATAACAATGAGGCTCTCTATTAGCAATGCCTCCATCACATCTTTTTGGGCTGGCTGAGGGCACCATCTCTTGAGTTTGGTTTTGTGTAATAGCTGGTCGCTTACTGGTCGCTTACTGGTAGATCACTGGGAGAGGTAAGGCTCATGCTTGGTTTACTGGGGATAATCAGTAGTGATTCAAGTACGAGTACTGGGGATAAAATAAAATTCTCACTTTAGGAATCTTGTCTGGGGTGGGTGTTGGTCAGTTCGATCGAGGCTGTTATGAGTTTTACTGGCGAACATAACGTGATTAAGATATACGAGTGTGGTTAATTGAGTCTCCCACAGAGCTTCCATCGCGGGTAGAAGTTTTTGGCGAAAGATGCAGCAGG
>Ga0307510_10010361_pt1 | contig 11071 bp, 15 predicted proteins | sample 12_EM_MG_FD_207224 | JGI IMG/M metagenome (GOLD analysis project Ga0307510, IMG submission 207224) | Populus trichocarpa ectomycorrhiza microbial communities from riparian zone in the Pacific Northwest, United States - 12_EM | ecosystem: Host-associated > Plants > Roots > Unclassified | place... | reverse complement strand
TTGCTGAAAGAGATAAACTGATCTCTTAAACAAAAGTTAAAGTCAGAGGAATAATCTCTGAAATTAAAGACTTGAAGCTATCGCGAGATGAACTCCAAGGGACCTGAGTGGCTAGAACTCGGAATATGACCTGTCGTTGCAGTGCTTATGTCTCCAAAAATGGTTTAGCAAGTGAGATTTAGTGTGGTTGCCCTGGTGATTTAAGAACGCACGGTGGTGCTTAACCTCGATATTATAGCCGGGTACAACTGTAGAATTCGAGTAAATTTAACCCCCACCTCAAAAACTAAGAGGGGTGGCACAACATTTCCAATGTCCTGCCGGCCCAGGAGATGATCCCCGCACCAAGAGGAATGATGCTTGCTTGACAAGTTATCTTGAAGCCTGTGGAAGTGCTGGATCTCATTACCGTAACTGGAAGTCGCAATTCCGCTCGCTTGTTAGAACTAAGCTAAGCCTATCGCGACCAGATTCGCTGATGATAGTGGATTACGCAAGTGGGTGTGGTGTGGATGAGCGCGCGGAGTATCTGATCCAGAGATTACCGGTTTGACCCGACGACCCCCCCCGGTCATGACATCGGCACAATATTTCCGCCTGTGGACCAGGTCAGGATCTTCACTTTTGTGTAGCATGATGTCCCCCTGACAGCAACGTGGCAGGCGAGTGTGAACCATGCGGGGTGAAGTTAAAAACCAAGCATTAAAAAAAAGAAAGATGCGGTACAGGTACCGCCAAGTCTACCGCAATGTGAAACCACCGTAGGGCCACAACAAACCTGTCCCGGGCAAGAAGTATCTGAAAAACTAGGGATTGTGGACTAATCTTTTTATAATGAATCCCTATCTCTCAAATACCGTACCTTATTACTTGCCTGGGACACGAGTATCAAAAAACTCGAGCTACCGGTACTATGAAGTGACTTGCGCCAGTGGGATTCGGAAAACCATCTCTGCTGGTCATGTACGAGCACTCAAACAGGTATCCCTTGGGGTGTCCGGAAGAGTAAAATTCGCGACCAGAAGGCTACAGTGGGTCCCGTTCAGTCACCAGCTACCGGTAGCTGTTCAGGGGTTTGGATTCGGGCTTTTCAACTGCAAAGTGGCTCAGCATTATCGCAATCTAGAACTACAGCACTCGAATGACGCCGGAAGAGGATTAGCATGCCTAGTTGCCAATTTGACTGTCCGCATCTCCGTGAAAGCCGGGAAGGATAACCATTGTTCCCACAGAGACCTATCGAACGGAAACCACCACCGGTGGGCGGTGACCGACGTTCATGAACTTGTTTCTTAGAGCGTCTAATATATCTTAGCTCCTAGTATTCACATCCTCTGTAGGTTCCTCCTCACTCAATCACTCGTAGGTGGTTTGGCAATGTCTGTCTCGTACTCACCAACCCTCCCCAATGTATCCGATAAAATCTTTGGCCTACGGTACCTACCCAGTCTTACATCTTTACAATCACCTAACCTCATCGATTGCCCCTGTACATCTTGTATTGGATAGTTGCACTATTTGGGGGGTCATCACCTCTGAATCAACACTTGCCAATACTCCATCATCATCATCATCAAGTTTTCCCCTCCTTGCTGGGTGTTCCGCGGACCCCCGCCCGAATATCCCATGTTCGGCGGACATGTGGTTTCAATGCGCATTAATGCGGAAGATAGCAACTCATACCGAGTTGCAGCGGTGAGCTCTCTTTCGTGCGACATTTCCCCTACTCCCTGTGTAATTTTGGTTCACTATACGTATACATACAGTAGAATGGGTCTAGTATCGGAGAGCTTGCCCAATATACTTGCGCAGCCGAATTGAAGCCGGACACTTTGTACGGGAGTTATCACCTTAAGTGTCGGCTTCAATTCGACCGCTCCAGTCGACGACATGGATCTAGGGCTGGGAGAGGACCGGATGCTTACTTGTTTTATTTGCTCGGGGGTGTCTTTCTTTCCCCCGCCTCCGCTCCTAGTTTCCTCTTCCCTGGATACGGCGGGAGGTTTTTTTGTAGGGGGTTTAGGTGTTAGTTGGGTTGGTCATAGAATCTTTCTATAGGCTAACACTGTGGTGATTCCTAAGTCGCGTACTATCTACCGGCAGGTGTAGGATCGTGCTCGAGCATAGCCCGCTCTAGTTATCGGAGTTGTATTGCAGATTTCACCAGACAATTTCTTCCCCCCGTGTCTCAGGAAGAGGTGTATGCCGCACTTTCAATCTACAAGTTTTGCGCGTGGAAATGGGGACAATGGGGGGATGAGCCGAACTAGATTCCCTATAGGGGGAATGTCGGCTATCATATGTATACCATTAAGGGATAGTATCACTCGGAAGTATGGTTGAACCTCCAAAGCTGTACTTAGGCAAATTAATAAAGAGGGCTGAAGGCCAACGTTGATAGCAGGGAAGAAACATAATCTCATAAAATAAAACCAATAATACGCCGTTAGACGTCTTGACGTACGAAAGCACATCCGGTTCTTGTTTACCATGAACACTAATAGAACTACTGTATGTATCATACCAAACCCCTCATCCAAAACCTTCTGCTCTACTCGACACCTTTTAAAGTCTCCGGGACGTGAGTTACTACTCGTACGCCTGGGCTACGAAAAATCTAACCAAAGGCATCATTTTTTTCTCCCCTCCCATCTCTCGAGGCCTCGAGGTTACCTCTGCTGGTATAAAGTACTGTACCTTCCCTCCAATTCGCAAGCCACCACCGAGTGACCGTCGATGATGCTCAGACGCCAAAGAGAGAGCACCGGCCAACCTCCGCAAAATATATATAGCGCTTCACAAGCACAAATCCACTCCTGTACTCAAACATCACGCTATTTCACATTACACAGCACGGCACTACCTCCCGCTAAGGTGGCTCAACCCTTAACAGCAGCCATTCATGCATCCACCGCCACCACAACCCCTTATCCCACCACGCCAAGCGCAGTACCATAAATACAAATCCCTTCCCCCGTTTAGGGGTGTACTATAGCGTATCGTACGGCAGGTGCGCCTCTAATACCTACCCGCCGCTTGTCTGCTTGCTTACTGCACTTGTCTTTCACCCGTAACGGCCAATGTATCAACAAAATCAGGCCCTGCGCTCATAGGATAAATTGCAGTGCCATCTCGGGAGAGGTTGTGACCCAAAAAGAAATTTGTAAAATTCCAAAATTGGAGATGGAAGGGAACTAAGTTCGAGTTCGAGCCATCCAATGATAAGTAAGGTACAATAGACTATATACTACTCGACAGACCGATGCATGCATCTAAGCCAACGGGTGCGGCCAGGAGTCATCGGGGGGAGCCTTCCCGGGCTTCCACTGGAAGCAAGGTAGAGGCTAGGTGGGGGAGGTAGAGAAGATAGAAGGTACAAAATAAAAGAAAAACTAATAAGAAAAATATACTTGTACAGAAGACGAGAAAGAAGGGTTATTGGATAAGTTTATCGAGCCGGGGGGAGAGATTATTGTCCTCGGCCTCCATTGTTACCGCCATTGTTCCCACCGTTGTTACCGCCGTTATTGCCACCGTTATTATTACCGCCTACAGGAAGTTAGCTTCTGAGTTTCAGTATGCCGAGTGAGAGAAAATGAGGACTAACCATTCCCGCCAACAGTAAATTTGGTACAATCATCCTGTGCACCACGCTGAGCGATGGGCATGATGACTGGCTGATGGTTGGATGCGGAGCTGAGAGTGCAAATACGATATGTACCCGCCGGAAGACCACCAGTAACGGCAGCCTCGAGGTTACCATTTCCATCACCAGGGTCGTTAATACCCTTGAAGAACTCGAACACATCGGCGGCGGGTGCTTTATTGGTGTTCAGGGCATCGAGCTTTTGAATGGTAATGTGGGTATGTCCAACAACCTTCCCACCTTTGAGCTGCTGCGGGGCGGCATAGTAGGTATTTGCAGGGTCTAGGGGATTGATGTTAGCACTGGGTGGGATGCGCATGAGAGGTAAAAAGACATACTAGTAAAGCTTCCAGCAACTAGGTTCTTAGTGGTAACCTTAACAGTGAACTCAGTGTTCGCCTGGATGTTCTGGCCGGGTGTAGGAGAAGTGATGATCGTGGAGACCATGTTGGAAGTGGAAGGGATATCTCCCATAACGATACCATTGCAAGAGCCGCTCTTGACTTGGAGACCGTTCGTCAATGTCTTTCCTTTGCAAAAGTTAATGAAATTAGCTGAGTCGGTAAGGGACTCGGCTTGATTAGGATCATCGCCAGCTTCCTGGCCGGTTTTGGTGCTGGCGGATTGGACATTCTGAGGGTCGAGAGTGAGGTTGCCGGCATTATTGTTTCCGCCGTTATTTCCCCCATTGTTGTTCCCACCATTGTTTCCTATAGAATGATTTAGTAACGTATCAGACATGGATACTGGAGGATCTACAAACCTCTATTGGTAGGGCTAGCGCTAGCACGTGAAGAGGCAGTAGTGCTAGCCTCCTTACTAGTGGTACTAGTATTCCCACCCCTCCTACCAGTAGAACTAGGCTCATTAGCCTTCTTTGTTGTAGTGGGCCCCGAATTATTCCCACCCCTTCCAGCAGCAGAGTTCGTTTCAGCTGCCGGTGTGATGTCGGTAGCAGTTGGAGTAGCCGGAGTTTCCTCCTCACCCACAGGGACGTCCTCATCCTCCCCATCGACTCCGGTCTCCTCTGGCAATGTGGAAGTGGTGACGCTTCCATTTGTATCAGTAAGCGTGGTCAGCGTATCTTCATCGGGGACAGCCGTTTCCGTGACCCTCCCATCTGGCAGAGTCGTGGTTGATGATACAAGGTTGTAGACATCTGTAACAGTCGGTGTAGGTTTTCCGTCTTTGCCCGTAATTATCGTTGGGATGTTTTTACCATTGCCTGGTTGTACAAAAAAAAGTGAATAAATTAATTACTGCCAGGGATTCGTAGATTAACCTACCAAAAGGACCACCAACTCCTCTCCCCTTACCTCTTCCGCGACGACCCCTTCTTGGCGCGGCTATAACGACTTCTGAAGAAGCCAACAGGAAGATGAGAAGAGCACTGGTTGAGAACTTCATGATGATCTATCCGAAGGTAGGTTATATATCTTCAAGTAGAAAAATATATATATAAAGATCGTAAACAGAAAAAAAAACAAATGGCAATTAAAGTGCACCGCCGGGATGTGTGACTAGGAAATTGAGAGGCCTCCTGATTGCAATCGATGCAAGAGGGGAAAGAATGGCAAACTAAAGGGAAGGAAAGAAAGGGGCCGAATTCCCTGGTAATGCCCGAACCAAAGAACGACTAAGGATATTCACCACAAGTGGAGGATAAGGTGAAAAGGAAAAAGGGAAAGGGAAAAAAGGACCAAGAAATGGATGGGAATAGGTGTAGATATAAACGGCTGCCCGTCCATGAACTCCATTTCCAACCACCCACCAACCAACTCACCCCCCCTCCCTTCCACATCTGCACATCCCTTTCCCACGATGAACCACTAGTGGTTGTACCAAATACTATCAGGAAGAACCAAGACCCCACCTTCTGCACATGGGTAGAGACTCGATCACCGCACGTACTCGAGTACATTACTAACACTCCAAACTATCCACTGCCATCGCCCCTCCCCCCCCCTAACCTCCAATATCTCTCCACCCTTAGCTTATGTGCCCTATCTACTGGTAAGGATCCTCCAAAACAACTACGGCACAGTACTCGTACATTACACGGGGGGATTTTTTTATATAAAAAAGGAAGGGGTATCAGTACTATCCAAGCACTTGGGGGCATGCTATCAGAAAGTGGTCGTGAAGAGAGCCTCAGAAGGGGATCTTTGCCGAGCAACGTGAGAAAAGAATAGTCTATGTTATAACCAAACCAGGCTATTCCTTCCAGCCAAGCAAGGTGAATGCTTGAGAGCATATCAGCCAGAGTTCCTCACTGGAGGGCGAGCGGTTTCCAGATAGGCAGCCCGCAGCCGACCGAGGGTCGGATTTTTCATGCGATGTTCACAATTAGAAGCGCGCGTTCTAGAGGTGATGATGATGGATGGAACCTATCTGACGATCATCCCATCGCGCAAAAAGTATGGGTAACTCAACCAATGGAAGTATCTGTTTCTTCCCTTTCCGTTTTTTTTTGAGGGGGATTCCCGCTGGATTGCTCGAAAAAGGCTTGCCCAGGTTTCACTGCCCTGGTTTGTTGAAACGACATCAGACTCCCGAAGAGACAAGAACTGCACCTCAACCGAGCTTTTTCGATCAAGCTATGCCGAAAGGGTGTAAGCGCCCTACTTTAAGAATCTGCCCAGACCCCAAAAGGCCTAGCGACCGCCCGGGGGTGTCAAGTTGTTGGAAGGTTGTGTCCCTGGATCTTTAAACAGGAGACTCTTCGCTTGAAACGTTTTCGGTTTACGGCTTGACCTTGGCGGTCAGTTTATGGTTGGGACGGACAGGGGGATTGCCGGCGGGTAAAAATAGCCTTCCTTGGTAAAACTCAACCTCAACCACCTCCCTTGGTACTTGTAGGGTTATTTGTACTTGTAGAGCTCAACCCCTCCAGTGCACTGCATTATCGCAGTGAAGCTTTCGGTGACAAGAGTTTTTGTCAATTGTGGGCAAGTTGACCCCCCTAGGATTCGCGGAAGACGGATAGAAGGAAACAAGACCCGAAATCATCACACACTTTCTGGCTTACAGTAATAAACAACCATTTGTTTAAGCCCAACCAGGCCTTCCGTGTTCCAACCCCGGGTCAAGGCTTTAATGCAACTTCGCCTTTTCTATTCCTAGTACAAGTACTGTGCTCAACCTCCGCCTGCTGGTATATTCGCCAAAGCCTAGGCTCTATAGTTTTGGCGTTCTTGGCCCCTGGATTACTTGTGTTTCTGGTAATTATTATCGTGCGCTACAGGACCAACAGAATTGTCCCAGTGGGCTCATGTTGAAACCTCCCCCAAGAAAAATAATAATTCTACGCTATCATGGTCAAGGAATAAATACAATCGGCGTCAAGTTGCTGGACTCTTCCTGCCCTGTTTCCTCTATCGATAGCCGGTAACTTGAGTCTGGCCTACCAACACTATTTGTAACGAAGGTCTATGGGAAGGAAATACCGACGTCAGAAGAATTCCCTCGGAACCCGCCAAATAGAAAAAAAAAGGAAATAAACAGTTTCGAGATGCTGGTCTTTGCTGTGAGAAAAACAAAATTCCCGGCGATAGCTTCACCCAATACCGAGATATCCTAGAAATATTGGGGCGTAACTGGGGAAGTACAGTACAGTACCATAACCGTTCCTCCCTTTCATTTGACATTCCCCTCCTAACCTCCACACCACTCCTTCTGCACGCCAACCGCCCCGCCACCTGCGCACCCAACCCAACCAGCTGGCGGGAGCACCTTGAGGCAGCCCACAGCGCTCAGTGGAGAGCTAGAAGCTTGAACCCAACCATTTTCACAGCATTCCTGATGTCAGGAATGGAAAGACCTACACACCGCTATGGTATTGGCACCGTACGAACACTACGGAACCGCACTTGACTATTGCACTCTGTCCACTACCACCACTGCGATCGCTGCATCCGGCGGAAAGATGTCACTGTGTTGTACAGTACCATTCCTCATACCCCTACCGCCCATATACACGCACTGCTACCGCTCAAAATCCCCACCTCTAGCCTTCCTTCCTCCGTACTACCATTGGTCCCCCCGCCCCAGGGTTAGCCGCAAGAATGTATCAAGACTTGGCGTTTATTTGAATCAAACAAATTGCGATTGAAACGTGCACAGACACAAGGCACTTACCAGTAATACCCTGCAGAAGGCAGGTTCGACCAATACGACATCAGCACAGAATCGCCACAGGCACTTCCATTGCACCGTACTCACCCAATAGCGGGAGGACCCTCTATTACATACAAATTCTCACCTCTTTCATGGGTACCTAAACCGTCAGAGGATAACTAATAAATGGCGCAACGGTCGAACGGTTGAACTAGACTAGGGTTAACTTAGTTATATTTGGAACCTTCATTCACTCATCAAACCAACTAACCAAAACATAAGTATACACATAAAAATAATGAAACCATCTTAATCATTCCATCACTTCCCAAACAGCCACCTTCAAGACCACAGTTCCAGGATACGGCATCGCAGTCGCCTAATAACCCCAACTCATCCATTCCCACACCGTAGCCGGACACAAAGTGCTGTACGAGCACCATGACACTTGTAGAAGGAACGGATTATACCGGTGCCAAGCTACACACACAATCAGGTTAGCCCATCACCCCCCGACCTTGAAACCGGCTACCGGTACTGATTCTTATATGACACCGGAGAATTTAAGCCAGAGGGGAGATTAGACTAGTCATCCTGCATATAGTTACGCACAATGCGGGTGCCTTGAACAGTCCAAGTGCTACCGCTGTGTTCAAACGCAACTTGTGAATCCATGAAATTTCGGGAATGTGATAGGGGGCTTGTGTCTTCCTGACTAACCACTGTACCAAGTACAGGTATGATACAATAGCTATAAGTGACCGGCTTACTCATTGTGGGCAGGAAAGTTTGGCTGACTTGAGGGCTAGAACGTCGAAGCGCTGTTTGTCATTTCTTTCCCTCTTTCCCTCTTTCCCTCTTTCCCTCTTTCCCATTCTATTATCTTACTAGCGTTACTGTTGAGCAGTTCCTTTCCTTCTTTGTTCCACTGCTATGCTAGTACCTTTCGCGTTATTTGGCGCCTGAGCGATGAAGACGCTGGTAGCCTTTTTTCTTGGGCTAGGTTCGGTTGGTGTTCTACGGTGCAAGGTCCGGCACAGCTATGGAACGGTCATTTGAGGTTGGCCAGATGAATATATTCCTGTTTCTTTTTTTCCGGTTACTGGTAGCGGGTCCCTGCCCTTGCGCAGCACCATCTGGCTGTAAATCCTAGTTGGTTCCCAGGGGTATGATACTGGTGCCCGCGGGGAATATGGTAAAAGGACAGAAAGAGCTCTATGGAGTACATACTTTGTTGGAACTCCTTTTTTTCATCATTCCTTCATTTTTTGGTTGTCCGGAACGGTGTGGTTGGGTCGGTAGGGTCCGGCCCGGGAGGGATTTCCTGGAGCTATCATACGATATCATGAGAAATTTGGTTGCGATGGCAAGGTATCATAAGGGTAAGGTACAGTACTCCGGTTTCCTAACGTTACTAGAGATCGGGCTAGCAATCCCTCCACACTGGTTGAAGGCGAGGGGTTAGTTTATAACGCAGTGGTGGCGGTATGGGAACTGGCCTTGATCAGATTTATGAGTAGTTCTTAGTATGATACGAAGGAAGGAAGGCAGGAACACTTGAGACTATTCCCTCAGCCTGGTCAGATCTACGATTACGCTTTAGAGGAGGACTAGTCCATCTACACTGCCACTAATTTTCAAGGGCAACACAACCATCAAGATTTAGGTAGATGGTGGATAGTCCAGATGGGAATAAGAAGCCTTTATTACTTTTTTTGACCAACCATAACGATATGATGTTACATATACACCGCAATTGTCCCCCCCCCTTCGCCTCGAAGAAGACATAACCTAAGAATCCTCGAAGACATAGGTGAGATGGCATTTGCCACAGTATTGGCGGTTGGGCATAGCAGCCATAAAGACACCGGCACCGCACTAATCAAACAATCGTCAGCAAAGAATATCATCGCAGCCCAAAGCAGGCATCTAAGCCTGGGAGGAATTGCTGACCCCTTCAGTCGGACATTCGCGTCTCAGACGCTCGATCTTACCATCACCGTCGACCTTGTAGTACTTAAGGACAGCGAGTTTGGTCCTAAAAAATTCGCCTTGTCAGTTGCTGTTGGATTTGGGCCGGGGACTTCTGCGAATATAGACTCACTTCTTGCGCTTGTGCTTGATCTTCTTTGGGGTGGTGTAAACCTTCTTCTTGCGCTTCTTACCACCACCACGAAGGCGGAGGACGAGATGGAGGGTGCTCTCCTTCTGGATGTTGTAGTCCGAAAGGGTACGACCGTCCTCGAGCTGCTTTCCAGCGAAGATCAAACGTTGCTGATCCGGGGGAATTCCCTCCTTGTCCTCTGTTCCGCCCCATCAGTAAGTTTGAGAGATCATTTAGCTCAAGTATTGAATTTTGGGGGTTGTACGGATCTTGCTCTTGACATTGTCGATGGTGTCTGAAGATTCAACCTCAAGGGTGATAGTTTTACCCGTGAGGGTCTTGACGAAAATTTGCATTGTTGTCTGAAGAACCCCAAAGTAAGCCATATACAACCTCGAATACCTCGATATATTGAGGGGACGAACCAATTAACCACAGCTCAGCAATAATTGCGTCTGTAGGATATCGAAATCAGTATCCTAGGCAGAAAGACGTAGAAGCAAAATTCATCGGGGGGTGGGCACTACCTTCGATGTCGGTTGGGTCGGTTGGGTCGTTAGCGGGGAAAAAAACCTTCTGGGGAAAGGAGGATCTTCAAGATAAGGAACAAAGATATGTGTGGTGGGTCAGAGAAGGGCTCAACAGCAGTCACGCTGGGCGGGTCGGATTATGTAATCAACAACCAATGCCATGCAGTGACACGGGCTCACGTGAGCGCGGGTATTGCGTCACCCCGGAATGTGTGTAAACGCGCAGACGTTGTTGTAGCAACCCCCAAGATGCCAAGACCGTTGGTAAACAACCTTCCTCGAGCTCACTCTTTAGAGCCCGATCTTCCTCACTTCACGTCGTGATCTCTTCTTCTTCTCCTCTCTCCATCCCTCGCCTGGATATTGATCTCGTCCCATCTTCATCCATCCTCCTCTCTCTCATCATCTTCCCTCTCCCTCTGCTTCTGCTCACGATAAAACAATAATCACCATCGTCTCCGCCTGTGAAGGCCCCCCGAAAGAGTTCCTCCGAAGCTCTCACTAACACAGCCGGTGGTATTATTCCAGAAGCATTCATCCGCTCTCTAGTTCCTGTTAGCTCAGAACCACTTAATTCGGACTTGCTGAGAACTTAACTGTTTCCTGGCACGTCCCGCGTGGTTTTGCTACTCGACCTTAGAGTCTTTCACTTCTTGTTTTTTTCAAGCAAATATA
>Ga0307510_10010360_pt1 | contig 11072 bp, 10 predicted proteins | sample 12_EM_MG_FD_207224 | JGI IMG/M metagenome (GOLD analysis project Ga0307510, IMG submission 207224) | Populus trichocarpa ectomycorrhiza microbial communities from riparian zone in the Pacific Northwest, United States - 12_EM | ecosystem: Host-associated > Plants > Roots > Unclassified | place... | reverse complement strand
GTTTCCCGCCCTTCATCAGTCAGCATGTATCTGCAAGTAACAGAGGCTCATCCAATTTTACATTGAAAGCATCAATAAGCAGGGAAGAAGAATGAAGCATTAACTAATTGAACCAGATTCACATTCATGAATTTGATCCAAGCATTAAATGTTGACTTTTTGAGACATGTTCACTAGCATGCACACAGAGCATGATTAATCAGCATTTGCTAATTAGGCCACTATGAGACATCATCAAATTATCTCAATGATAAATTCATATTGACTCTTTTCTTTCAAGTCCTGAACCTTAAATCCATTCTTGAACCAAGTACCACTCAATCAAGATCTGCAAAACATTCCACTTATGCAGTAAAAAACACAAATATTTGGAGTTGTTTTCATACATATCCAAAAAATAGTGTTTTGTGTCATTTTCTTTCTTTCTTTTTTTCCAGCCTAGTATTTTTTATCTTATGAAAGTCTATGGCACATGGATAAATTCCATTCCTTATGTGCTCTCAGCCCAAATAACCATCAAATGCATTTTTCTGAGAGCATGTGCAGCAAAGACATAGAGTTCAAAGTCCACACATAAATTGTCTAGCACTAACCAATCATTACAAATGTCACCTATCACATCACACCTAAACAACTTGAAACCAGCAATAAAGCATAAATAGGTTACATTTTTATTTCTTACCAACAGAGCATACATGCTTAATTGTGGAACCCTAGCAACTAATCCCACCTAGTTAAGTCAATCCACACCAACTACCTTAATTTCCTGCTTGGTTTCAAGCCCATCTTACTTAACAAATTATAGACCCTAGATGAAAAGGATGAATGGAAATACGAAAAGAAAAACCATACTTGGCAGGGCAACTTGATTTAACAACCAATCCTTTGTTTATCAATATCGTCATGCAACTCCATCCACTGTACCACTCCCTTGAACTTCCAAATTGTGAAGGTTTCCCTTTCCCCTTCTCTGGCCTAAGAAAGCAAGCACAAACCAGAAACTGAATCATCAATGAGCTTCAAAAATAAATTTAAGAATATGATAAGCATATCTAAATGCATAATAATAATAACAACAACATACACAATTGGTGCCCGAGAAAGTCCGCTCACTTCAGCAGCATCAATAAGCTCTTGTTTATGCATAAATTCTTTACTGTTTACAGTCTCCCTGCCAATAACATATTCAAATCAAAATTCAAAAACATTTAAAAAAAAAAGGATAAAGAAACATAAAGAGAGAAAGTGATGACTGTTTACCTATACAGGGTTATAAGCAAGGCATATGACACAGAATTCCTTTGAGGCAGATAACGTTTTGCTACTTGTGCTCTCTTACCTAAACAACTAAAACGTTATAGCTAATCAGGACAGTGAAAATCAATGACCCAAGTGAACTGATAGATAAACAGCATGGGATGAACGTGATCATACATACCCTTTTTGGTCAAGTCTTCTGGTTCAGAACTCCCTGAACCGTTATCAAAAAACCCTTCCATTAGCCTAACTATCCATTTACCTACACCCCTATACAAAAATACCACCAAGTTATTCCACAAAAGGTAGACTTTTCCATCAATTCAAATTACCAAGAAAAAAAGCACACAAATTGAAATATAATCATTTTTGCAAGTAACCATGAAAACCCTTACTTTCTCAGACAATGAAATCTTAAGAAAATATGATCACCAACAATCAACACACACATGTTCACGCTAGCACTCAATTTCATAGAATTCTTCTAGAGTTCTAGTCTGCATTCACTTCAAAGCTTTTGCATCTACCATTCCCATCTCTACTCCATTTTTTTTTACCATTTCCCTCATAAAACAAAACAAAGAAAATGCATGGCTTTTTTTTCCAACATATCTACAAAGGGAAAATTCCCCATCTTTTTTCAGATTTCAGCACCTAAATACATTAAAAAAAAAATAATTCTCGCACCCTTTTCAAAAGATATCAAGTGCCCACCAACATGCCCTAAAACCCAAAAAGCTAACCACTTTCCCCAAAAGACACAATCTTTAAGTCAGCAAAAACACCACAATTGCAATCCAAAACAACAGACATACTTGATTTGAGATAAATCCTTGAGGGTCTTGATAGGAGTCGTTGAACAACACACACTGCTATAGGCCTTGGAAAGTGTCATTTCCAAATTCTCTGATAACCCTTTAGGGCTTTCTACCAATTCTTGCCTTTTTTGTAGCATGTAAGATACAAGGTCTTCATTTTCAGAGCAAAGTACCCTTTTTTGGTTCTGCATTTTTGGGTGATTGGATTTTTAGGTTTTGATTTGAATTGGGGATTTGAAGGGAGAATTTGGGGGTTAATTGGATTAGGGTTTTTGATTTAGAGAGACAGAGAGAGGGAGAGAAATCGCGCCAGGTTTGGGGGGCTGTGGGATTTGAAATTGGTGTTGGTATGGGCTGGGCCTTAGCTGGGCTAGTATTGTGATTGGGCCTTAGATTGAAAACTAATTAGCAGGTACAACTTTTATTTTTTTATTCCATAGAATAGAAAACATACCTAGAATTTTACAACTTTGATACTATAAAATGGAATAAGAAAGGTGGGAAAAAAAAAAGTGTTATTACACCGGGCAGTTTAAAAGGTTAACTTGATAATTCTAGTTTGAGTCAGGTTTTAAATTAAATCGAGTAGAAGCTGATTCAGTATTACTCGATTTGTTATGTTAATTTATGATATGATTAAGATCTGGTTTGACTATTAAAATATTAAAATGATATCATTTTAATTTTTTTAACTTAAAATGATGTTGTTTTTTATTAACTCAAGTTAATTCACCTAAATTATAACCCGAACCTTAGGTTGAGTCATGGATCAGGTCGGGTTTAATAACTTTAAAAAAACTATTATTTTATTGATATGTTTGTGCATTGTTTTAAGATCTTGATTAGCCTTGTGGATCGACTCGAGACATGACTGATCCAAGACCTGAACCGGTTCAGGTTGAAGAAAAAATAGAAAATGAAAAAAACATGGTTGGCCTAGTCAATAACTTGAGTTAGCCTGATGACCCGATCAACTTAACTTGACCCATTCAAAGCTCGATCATCAACCCGTTAACTATTTATTTATTTTTTTATTTTATTAAAACTGTATTGTTTTGATTTTTTTTTTAAAGGTGGACTCAAATCGACTTTCTCAATTCATGACCTGGATTTTACTCCGAATCAACAATTAATTAGGTTTTAAAACTATGTGTTGCGTTAATTCTACATTTAGAAAATTGCTCAAATGCTACTTCATTTAAATTTGGACAAAAATGAAGAATAAAGGATCAATGCCAATAAAACAAAATAATTTTACTTTGTACATTAGAATGGTGTGAATTGGCTATGGTAGAAACATAGAGTAAAGTCCAACACTAAAGCAAAAGGGAGAACCATGGCTATGGATTATTTCATTTCTCTAGCTCCATCAATTCTGTCCCATGCACTTTATTGACATGGGAATAGATCCAACCAAATATAATACCAGTGGAGTTATAAGTTTTATTTAGAAACAAAATAACTCCCAATTAAAAGCACCATTTTAAATGTTTTTTATATCTGAAAAACAGTTTGAAACGCATAAAAAAAACCTAATCCTCATGCTCCTTGATCCCTCGACTGTTTGAATCTTGAAGTGTTTCACATGCTAACGCATATTACCTACAAAATTATGGATAAGCTTTAGGCATGCATAACACCCTCCTTCAAAAACTCTACAAAACAACCATGCATGGTCGCCATCTTGCTCACACTCAGACAACAAATACCACCACCGGAGAGGGAGAAGAGATCATGGCAGTCTTGAACGTCGATTTCATGATGTTGGCTACTTTTGCAATGGCTGGAATCTTAATTTCCAGTAACAAAGTAGAGCCCTTGGCCAGGAATGCCATGATGACTTGCAGGGCTTGATAACACATTGTGCTCATTAAACTAGGGCCACCGACGGACCCATGGGTGCTGTAATGCACTCAAAACTGTAAGATTTTTTTGTTTTTAAGTTTTAAAAATATTTAAAATAAAATTTAAATTTTTTTATTTTAAATTAATAGTTTTTTTATTTTTAAATTATATTGATATGTTGATGTAAAAATTAATTTTATAAAAATAATAAAAAAAATATTATTTTAAAATATTTTAAAATAAAAAATATTTTAAACAATAATTAAGATTCATATGAATCAAAATTGTTCAAGATCTTGTTTTATTATTGTTTATTTATCCGCGAATGAATTCGTTCCATTTATTTTTAAAAGTAGTTTTTCAAGGCTTTGTTTGTTTTTTAAAAAATTATTTTTGAAAAAATATTTTAAATTTTTTTTTTATTTATCATTGAAAAAATTGATCAACTAAAAATACTTTGCAGTTAACAAAAAACACTTTTCAGGTAAAAAAAAATTTGACTTGGTTTTCAGGAAAGTGTTTTTCCTTTATTTTGAGCGAAAAATACTTTCTAAAAATTATAAAAAATTAATTTAATTATATTTTTTAATAATTAAATATAATTAATTATAAGTTTAGATGTTTGAAAGTATTTTTGAATAATTTTTAGAAGTTTATTTAACATAAAAAAATATTAAAAAAATATTTTTTTAATATAAAAAAATAAAAAATAATTTTCACCGCAGTTTCAGACACCATCAATTAATGTGATATGATGTACAGATTTATTCAAAGATTTTTTACCCAGTACTGGAGGGCAATTTTGCCAACACACCTTGCCATTCTTGTCCCCCCCATCACAATCATCTGTCCCTTTCCACCGTCTTTTACCTGATAAACTTCAAACTTAAAAAACACGAAAATAAACAAAAATATCTCTCCACTAGCCTCAAATCAACCGTCCGATGCCGACCAATCACTATCCACCGTCGATGCTGTTCCCCAACGAAAGTTCCAGTATCATCCTTATCCACTCCGACTCCCACCACGTGTCCGTTTTACTCACCGCTTTATCCTTTAAAACCTTAGGTTCGGAAAACCAACCAGGCTCGGACTATATATTTTCCTCCGTGTCCAGATTCTTCCTTTGTCCGTTAACAGTAATAACTTCCACTAGATTCTCTCAGTAAACCTTTGTGATCGCCATTGGAGAAATTTAAGCCCTTTTTGGATCGAAAGGTAAAGCAATGACTATGATCTCATTGCTTTGCTAATGTATATGTTGAGTGGTTTTTTCTTTTTTTGAAGTGGTGATGAAAAGTTTTAAAGTTTGTTGCTCTGTTGTTTTTGTGATGATATTGATGGATTCTTTGTTCTGGGGTTTGGATTTTTGTTGTTTTTTCTGTTATGACTGATGTTTCTAGTTCTAGTTTTTTTTTTTGTGATTTGGGATGATTTGTGAGATGTTTTGTGGTTTTATGGGGTCTAGGATTCATGATCTTTGATTCTTTGTTAAAAGGGTGTTTGGATTCGATTGGAGATAACCGGTTAGGTTTGATCATGAAGATTGACTCTTGATTGTTGCTGTTTCAGGGAAATTGACTATTGTTGTGGTTGGATTGATTTAATAAAGGTGGTGAAATGGCTACTTTGATCTCTGGAAGAACCACATTGAATCCTAATGCACCTCTCTTTATCCCTAATGTGTATCGACAAGTGGAGGATTTCTCACCGGAATGGTGGGAACTTGTGAAGACCTCGACTTGGTTCCGGGATTTTTGGTTGAGTCAACATCCAGAGGAGAGTTTTGATGGCAGTGCTGGTGCTGATGATGATGATCTTACAGATTTGCTGCCGGAGGATTTGGATGTTGGTGTGGAGGAGGAGTTTCCTAATTTAGAAGCTCAGTTTGAGGAGATGGTCAAGTTGGCTGAAGCTGAAGAGAAAACTGACTCTAGCGCTGCCGATCCCAAAGTTGGAAGGAAGCCTCCAAATGGTATTGTGTTTGTTTAAGATCTTTTCTTGTAAGACTTGGATTGAATTCTAATAGCATTCAATGTTCGTAGGCACGGATCCAATTAGCTGAGAAATGTGATCAGAAGATTGAAATCCATTCACTTAAGTCAATGGATCTTTGTTTTTGTTAGTTCAACTTTATCAACTTCTTAACTGCAATGGATCGATTAATATCTTTCTTAAGCTGTATATCATCATCATTCAGAGTACATATGCAATGGCATTCAGGAATAATCATTTTTTGTGTGAACAGGTCTTATAATGGATGTGAAAACTTTGCTCAAGGACATGAACATTCCAAAATCTCCCAAGGAAAGAAGTCCCAGATCTCCAAGAACCCTTGCAAAGTACCAAATGAAGCCACCACACTGCGTTGTTGCCAAGCGCACAGCGCTGTACATTCACCAGCCTCGCTGAAGGAAATGCTGGATAGTTTCAGGGTTGCATTTGTTGCAACATCGCTAACATTAAGTAGAGTCAGTAGACTTGCTTTTAGCTGTCTTTGTACATGCAAGGTCGTACCTTTTTTCGTGTCTTTCCTTGTGCAAGTTCATGTCTAGCTTTCAATGTAAAATTTGAAAGGAACATGTTTAAAAAAGGAATAAAATCAGAAGTGCCTTTTGTGACTATTAATCAGTGAGTGTTTTCGGGTTGCATGTTGATGTCTTTTTATGAGTTTTTGGATGGTTTTGATGATTTTGGATGATTTTAATCATTTAATGTAAAAAATAAAAAAATTATTTAAATATATTTTCAATTAAAAAGATTTTTTTACCGTGATTTTGTTCAACAAGGAGTGAATGCCTTGTCTAATTTGGGATCACTGAATTGATTTTCACATGGACGGGATCAAAGGTAAAGAGAAGGTAGGGGTAGGCATCCTTTTGGATTGGATTAAAAATATCTAATTAAATGGATTTTCTCCAGGTTTTATTCGTTGAGAGAGAGCAGGAGAATAATTGAAGAAAATTTATAGTGCCTGACCTGTACCCAATGAGTGAAATACATGGTTGAGGTTGTGATTTTATTGGGCTTGTGGGTGGCATGTCTATGACCAGAATGGGAGTAGAATATGGAAGTACATGTGGTAGCACTTCTGGTTGAGGTTACTTTTGCTGTCACAAATTGACTGTTCTCTTATTGAGTTTTGAAAGTTCGATTGGTTTTACTGCGCTAATGGAATCGGGTTATGGGATTGGTAACCAATCGCTAGTTTCATGTATTTGAAGCGATTGCTTTTAGTGGCACAGTAACTGTTATTGAGTTTATGCTGCTGGAGTATATATTCTTTCGTATGTTTTTTTGGTTTAGACTGGCTCTGCTGTTTGTGGGACAACAAGTGCATTCTATGGATTCAACCATGGTATCTACTGTTCTTTTCATATTTCCTCTCCTAATTGATGAAGAGTGTTTTAATGTACTCAATACGCATTTCATTCATGAGGCTAAAACCTCGTAGTTGTAACTGCAAAAACCCTTAAGATAAGCATATACTTTGTCTCGAGAATGCTGGGAAATTATTTACCATACTCAAGGCAGTGTTCCCTCATTTCACCTACATTTTGGATCTTCTTGTACTGGCTGTTATTGGTCTTGCATCAATGTTAGAGGGAGCACTTGACCGGGTATGGTGTAGTGGATGATCTTTCTAGGATGCCTACAAAAAAAGGACCCTCGAACAATCATGGCTTGAGGCAATTCCGTTATGCTTTGATTCTTAAACCTTGAAAACACTGCCAGAAAAATAAAAGGGACATTCAGCAAGGAATCCATTTCTGAGTTCATGGCTCTCTCTCAGTGCTCGATCACTTCAATATGTTTTCCATGTATGCAGAAACTTCTTTAAGACTGTCTTCTTTGTCCAACATACTTTTCTTATTGGACAGTTTTTACTGATTTACTGATCAAAATCTATTTGCATATGCAGGCACCACCTGTAATAGTATTCTCTTCAGCTTGTGAAGGAGTGGCAGGTCAGCAATACTATCCTTAAATTTTCTTGTGAGAATCACCATGATTTTACTGGCATCTAACTACAGGAATGCCATAATGGAATGGTATTTTATATCCGTGAAAACTATGGGGTTTGTTCTGTAAATGGCCATGGCTATGAGAAATATCCTACTGTTATAGATGTGCGATGACTTCCAAAGGAGGAAAGAGGATGTCCCCTTCTGGGACTCTGTTCCTCAGGATTTCCTTGCGTATCTACGAACTTAATCACTAGAAACCTGTAGCGACTAGCTAGTAGAGGATGATGCTGTCTGTCTATTGAGGCAGCAGTCAATCTGCAAGAGACGAAACACGGTTGGCTGGTGACCTGCATGTTGATTGCTGGCTAATGCATGTTTCAAATTTCAACCTATCCTTAATCTGTACTCGATAGCAGCTGGGCTTCATTTCCATGGACATGAGATTGGAGGAATTAGCTCCATTTTCTTGAGATACAGTTATGATAACTGGTCCTGAAGCCGTTCTTTGTTAAAAGTAAAACTTCTCTCATTGCTTTGCGACAATGTGCATCTGTGTATCGGTGGCTGCGCAAGCACATGTACCTTTATCATGTCTGATTGTTCTGACCAGGCATTTTGTTAGTGGATTGCATGGTGGTTTAGTGTTTATTTTGACTTATTATTCAATGTCTATCAATACTATAGGATTAAAACTGTATGGACCTTTTCCAAAGGGCTGATATCAGTTGCTTGCTATGGATTCTGGATTCTGTTAGTTTTTGGCTACAGTGCCTTTTTGAGACTCCTAACACTGGCTCACCTGGTTAAAATTCAAATTCTAGACTTGATCCGATCAAATCTCAACCCTTAATTAATTATTTTTCTTTTGAATTTTTCTTATCAAAACAAAATTGTTTTGATTATTTAAAAAAATATATCTTTTTTGAGGTTTCCTCGATGATTTGGGTCTTGCCTTGAATTAATTTTTGACCCAGGTGGAAGAAACTTGAGACGATGTGTGGAAGAGAGAATATACTTGGGTTTCGCAGTTGACGCTATTAGTCTGGTTTGGGCGTCCAGAGGCCTTCTCTATCCCCCACCCCCCCAACTAAATTCTAATTTTATGGATTAAATGTTGTGATGATTAATAATGCATATATTCTCAAGGAGGATATCATGAAGATTCTATGATATGACCAACTTAATACTAAAGTTATTAAACTTATCTCGGTTGATATAGATTAATTAAAACAAAATAATTTTAATTAATTTGTGATGTTGATCTTCGGACTAAATGTTGTGGTGGTTAATACTATTAAACTTAGCTAATCTCATGACTAAGTGGATTGAGAGGTTTAATTATCTGTATCAATTAAAACAAAATTATTTTAATTTAATTTTTTTTAAATAAAATAAATATTATTGTTTTGAAAAAAAATTTTTATCTAAATCTCATCTAATTTAAGGCTTGGCTTTCTAAATGGCATAAATATTGGTAATAAAATCCAGAAACCCAGTTTGGTGGTAACTACCGGTTGGTGAGTGTTAGTACGAGGTTATATGTATATAGAACTTCCTTGAAAGCTTGGCTGTGTGTATAGCTTTTATCAGGTTATCAAACTTTTTCTGGTTTAACATGAAACTTGACCCGAATGAATTAAACTTGAAATTTCAAGTTTTTTGGATCAACATGTTCAGACTATGACTGATTAATTTTGGTATTAATTATTACCAATCTTGACGTTGGATCTTCCATATGGTTCCTTGATACCCAAGTAGTCCAAGCTTGCATGCCTTGTTAAATATTTAACCAGCATACCAAACACGACCAACTATACTTGCTACAGGAAGGAACATCAAAACATATATATATATATATATATATATTTGCTTTCAGACAACGTTCTAGCAACACATGGAACAGAAAGCTTGTTTAACTATGGCAATACTGCAATATATTCTATCAATATCACCGAATCAAAGCATAAAAAAAACCCCTCTTTCTCCCTGGTTGAAACATGTGTCACTGTGTAACCATTGTCGTCGTTTGGACGGCTTATGCCACAGCTTTGCAGCTCTCGCATGCCTTGAAAGCAAACCCTTTTTTATGTGTTAAAATCAATTAATTTATGCATGCTGGCAGCAGGGACGGAGGGGGTGTCTACTCATTTTCCCCCATGTATCAACCCTAGTGAAACATGCACGCATGCATGTAATGATGGTATCCATTTAATCTTGAAAAATACCTCACCTATAAATTTACTATTTAATAATTATAAGTTTAAGTGTTTTTAGGGTCATTTAAAATTTATATAATCGTTAATTTTATAGCCCGTAAAATTAATTAAGATATACGCAAGCTAACCCCGATAATCATGCTAATTAAAAAAAAAAAGTTTCCATTTAGTTTTAGTTTAATGTTATACTGTTTTTTTTTTTTAATTTATCTAGAACGATTGATATGTTTTTGTGACTTTTAAGAAATCCAAAATCTCAGACAACTCGCGATGATTTTCCGAGCAACTTCTTATCGATAGGACACAGACATCTTCATCCATGTGAGAGAAGTTTAGGAGTAAAATAATGTTGAAAGAGACATGTGGTCTTGTTATTACATTTCCAAGATAATGTGCTAATGACCGACCACTTTTAGCTTGGAAGTAACCAAAAGGTTAGGTGCAATAAACAAGCTTAATTAGTGATTTATTAATCAAAAAATTAGTTATAGAGGCTGGTGGTTTCCCTGTGATTAATTGAATTTAAAGGATTTAGGTGGGCTTTTAGCATCCCTCTCTTGATGATGATTGATTCTTTGTATCAAGAACCTGTTATGTGATTGGTGTGAATCGTGTGATGTAATTGTTAAGTAATATTTATCTAGTTTTATTTATTGAGGGTAGAATAGTATTTTCAGTTTAACCTATATATAATTTCTTTGTATTTAGGTTAACTTAAGCACTCATAATAAATATATTATTGAGAATTCTAGCCTTCTTTTTTATGTTTGATCTGAATTACTTTAACATGGTATCAGAGCCTAGTTGATCGAATCCTTGGTTTGTTAATTTTATGGAACTTGCTGCCCTTGTAGAAATCATGTTCACCAATGTCAGAGCCACTGCTCGTATCAAAATCGTTATCATCATCCACTTCATTCCCTGTAGGATGTTCCAGCACGCTCAATGCATTCCTTTGAAGCTTAACT
>Ga0307510_10010359_pt1 | contig 11072 bp, 11 predicted proteins | sample 12_EM_MG_FD_207224 | JGI IMG/M metagenome (GOLD analysis project Ga0307510, IMG submission 207224) | Populus trichocarpa ectomycorrhiza microbial communities from riparian zone in the Pacific Northwest, United States - 12_EM | ecosystem: Host-associated > Plants > Roots > Unclassified | place... | reverse complement strand
CCGGGTATCCCACGACCAGGGAGGCCCAGGCTGGCGACAGATGTACAGCAAAATACTGTTACAGGTGCGGAGGGGACCATATTACAGCAGGCGATGGCGCTGAGGCTCCAGTACACACTTATTGATAACCTACTACCGAACCCGGTTGCTTTGACATCTCCGATATACACAGTATGGGGAAAGGCGCTACAGACAATATCAGATGCTTGGAATATTGAGCCATCTGAGGCCAGTGTGCAGCAGGTAAGTTGACTCAGCCGGATGTGATACGACGTAGAGACAGTCACTGACTGTGACAGCTCCGTCAAAAACATACTACAATGAGAGCGCAATTCATGTATCATGTGGAGCATAATATCAGACAGCTATACGATCTGCTGCCAGATGATCCTACCGCCATGGCGCGCAGGGTTCATTATCTGGTAGAACGGGACAGGTTCATGTACCCACCCCATGGATATGAGGTTGGTTCCAGCCATTGGACTTGGGGAGACATGACTAATCGTGGAACGAACGTAGGACTTAACCTTCAGGTTCCTTGCCCCACAGATTGCCGACGGTATATAGGGCAAGTATTACGACAGAATCACAATGCAAGGCATGCTTGACCCTAAGTTTGTGAACCGCATAAACAGTACGATGGTCTGTCTGACTTGTGCAATAATTTGCCATTTACGACGGGCATTGCAAACTGGGGTATATAAGAAACCCCGCAACTTCAATCCTGAAGTGGTTGGAGGTGGGAGAGTCCGAATAATTGCCTGATTTTTTATAACCGTGTCCACTAATCGTGAAAAACGCAAGATCTTTTTATCCAGCAGAAGAACACATGGCGGGGTTCGCCCGGGCGACGCAGGACATGTTTATCTTAAACCTTTGTCAAAAGATCGCACAGAGGCTCGCAAAACAGCATAGCATCCGGCACGAGTGGAGAGAGGGCTTCTTGGGCGATAACGATGCCATTTATGCAGAACTAAAGTATCAGCTAGGCCACCAGACTCCAGGAGATCCTGCCCTACCGAGACAGATGTCGATTGACACGCACGTCGGGGGCCTGGCGGGGCTCGAGGTTAGTCAAAATCGGTCGCAGGAGAAGGAAACAGCACTTGATCTCAGTCAAACGTGGATTGACTGAGACCTAAAGTTTCTCAATTCGGATGGTTCCACTCATGGGAGTCTTGACAATGTAGGGGGGGCCGTCGACTATCAAATGCGGAATCGCTAATCGCACAGGCTGGAGGATTTCCAGAGCGGAGCAGCTGGGCCAGGGGCATCGGGGGCACTGCAGGAAACCAGTGGCCGGCAGGATGGTGCGAATAGCACACAGGGTGCTTAAGGGAAGGTGGTACGGGTAGGTAGATTTAATTTCTTTTCTAGTGATGGGACGTGCAGAAGTGGGGGTAATAAAGATAATATGCAATAGTCACATAGGATGATAGTAGATACTGTAGTATACAAGATGGGGATGAGAGCAATAAATTATGACCAATAGCACGATAATTTTGGGAAAACGAACTTGAATCTAGAATATGAGGGAGTGTGAGGAAGAGGTCCGGAATAGTGGCTATGTGATCAACACGTCCGGATGGAGGGCGGGAGTATCGTAAGTCTGGAAGGCGAGACAAGAAGTAACCGGCAGCGGGAAAGATTAGGTAAATAGGGTGGAGGGTATAGGTATCGGGACGGTGAAGAGGCATACAACGGACGCTAGGATGGTATCAGGACACGATAGCCTAGCGTCGGAAGGCCTCAGGACACGATGGCCTAGTGTCGGAAGGCGTCAGTACACGATGGACTAGCGTTGGAAGGCGTCAGGATCCAATGGCCCAGTGTCGGAAGGCGTCAGGACGCCCAGGAGGTAGGATGCGTTTCTGCAAGTTGTCAGGACGCAACGGGACATTGAGCGAATCTTCGGTCATGGTGTCGAATCGACGTCCCATCCAGAATTTGACTTTAAGTCCTGTGCGTCCTGTGTGTCCTTTGTGTCTGACGCACAGGAACAGGAATAAACCTTTGGCTGATATTCAAGTAGAGTTTCTCAATCGCTTCCCTGGGAGCTCTGACCAACTGAATACAGGAGACACTTCCATCTGGCAGAAATGTTATTCGAATCATTGGGATGTCAGATCAGACGCATCGGAGCAACCTTGGGGGTAACAAGAAGGCATCGCCAGTCTATTTAACTCTCAGAAATCTCCCAGCAACCCTGTGCAATAGACCCGTATAAATTGCTGTTCTCCTTCTTGGGCTATTCCCGGTTTCCCCCAAAGTTACGAAGTGGCCCGCCATCGACTTGGAGAGGCAAATTATTACCAACACACTGCGAGGTGTATTTGAACTACTCTGTGAGCCCTTGCAGAATGCTGCGCTTGAGGATGTCAATATTGAGTGTGCCTACGTGAAAGTCCGCAGATGCTTTGCAATATTGTCCGAGTGTATTGCTAACCATATTGAAAATGTTACTCTTTACGGGATAAATTGAATGTTTGTCCAAAATGCCATGTATTCCCCGGAGAATTAGTAACCAACACCAACAGCCACGAGGCCTGAGATTCTGCCAGATATGAACGTTGCGAGCGGCAATCTACCAGTGCCAACTCCTGCGCCATGTTTGAAACTCTTAGTATTGATCCAGAGAAAATCGTGTTTCTCTGGCTTCACCGGGTTTGAGCGCCTGATCTGCACAAGGCAGATTTGCTTCCCACAGTTTATCTTGTGTTATTCAAGAACTTGAAGGACTGGGTCTCGGGCTTTCTGAAGATAAACGCCCGGCCTCATGCCTTTGACAACAGTGGGAACTCGCTACTGCGCTACGCGGGCTTTTTTGGAAACAAAAAGACCTATCACGAGGTCACGTAGTGGCAAGGAAAATAGATGAGGACAATTGGGCTGTGTCTTTTGGGGGTGCTTGCCGTAGCACCGTGCCAACCCCACAGCCGGAAAGTAATACCTTTCAAAGATGCTCTAAACTATGTGCCGGCACTGCACAACCTCAATATAATGGCGCAATACCGAAGCCAAAACCCCAAGAGAATAGCCAATATGGCGGAATATCTCAACTGGTTTCACAGGATGAAAGATACGCTCTTGGAGATTGGAGTTTCTAGTGTTCGTTACGGGGCCTCCGGGGCCCCGAAAAACGCGGGCCCCCGGCCCAATTCCCTGCCCCGCCCTGCTGAACGGCCCGGGGCAGGGCGTGTTATTTTATGGTTCCCTGCCCCTGCCCCCGGCCCCGGCCGTTCCCCAGACAGGTCCCCGTTAAAACAGGTGGGGAGAAACGGGGCCCCATCCAAGGAATGCGCGGGGACTCGCCCCGGATGGTGGCGGGGCGGGGATCACCCCCAAAATAACCCCCCTGGCCCGTTTTAAGGGCGGGGCCTGGCGAGTGAAAACCCGCCCCGCCCCGCCCCGTAACGAACTCTAGGAGTTTCTAACCTAACCCGGGCGAAGGTTGACAAGTGGCAAAAGGATCAACGCCATCAGCGTGTACAGAGGAACATGCCAGTGGTACCGTTCAGTGAGGGCCGGCGCCTTAAAGCTTATCGGCATGGGGGAAATGACCTGTGTATCCACCTCATCTATGCTGAATCGCATTTCAACTTTGTTAAAATTGGTCTCCTAAGTGACTCCTGTGATCATATATGCCAGTTTGGCAATATCCCAAGATATCCCACCGTGTTCGGAGAGCTCGACAATAAGAAACAGATGCAGGACGCATAAGGATGCTCGTATAACAACGATGCCGAGCAACAAATCCCTCACAGCTACAATTCTCAGTATGCAATCCAAATGAGACTTGTAACTGTGAAGTGGATTCGATCTCCGGGAGCCTGTCTCAGTAACGATGTCTGTGGCTATTTAGATAAAACAACCATTTCAGTGTCCTGGCTGGCCCCTCGTTGAAGGTGCTTGAAGGGTCGTCGTAAAAACGTGTCCGAAGTCGTTGAACCTTACAATGGGTTAGTAATCTCTGTTGACCTGATCTGTTTGAAATTGCTTTGATACAGGTGACACAACCTGCCTACAGAACACCACCATCTTCAAGAACCAGCAATACTCCAACTACGTCCTGTTGCACTACTAATCTAACTCGAAAGCCTGGGCTGAGAATTCCAGGAACCCAATGTTTGAAATATCCATTGAGCACGATGCCCAGAAAAGTACCGATTTCAGAATCAACAAAGTCACAATTATTGGGTTTAGGTACAGGGTGGAGGCGAGGAGATATATGGTGCGCTGAGGGGTCACCTCCGGGCAAAGCTAGTGGCAGTCTTTAAAATCAGGGACTGCAGCCAAGACACCGTACAGCCTTTGGCAGGGGTTCGGATATTGAGCCCGGTGAACTCAGGCCGGCCCCCTGATATACACAGTCTTGTTACAGTTCTGCTAACAGAGGATACGTGAGGGTTTACCTTGGGTGACATAGGACAATTCTCAGCGTTGCACATCTCATTCCAGAGGGAGACCAGTGCTGGCTCGTCAACAGCCGTATCAACATGAGCACATTTCACAAGATTTATTAGTTATACAAACAGGGGTATGATGGATCTGTGCGAAGGCCTGTATCAGGTGTCATGGCAAGCTGTATATATATAGTGTGTACTAGTCTGAAGAAAATATATAATTAATGCATGAGTTAAATGTGCCTGTAATGACTACACTTGAGACACACCACAGGACCTTGGGGGGTGCAGGATTCAGGCCAGGAGACTAGAGGAAGGTGAATCATAATACAGACCACTTCGCAAAGAAGTTGGCGAATTCAAAGCGTCAGGACAGTGAGGAATGGAAAACAGGGGGGACGTCAAGTCTGGATGCAAGGGATGGTTGCTGAACAACTGAGGACCAAATAGTGGCGTGGAGGTATTGGGAACTGACACAGGAGGCACGGGAAGCCTGCAGATGTGTAATGGGGACACTGGGTAGAAAGAGGGATCCTAAGATTATGATGGTACCGAAGACTCAAAGTAGAAGTAAAGATTAAAATAAGGATGGGATAATTCAAAGTAGAATCTAGCGGTAAAACTTAATATTGTTAAGCCTGAATGCTGCACTTAATAAGTTCTCACGAGAATTGTTTGTTATCAGAATAGGGTGTCGCTGGCTTGAGTGAAGTAGAATAATGTAAAGTCAGAGGACACCTGTCAACCATTATGACCTTTCGCGAGCACCCCGCTCAGCTGAGGGCTGTCCAACTCACCTGCCTAAAGTGAGGTAACACTCGGAGCCAGTGGGACAACTCGGAAATTAACTATCTGCACAAATCAGGACTGCTCTCACTAATGTCTCTCCAGCTCCATCTGCATGAGGGAAAATGCTTTCCTATTGGTCCGATGTCAGTTGCCAACCCACATGCCCAGCGTAGACATCATATCCTTTGGGATTCAGTGGCCCAGGAGTGGCTTCGTCTATACAAACTACGCAGTCCATGGCCAAATCTACTTGGGTATACGAAACTTGTAAACCTGACTGCATGCCTTTTCGATAAGAAATTCATGCTGCTTCCTGCAGGGGGGCGACGGACAGCCGACCATGTGGGACCTGCTTACATTATAACATGACTCACACCTCTAGAGTCCACTAATAACCCGTGGTAATGCTACAGTTCACGGCGTAGCCTGGGACTGGCTTTGGGGTCGCACTCCTCGAAGCCTTGCAACTTTGCTGGTCAGCCCCAAGCCCTCTATAGTTAACCATACCACAACCCTGAGGCAAAAGCATGCCTGTCGCTGGTTCCCAGGTGTTGCCCAGGTGGCACCCCAAGAGGCGATCACCCTCACACGCCGTATATATTCTGCCACCAGCTTCTGGTGGGCCAGACGGCTACAACTCATATGGTGTTGTGGGAGGGTTCCTATGGATGTCACTTTACTAGGAAGCACCCAACTACCCAGCTGTACCGTTCTTTCGAGCAGTACCAATGCTGGGGCCGCTGGGGGGTATTATGAATATCCCCTGAAAGTTACAAGAGGTGTGGAACACGCCTGCCCCTTCAGTAGCCCATTCCGGGTAATACGAAGCGGCTCTATCAACATCTAGGAGCCCCACCACAGGGTGATAACGTTCCTCTAAGTCCGCACATTACTACATCGATGAAGGTAGAGTAACTCTGGTACCTCAGTAGGATAACTTGGTCCCAATGGTCATGCAATAATGGTTCCAAGGTAGGATAACTTTACCCCTTCATGCCTTTACTCCATTTAGGAGTAGGGTTCGTTACGGAGGGGGGTGGGACGGGTTTTCACTCGCTAGACCCGCCCTTACACTGGGCCAGAGGGGGTATGTTTCGGGTAATCCCCGCCCTGCCCCGGTCGGCGGTCCGCCCGTAGTCATTCCCTGGACAGGGCCCCGTTTGTTACCACCTATTTTTAACGGGGACCCGTCTGGGGTATGCGTTGCGCGGGGGCCTGAGCGGGGACAGGGGCAGGGAATGCCGAAAAAGGCACCCCGCCCCAGGCCGTTGAGTGGGGAGGGGCGCGGAAAAGGGCCAGGGGCCCGCGTTTTTCGGGGCCCCATCTGCCCCGTAACGAACACTATTTAGGAGTCTGTCCGACCACATACACTTTTGCCCCAGATACCCGTACAATTTTTACTATATGTCCTTGACTTTACGCGAACATGCCCTCGGAAACTTACCCTGTCTAACGTTATGTCACCCAGTCACTTTGCAGACACTTCTACCAACTCTTGTATACTCGTAGTATACCAAGTATACTGGTTTATGAACAATTTGGTTCCCTCGTCGTATACCATATGGGCTTGTATTTTGTCCACTGTAGCTACCTATCTGTAGGGTCGTTATAGGGAGAGTCCAAATCATTGCCCGTTTTTTGATAACTGTGTCTGCTAATCTTGAAAAACACAATATTATTTTATTCGGCAGGACAACACCCGGCAGGGGTACGCCCAGGCGACGCCGGACATGTTTATATTATACATGCATCAGAAGATTGCATAGATGCTTGAGATACAGCGTAGCAGTCGGCAGGAGCAGAGAGAGTGCCTCCCGGACAATAACCAGGCCATTTATTGAAAACTGAATCCACAGCTAGGCAAGCAGATGCTGCGAGATCCTTTCCTACCGAGACCAACAACGGTTCACACCTAGGTCACGGTTGGCGCCCTATGGTGGCTCCCGGATAGTCAAAGTCCGTCGCAGGACAGGGAAACATCACTGGATCTCTGTCAAACGTTCATTGACCGGGAGCTAACCATTGTGGATTCGCATCCTCAGTCAAGTCATGACAGTCTGGACACCGCATTGGGGGCTGTCGACTCTCAAATGCGCAATCACTTATCTCTCAACGTGGAGGATTCTCAGAAAGCAGAAGCGGGGCTCAGGGCACTGCTGGCGCTGAACGAAACTCTTGGCCAGTATGATGGTGTGAATACCACGGCAGGTGCCTCAGGGGAGGTGGTACGTGTAGGTACTTTGAATTTGCTCTGTAGTGATGGAATGCGCAAAAGCGCGGGTAATAAACATCATATGCAATAGTCATATAGTATCATAGTAAATACACTATTATAGGGTGTCGCGATGACGGCAATAAATTATGAGGAATATCACAATAATTTTGAAAAAAAGAACTTGAATCTAAAGCATGGGAGTGTGTAAGGAAGAGGTCCCGAATAGTGGCTAGGTGATCAGTGCGTCTGAATACAGGTCAGGAGTATTGTCGGTCTGGAAGATGCGACAAGCAGTAACTGGTGTCTGAAATGATCAAGGAAATTGTACACGGGTTAGAATGAAGAGATGAAGGGTATAGGTATCGGGACAGAGATGGTGCATACTACAGATGCTAGGATGGCATCAGTACACGATGGCCGGGCGTCGGAAGGCGTCATGACATGACATTCAAGCATGGGAATATGTCAGGACAGGATACGCTAGCATCGGAAGGCCTCAGGACTCTCTGGATGGAAGATGCATTTCACCATGTTGTCAGGACGGAACCGGACATTGACCCAATCTTCCGGATAGTGCGTCAGATCGACGCCACATGCTGAATGGGACATTGCGTTCCGCGTTTCCTGTGCCTCCTGTGCCTCCTGTGGATCTGACGTACAGGAACAGGAATAAATCTTTTGCTGATGCTCCCCGATGATGTCAAGTACCACACTATCCAATAACCCTTCAGCTGCATTACCAGCTAGGTCATGATGCAAGGAAACATGAATGCCCTCACAACCTTCATGAGGACTATGGAGGACTTATTCCATAATGAATTAGGCAAGAACATATGGCTCTACATTGACAAGATTTTTGTCTTCAGCGATACCTTTGAAAAGCACATTAAGACTCTTACAAACACCAGCTATTATGCCAACCCTAAGCAAAGCGTTTTCTTTGCCAGTAAGCGCGAAATCCTAGGGCATCTGATACACGATGATGGCATCTACCCTGCACCAGAGACAATCAGGACCATCAATGACAGGACAAGACCTGAGAACCAGATAGAATGGCTGCGATTTAATGCAATGGTTAATTATATCTGGCAGTTCATTGCCCCCATTGCGATAGTGACCATCATAGTCCCACTCACAGATGTGTGTGGGAACGCTAAATGGCTGTGGACAAATCTGAAGGAAGCAGCCTTCGAAGCGGTCAGGCAAGCAGCAGGTAAGCACACAGTACTTAGAGCAATTGACTATAATAAGTCAGAAATGATATGGCTTTTTACCGATACATCACGTACAGGTACGGGCGCTTGGATAGGTCAAGGACCAACCAGAGATCCAGCCAGACCTGCAGCATTCCACAGCACGAAGCTGACGACATCACAAAACAACTACCCGACACACCAACAGGAAACACGTGCAATTATTGATACTATGGAAGTACTCACTCCCCATGGGCTACTCGGGCAATCTATCGTGGTCACAGATTACGAGACTCTCACGAAACTCATGACACAGAAGAATCTCAATGAACCACAGCAGAGATAGCTAACCGACATCAGTCGCTTTGATTTCAAAATTGAATACTCGCCAGTAGCGAGAAACTTCCTAGCAGACTACCTATTCACAATCCATGAGGGATCCTCAGCAGCATTCGATATAAGCCGCACGGACCCCACTATCGATTATGACAACCCTGAGCTACCAGACCTTACCCAACCCCTAAGAATCAATACAAGCTATGCCTCCTCGGCAGATTTTAGCATTGAATCAGCCGACACCTTGTATTACTCATGCAAAGCCCAGACATCTCCCCCCCTTACCCACACTGAGTTTATCAATTGTTCCTGCCCTCAATACCTCTTGGATGAAATTTTAAGCAATGCGTAAAAACTGTTCGCGGAAGAGGAATGCCAGTCCCTCCTCACCAGCTCCATCAACTGCAGCTAACAACGATACCCGAATATTGATTGGAACCTCTTGTGGTGATAATAGAACTCTCCCAATCTCTAGTGAAATTCAATAACTACATTTAGAAATGATCTGGATGTCATGTACTGATAATGGGTGTGAGATAGATAAGAAATGAAAAAGAAGGTGCAGGCTGCTGGCCAAAGGACCATAAAGTCAGAAAGCAGAGTAAGAAGGTGAAGAGAAAAGAGCAGGATAAGACTCCTACATTGAATATGGCCCTTAAGGAGGGCCAGGCCTCGCTCCTAGATATCCCCTACCTCTCTGAAAGCCTACCACCCTTCCGCATGACCCATAATATCCTGCCAACACAACCTATAGCCTTGCCGGCTTTTAGTCCCCTTTAGAGCTGATCAAGCTATGACTCTGATGCTGCTACCAATCCAAATCAAAACTTAAGTACTCTACACACTCGGCTTATAGGTATCCTCACCGAGTGAGTTAGAGAAGCTCTTAAAACTGATGCCCTCTACACAAGGGTCAAGGAAACTGATAACAAATTTCACTACTCCATTCGCGAAGGGCCTCTACTTGCCCAGAACACCAAAGGGTACCAAAACCTTTATTTAATGGTAGGACCTCTTGAGATGGGAGTATCCCTATGGGATTTCATACTCAGGACTGTCCATGAAGGTCTCGGATATTTCTCAGCCTACAAATGCTACTGCTATGCGGCTTGCTTCTTCGGGTAGCTACAGATGTGTCAGCACTTTGTCCTATACTGCCAGTAAGGCGAAAAGTGCCACATTAACAATGAGCCCACCACCCTACCCTATGGACGAACCCTTCCTTACCCACCCTGACCCTGACGAAACCCTGAAAAATGCAGGCCCCCGGCCCTTTTCCGGCCCCTCCCAACTCCACAGCCTGTGGTGCAGGTGTCTTTTTCAACTTTCCCTACCCCTGTTCCCACTCAGGCACCTCCGCAACCCATACCCCACATGGGTCTCCATTAAAAATAGATGGTAACAAGTGGAGCCCCTTTGAGGAAATGAGTCTGGATGGGCCAAGGACGGGGACGGAGCAGGGATTACCCAAAACATACTACCCCCAGCCCTGTATAAGGCCGGTGTCTGGCGAGTGAAAACCCACCCCACTCCGCCCCATAACGAACACTACTCACATCCGATAACCGTAATGACAGTCAACAGATAGCAGAATAACATACAACCATTGGCATAGTTCTATCACATTAGCTTCTACCCTTCTTGCTATCTGATCAGATTTTATGACTGGAAAGACAACAAGTTAGTTATAAGCTATTGGACAGCATAATTGTAACGACCCTACAGATAGGTAGCTACAGTGGACTAGACTCAAGCCCGTATGGCATACCAAGTGGTAACCATATTGAGGATAGGCCAGTATACTTAGTATACTACCGGTAGACATGAGTTGGTACAAGTGTCTACAAAGTAACTTGGTGACATAAGGTTAGACAGGGTAACCTAGGTAGGCCAAAGTTACCCTACTAAGCAGGGTAACCTTCGGAGGGTATGTTCGCATAAAGCAAAGGACTCATAGTAAACGTTACACGGGTCTCCGTGGCAACATTATATGAGGTCGCGCGGACTCCTGAAGGAAATAAAGGCATGATAGGGTGAAGTTACCCTACCTTGGAAACATGATTACCCTACCTTGGGACCCCAGTTACCCTACTGAGGTACTCCAGTTACCCTACCTTCACCGACAAAGTCATCTGC
>Ga0307510_10010358_pt1 | contig 11073 bp, 10 predicted proteins | sample 12_EM_MG_FD_207224 | JGI IMG/M metagenome (GOLD analysis project Ga0307510, IMG submission 207224) | Populus trichocarpa ectomycorrhiza microbial communities from riparian zone in the Pacific Northwest, United States - 12_EM | ecosystem: Host-associated > Plants > Roots > Unclassified | place... | reverse complement strand
GATGAAGGCAAAGTCTAAAAACCGCCTGTGATTCACCGCCTTTCTTTAATCGAGATCGAGTTACTCCAAATTTACATGCGAACCCAATACCTTCATTAGAATGGGTGCTTCGCGGTGTTGGGCTCCCTTCCCTTAGGACAAATGAACCCCCCTGCTGTGAAAACTGCCAAAGGATGAAGTAGGATAGAAAGAAAGGACAACCTAGGACATATGCGCTTAAAGTCTCCCCGGACAGCTAATAACTCTGGAGAACGAATGAACGATGAGAGCACCGGCAGTAACAAGAGATAGAGGGCCCAGTTCTGGAGATATAAATAAACTGAAATAATGGAGACAGTGAAGACCTTAGCGAAATTGGGCATGACCCTAGAACGCAAAAGGGCTAAAGGGGCTGATGCCCGGGACCGCGCTTCTCTTGGATAAGAGCCGTACCTCCTGATTTACCACTGTATGAATCTGCTGAATGAGGATGGTCTAGACACAAATTTACAAAGTAGAGCCCCGAATATAAGGTCGAGTGATCGGACATGACTAGCGAGGCAGTGTGCAGGTAACAAACTTTAATTAGAGCCGCAAGCGGCCTCACTACTAGCAAAGAGTGCTTTTAAAAACTTCTATATTTGATAAAATACAGTCACCCGCCCAAAAGTCCTCGTGAAATGAAGACTCTGAGACGGGGAATAGAAAGGTAATAAACAATTAGGGTTTGCACGGGAGAGGGGTCCTCTCCGCGAGAAATTCTATTTCATGAAGGCACTCGCCGAGTAGCCGTGTATTTGTACAGATAAACTTGCTTCTCCAGTAACCCAAGCCATGCCAAATAACAACTCCTTAAACGAACGGCATCAGAGCCTCCGGGAGGATTCTAGAGATAGAAATACCATTTGGAGGTTCAATACTCTGGAAGTAAGATCCCCACATAGGACCAGCGGCCCACCAAAGAGCGCCTGTAATCAAAAGCACCGTCAGTAATCAAACCTCCTCACTCAGGAGAAGATAAAAGCCTCACCAATCCAGACACCACCGGCCTGTTGCATGTGGCAGAGAGCACCTTGGACAGCAGCGATACAAGCATCATTACTTCCACCGCCAGTTTCACCAAGGAATCCCTTCTTTCCGTTCTGCTGGAGCCACTTGGTGGCTGCAGCAAGCTTCTCGGCACCAACAGTGGAAGATTCACAGGTCTCGGACGTTCCGGAGGAACCGGAGTCGAGGTATTGATGCATCTCTGTCATTGCTTAGCCTTGTTTTGAACGTTCCGGGAAGTTAGGGGACTTACCGAAGGCAATGTTGTCGTTAGGGTCCTCCAGGTGGATCATGCTCTCCGCGTTGCCGCTCGAAATCCAGCTCCAGGCGCCAGTCCAGGCGTTACCTTCAACTAAGATCAATTGCGAAGTGGCACCTGCAGCACGGATTCCGTTGATAGAAGCTTGGTTAAGATCGAAGACGAGCTTCTGGTCCATGTCGTGGTATTCGTTGTTGGTATCTACCCAGGTTAGAAGTGTGAAATAATGAACTGGGAAGACTGAGTATTACCGAAAATAATATTTGAGTCGTGCTGAAACTCGCTGGCGAGGTTCTTCCACCATGTACCGAAGCCAGCGGTATCAGTGATGATTGCCCCGTTGTAGCGACCATAGTTGTGGGGGTCAATGATGGCATGCCCTCCCTTTCCAGTCACGTAGGTAGCAATCTATGAACTTGTAAGTTATCGATTTATTCATCTCCATATCATATCATAGTAACACACCTTCTTCAACGCTGCAAGGTATGTAGCATCCATGGGTCCAGCTAAACCGTACGCTGGCGGGCTCAACCTCTCCATCAAGAATGGAATGCGGAAAGTATTCATTCCGATACCAAGGAAGTACTGAAGCACGGATTAGCATCCCACGTTCCACAAAGACATGTCACGGAAGGCAAACATCAATACTGGAAGTCGCGGGCCAGACGTAATGAGTTCCTAATTCGCCGGGAACATTATTAGATCCAAACTCGGCACCGGCCTGGTTAACTATTTGTTCTCGTTAGTTCATCAACCATGAATGAGTAAAGGGTATAATCACCTCCAAAGTACTTGAATTTCGTTGCTTCTGCGCAAGTAGCAGCACCGGAGCTGGGGGTGGGTTGGGGCTGATCTGAAAGTTCCCCGATATCAGCAATTGAAAAACTTAAGGGGGAGAGTAGATAGTCGAACGATCTTGTGTCTTAGTAGGAGCAACACTAGTACTGGGGGTCGGTTGGGGCTGATCTGGAAATTCCCTGCTATCAGCAATCGCAAAACATAAAAGGCGGAGGGAGGATGTCCGAACCATCTTGCGTCTTAGAAGGAGCAGCACTAGTACTGGGGGTCGGTTGGGGCTGATCTGGAAATTCCCTGCTATCAGCAATCGCAAAACATAAAAGGCGGAGAGAGGATCTCCGAACAGTCTTGCGTCTTAGAAGGGGCAGCACCAGTGCTGGGGGAGGGTTGGGGCTGATCTGAAAGTTTCCTGCTATTAGCAATTGCAAAACCTAAGGCAGTGAGCGGATTTCCGAACAATCTTGCATCTCAGTAGAAGTATCTCCGGCAACGGAAGTTGTGGGTCTGGGGTAACTAGCACCACCTAACATTCCATTAGCACTATAATATCAAAAACCAATCTCAGGAAAAGACACCAAACATACATTGACCCAAAGCTGCAGCCTGTGCAGAAGCAAGTGCTGACAGCGAAGCTGCCGCAGCAAAAATGGCAACAGTGACCTTCATGATATTAGATCTCTAAAAGGAAACAAAAGAGTGTGTAGCTACCGCAAGATGTAACTGACGATTCCCTTTGAGAAGTGGGATAGTTAAGCCATCTTATACCACGTCCTCCCTCTCCCTTCCTAGAAAATAGCCCCCCTTCCCCCTCTTACTCCTGAAGATATATTAACCATCTCGAATATGCTAGTGGCGTTTCCACCAAATTTCCCAGCCACCTGGAAACTCTTAGTAGCAATTCGGAAGCCCACGGGAATTTCCTCGGAAATGACAACCCCAGATACGCCCATACTTGAGCGAAATCGCCGGCGGAAACGGATCAAGGAAGTAGCGATGATTATATTCAATACGGGCTCTTGGAGTAGGAGTGGAGGTAGCCTTAGCCGCTGAGGGGGACACCACCGAGGGAAAAATTGGGGAGTTAGAAGGGAGATTCTGCTGTATCACGCACATTACCTCTGGGCATCTGTTACTAGGAAACATCGGCGTACACTCCTTCAAGTTCTGCTAGAGGGCTCTGTGTGGTTGGGAAACTAGGTAGGGTAAGGATGTAGATTATAGTAGCCCAAACCCATGCCAGGAATCAGGACGGCAAGGGTCAAACAATTCGTCCAATATCAGCTAGCCCTGCCCAGTTGTTTAGCTTTCTGTGACGCTACATTGTAGTCGCACACCACTATGGTGGAACTGTTTATCCGGGAAACCTCGCTATTACGAACGAACTCTTCGGAAATTTGCGCCCCTGCTCCGATACGAACCTTCTTCACTACAAGGAATTTCTTCCGAAACCTCGCTATAAAGAACAAAAAGTCCCGAACTCTTAGCGTTCCTTATAGCGGGGTGCGACTGTGTTTCACACTAGATCAACAGGGCCTTTAGCTCGCCCGGTAAAAATAATTTCCAAGAACTGCCATTTATCAATGCCGAACCCTTGCTGTCCCTCTGACAATATAATGCGCGGGATGAAGCGGAAACCCGCTAAAATGTGAAAGACGCCACAGTACTCGTATAGCAGCTCTCAAGACAGGCACTCTTACCAGGCAGGGGTGGGAAGGAAGCAGACCGTTGGGATTAGCTGTGAACAAGAATCCACCCCTCGTGTTCACTCGCTTCCCTTCGCCTGGTAATGCCTAAGAGGAAGCAACGTCTTGGCATAAATTTAAAGTGAGTTTTCTTTCCAAAATTCTCCTCACACCATTTTCAACTAATACTCACTTTTATCGAAGAGAGCGGAGTTCATAGAATTGGAGGGGGGGTGGTCAGTTTTAAGCAGTCCAGTGTTGAGCTTTTCTCTGAAAACTTTGTTGTTAGGGCTGGTTCGTTATCGGAGTTGGCTTATGGCGGGGTTCGATTTCAGAATCCTGGCACTGTAGGTGCAGTAGCACACTCTAACGGCGGTTTCTCGTCATTTGGGAAAAACCGGTTGTATATAGGAGCTGCGCTATACCCCAAACGGTAGGGGGGTTTAACAAAAAAAACGTGGACCGCCTCATTCGGACACGCCATGGAATCTGGCCACGATTCTCGGGAGATTTTTGGCACTATATACGCTAACAAGAGCTTGTTGATTCCTAGGAATTTAGCACCCAAGACTCCGTGAAACTGCGTAATCTTATCTAAGATAGATTAACTGAATGAAGTCCAGAGTCTGCCCTGGAACGTAATTTCCCACAGTTTTGCCGGACGGCACGCGTAGTGAATGTGCTGGAAGATTTTTACTCGGGAAAATAACCGGGCTCATTGATGTTTAGTGGCGAATAAGGTGGTATTCCCAAGACTATAGGATAGCCCAGGAGGGGTTTTCAGAAAGGTTCTGTTACGGTTGAGGTAGTTGAGGGTGAAATAAAAGGAGAGTGCATGTTGTTTATTAGATTTTCTTCCCTACAGAGGTGAAACAAGGAAATTCAGTTGCGGTCGGGAAATTTTACCAAGGTGGCCAGGGAGACAAATGGAGTAGAGATTACTAGAAGCCACAAGTGGCATATATGTGAGTAGTCGCCCATATGGGCACCATACGGGGCCGGAATGGTGAGTTGTTTTGAGAAATCGTTGTTTAATGAAGGGTATGATACCTTTTAACAATTTAATCACAAAAGGTTAATAACACATATCCAAAATAAAAGCAACTGATAAGAAAGGTTAAAGAATTAGGAAAAACTAAAGTCAAAAGAAAGACAGTATGATGCGAGGCGTTTAAGATGCGTATTAGTAGTTCTGATGAAAACAAAATTTACCAAGGAACCTGTGAGCTAGGTTGTAAGCAAAAAGATGAGGGGCTAAAATTCTCCATCCGAGAGGAAAAAGGAATCCCCCACGGCTTGCCAAGCATGCCTTATAGTATACTCCATAGTAGTGATTTTGATTCACTATGATGAGTAGAGATATATGAAAGAGGGGGTTTTTTTTTTGAAAAATACAATGAAATAAAACAAAATAAGAAATTGAAAATACAGTATTCTTTTCTTTCTTCCTTTTTTTCGATATCCTAATAAGTGCATTACCCACAGCTTTTCAAGCACCCGGAGTCAGAACATAGCCCGGACTCGCGGATAGACCAATGACTGATTTGCCCTAATGGGATGGAAAAAAACAGCCTCTAATTTTAGCTAGTATGATAGTTCAAAACAAGTCAAATTGCATAAGCCCCTGGGTAAGGAAGGTAAAAGGATGCAGGGAGTTAAATTTATTAAAATGTTTGTTTATTCACAGCTGTGTTGAAGGGATATGATCAGTATGTCAGGGTAGAGGTGCCATGAACAAGAGATAGGGTCTGTAGCTCTGTAAATCATGAGTTCCAGGGACCAGGGGCAGTGCAGGCCAGAGTCATTCTTCGATCACACATTTAATGCTAGTTAATCTTGTTTTTTTGCTCTGGGTTTAAGTAAAATATATTGGTGAACGAGCGTTTATCGAGAACTTTCTAACTACCCACAATGATTGGCCCTACACATGTGCAACTCCAGAACCCTATGGTCTTATACCACCTCGTTCCTCAGCGCCTAGGATCCCCTCTCGTCCCGAGAACAGCCAGACTCTCATGGGACACAACCCTTATAACTTTCAGGAAAAGAGGGATTTTAGATTATAAAATTTCGCCCAGATATCTTCAAGACACCAGCAAGTCACTTGCGATATCAAACCTATCAACAATATTGTAGGCTCCATGACAGAAATTAACGCCGAGTGCCGAATTATACGGGCTATTGCCACTTGAGCCATAGCGATGGCACCAGGCGTATGAACCGACCAACTTGATGGCGGGGGAAACCGGGTGCTAGAAAACAGCGAGTTTAGAAAATGGAGTAATGGGAAAGGCTGTGTTGAGCCAGTGTTCCGCTGCAGGAATCCAAGAGCGGGGAAGATGTGTCGGGTACGGTAAGAGCTCTTGTCTGGAGAAAGACAAGGTATGCGCCACCGACGATCAGCAGATAATGGTTCTCTGAACATTGATATTCTATGAGGTCAGCCCAGAGGAAAGGGCATTGCCATGGTGGGACTTTACGGCGACTTCCTTGCCTAGCAGCAACAGTCAGCTGCAAATACGTTGGGTGCCATTATCAAGCAGAGGAAGAATCCTGGAGCATGCCGTAAAAACTGTGATAATCGGGTCGTGTGCTATGTAGTTCAGAATTCCCTACTTTGGAAAACGAGGGCATAGAACTGCGAGAAAAGGGCTGCTCAGCCCCTCTGAAAGACTTACAAAAGCAAGAAAACACCAGACCTTACCAGAGGAAGCAAGCCCAACGACATGGCACAAGGCACGATTATCCCAGTTTTACGGTATGCGGGAGGCTTTTCGGAAGGCTGAAACAGGTTTTGGTTGACGAGGTCTCTGGCTTCCCGATCTAGTTGCTCGTCTAAAGAAGGATATTAGATAAGTTAGCTGACACGGGTATTTGTATTCATTGACTCTTTAGACGAATCCCCCCCGAAGCACCGACGGGAGCTAACCCCAAGCAGCCCCCGAATGCCACGGCAAGTTACTGTATGATATACCACTGATGCCTTAACACAAATTATATAGCCAAGTACGATTCCCAGGGGCGGTACCTCACACCCCAAAACCCGATGCCGGGTAATTTTGTCTTTGACCGTGTAGCTCAGACCGCAGAAAAGCTGACCGATCGAGCTCCCTCAAAACACAAGTGGATTTGGGCCAGCAAACCTGCAGAGACTGGGGAATGGTTGAGCAAAGGACTTAAATACGAGGCCTTGGTAGTGCATGAAGAGGATTGTGTGGAGGAGGACACTGCCGAAGAGGGGCCAAGTTGCGCCCATAGTTTTATGATCTGCAATGCCCAGGCCCGAGTTAGCCGTGTTCCCAAAAATCTAACCAGGTGTTTCCCCTCCTTCCCTAGACGCCCTGTGTAAATCTTTCTCTCTTCATCTCCATCGAGATCTAATGCTTTTTACACCGGAATAGCCAACAACGCTGTGTAATATTACTATGAGCCCCCCATGGTGTGCAGTGTTGTATGATATTGCACTGTATCGTATGTAAACTTGCTTTTCCTGTCCTAATGTCGAGTGAGAATATGTGATGAAGTCATGTGATAATGGTAGCGGTGTTGAGCCGGAGAATTGAATCCTGGCTTCCAGCCATGGAAGGATCTATTTGCCATGTGAACGGAAATATGGCTAGGACCAGCGGAAGCGATTGCGTTTACCCTCCGAATGAAAGGATTGCTTGGGTAGGGCACTCATGTCGCCTTTTTTAGTGCACCACCAGCAAAAAGAGGCCTCCACCCGTCGACATTGCCAAAGGACAGAGTTTCCCATCTGACACAGGATTTAGCACCAAATTTAACGAAAAATGGGCATCTTCAAACAGACAATTCTCAAAGCTACTTGTATGGAAGCACTTCAAATCCCTCCATTGGCTAGAGAATCACCACGCACTTAACCCTCTAGAGGTAGAGGTGGAAGTGATTAAAGACATGTTCATCGTTTATAATTTCGTGATCCAGTGCGGAAGTGGCCTAAATTTATCTATAGCGCTCAATAATATTTAAAAATTCTGTAATATCCCCCATGTTATCCATAGGTTTACTGATGCACTAGAAAATGCCCTCAGATTCTCATAGACACCCTTCTACAAGAGAGGGTAGTGAAGGCAGATACTTTTATTGTAAAAAGAAAATCGGAGGAAGGGATTTGTCCCAGTACGATAAGAAGAAACAATGTTCATAATGATACTAGAACCCTTTTTCCTTAAGAACTTCCTCTCCTTTTAGCTATCAACACTCAATAAAATTCTCATCTTCTTCACTTCGTACAACACAATTCACACCAGTTTCCCTAATCTCATGGCCAACACCCGACACTACCTCATATAAACTCACTCACTTTTGACTCCTATTCTCATACTCTTCTATCATAGCTTTATTTATTTCTTGTTATCTAATAGGATATCCCTGTGTAGCATCAAGTCCAACAGAATGCCCTTGTAAAAAACAGTTCGATAGAACACCCCCGGCTACATGTTTTTTATATTAATGCTCACCCCCTCCCATTATATAGAGGTAGCGCATAGCAAAATTCTTTAAGTCAGAAAATGTGTCAACGATTGGTCCAGTGACAAGGCTACAACAAGGCTGTTGGGGGATGGGGTGATGCCCGATGAGAGTTTAAAGTCTTCTATACTCATAGTATTGGATGTGTCCACAAGTGAGTGCAAAGGTCTTGTCTCTTTGAAAATGCCAATAACCGGCAGTAAGGTGGTGTAATTGAAGTTATAGCCTCAAGTTTCCTTGCTCCAGTACACAGAGCTAAACGTTGTTGATTTCAATCAGTTGGAAGAGAAATAAATGCCATGATTGAAAGTAGAAGAGGAAAGTTAGTTACTTATAAGAGCGGTAGATCAAAGGAGATGACCAGCTTCAAGGTATGATATTATAAATTTAGATATTAAAATGCATGGGAACAACTAGGTAATAGGGTCTGCACCCTCTTTCCTTCTCTTATATGATATCTCGCCCTACAGGGGCATTCCATCAAACTTTTTTTCATAAGGGCATTCTATTAAATTCGGTGTTACGTAGGGGCATCCTATCAAATAATCGTTTTTCAATTTTTTTTCGAAATGACAGATCTAATCTCCAGGTGCTTCCCGATATATCTGCGTTTCCACCTCTCTTCTATCGCACCGTTATGGGGGAAGTCCCCGCAGGTTTTCGTGTTGCCGTTGGCAGGTTTGTGGCAACCGGGACTATAACAATACTATCCTTTCTTATTTCTCATGAAGTGCTAGACGGTACTCCCCTATTTGTTGATTTGCTCAAGATGAGAGCCAATCATAGAGTCGCCAGACTTACCCCAACACCCAGTGCTGTGTCCCCAAGTCGGCCACCAATACCAAACCCCTCCTCTAGCCCGTAATTGTGCTTCTACACCGGGAGGTTCTTTTCCAAGAAGCAAAATTTCTCAGAGATCTTCTACATACAAAGCGGTACTCCCGGTCGTGCTCTAGCTGTCGCTCAGGGCATCTATCACACCTCCGACCTTCTCCCCCATCCTGGCAACCCACTAGATGATGCAATGCATGCCACAGCGAGCCAAAATGCACAGTAGCACGAAACAAGCCTCTGGGAGGTGGCTTGCTTTGTAACCTAAAGCCAGTACCGTGCAATACGCTTCGTGTCACTGTGGGTTTCTGACCATGGTGACATAGGCTATCACTCGAAAACGCCAAAGCCAAGATGTGGGGCCGATTCCGGCACGCTTGCCGGAGGAGAGAGAAAAGCCACATTTTTCGGGTGGAGGAAAGCTAATGGTGGAGGATCTGACTGATACCATGCCGGTACCCGCTCGGTTGTCACAGTACAATACCGCGCCGCACTGCCGTAAACTCTCGATAAATCCACTATCGGACATCGGGCCCCTAGCGCTCGCAATCCGAGATAAAACACCCCGAGAAGGAATAGTGTTTTCCAAACGTGTTATATAATTTATCTAAGATGAGCCCATTGGATCTCATTAACTGGTATTCGTAATTTCGTTAACCCGCCCCGCTAAGCCTATTTTTCAGACAGTGAATTCCATTGAGATCCCGGATGGTGGATTTATCAGAGTTTACGGCATTTTTTGTTATCCGGGTTTCCGGCGAGCGGGATCACTTGAGGTTGGATGGTGGTAGAGTTTGAAATCGGGATAACAGAAGATAATACGGCACATACAAGGCATAGGGATAAAGTTTCCGAACAGTTAATTTAGGTTAACCCGCAAGATAAACCAATGTCCCGTACGAAGCCTTTATCCCCGGCACCTGTGTCAGTGTTGAACCATAGATATCGTATGAACTTGAATAGAAGAAAAATGTGCCATCGTGGGGCGTTGGACCCTTCTCCACCACTGGAGGGGAAAATATTGCAAATTCAACCAATTCAGCCCTCGGTTGAGACAAAGCAAGAAGAATACGCATAGCGCCTTACAGGAGAGACAGCCACAACGTCCTGGCACATTTTTCTTCTGTTCCGGTCTTTTTTCGGTACTGGTTTGGGGTTCCCAAGGACTGGTCTTCTGCGCAGGCATCGCCGCTTTTGCTGTTTTTGCATTGATTATGGGCTCGGGGGTTTCACATGGGATCACTTAGTGGCATGTTTCTTGCCTTCCCTCTCCTCGCCTTCTCCGTATTCGTTCATCGCGATCCGTCTATGTTCCCGCAGGTTCGGGATGGCTGCTTTGCGGCTTGCTGACGTTGTCTTGCGAAGTGGTTGAGTTGGTGCTGCCGGTCCACGGTGCTTCCGGAACCGTGCGGAGTCGTCAGGAATAAGCAATGGCGTCCCCCCTCGCTTTCCACCTCGATATTTAGAGATGGTTAAACGAAAGATAGATTCGTAAGCATCAAGTTCTGTGTAAAGGTGCCGTGCTGGGTATTTTTATTACTGTGGTGCCCCCCAATCGCTTTGCATACTGGTATCATACTAGGATTAGGCTCAGCAAAAAACAAAGGAAAGTTATGTCCTCGAGTATGTCTTGCTGGTGCATAAACAGATCAACTCCGCCCTCTTTCCTCCTGCAATTTTGTTTCAGAGGTATATATGATACCGTATGAGCCCGGCGCTGGTATTTGGTGTCTGCCGAAACCTGAAATCCACGGTCAAAAGTTCTCCCTGTCAGCTGGTCAAGCCCGGCGCCGTGAGAAATGCGGCACTCAAGCATTGTATACGTAAGCGCCCTGCTTGATTACACACACCAGCACTTGCGCACAGTTTCATACATTGTCTTGCCCGCGGCGTTCGGTCAGAACTCCGACTGTTTGACTTGGGGCGTCTTCACCTCAGTTATGCAACTCAAGTTCGAACTTCGCCTTCTCTCCTCCCGGATATGAT
>Ga0307510_10010357_pt1 | contig 11073 bp, 11 predicted proteins | sample 12_EM_MG_FD_207224 | JGI IMG/M metagenome (GOLD analysis project Ga0307510, IMG submission 207224) | Populus trichocarpa ectomycorrhiza microbial communities from riparian zone in the Pacific Northwest, United States - 12_EM | ecosystem: Host-associated > Plants > Roots > Unclassified | place... | reverse complement strand
CCTTTTGTCATTCTTGGAATGTCGCATCTGTCACAAACATCCCACCAGATCGCTTTAGTATAGGAGCATTCAAAGAACAAGTGGTTGTGATCCTCATTGTTGCGGAGACAGAGTGAGCATCTATCGAATTGAAGTTCTACATCGGGAGGGGGTGGTGTGTTATTTTGATCTGACATGATAGTACCTGCAAAAAATTGGTTAGTGGAAAAAAAAATTCTCAAATCACTTGTGTTTTGCTCAAACACTCATAATATCCTCACAATCTCACATCTCTTGTCTCACCTTCTTTCTGTTCTTGCGAAACTCAAACCAACATCAAATAGAACCAACTTAGCAGCGCAATCCAAATTTGTATATATGACTCAAGAAGCAATAAAAACCAGAAAACAAGCAAAAACAAAACTGCGATGATAGTCTCGCGAGTAGCAAGCAAATCTATCCGAAATACGAACGAAACTGAAGACTCGAATAAAAACAGAAACGAAATATGCAAAAAATTATGAAACAGCACCCAAATATGTTGGATATGTTGAAAATATACTGAAAGAAATGAAAACAACAAAAAGAAAGCGAATTTCAAAGGTTGACGCAAAACAGACCCGTTTACGACGAGTTAAGTCTGAATCTGGAACCTAAATTAAATGATATCCAATTGAGCTACAATTTCAGATATAGTGCGATATCAGACCAACTAGACAGAATATATAAAGTTTGACCAATTTGTGATAAGATTTGATATACTGACGCAAAAACGTTATGAATCAGACCTGATTAGACCCGAAATTGAAAACCAAAGCAAACGATATCCAATTGATCCCAAACTTAATATGTGATGCTATTAGGGCCCTAGTAATAAGTGTATCAAATTTGAACTAATTCTGAGTTGATTTGATCTAATTTTCCCTTGTTTAGTTTTCTGCGGCAGAAACTAATAAACGTCTTTTTGAACAACTTTTTTTTTCATTTTTTTTTATGCTACGTGGTCACAATGTTGCCACACGCAAAGACAACAATTCCCAAAAATTCAAGTAAATCAGGTTTAATAGGAGTGATACAAAGATAACTTGTACCTAGGCACCAGCACTATTGGAAACGGAAACCCCCACCCAACGAATATTGATTCGCGAACGAGAAGTATAAGGATGATGCCACGAAGATAGTTGTTCTTCGATAAGTCATTTTTCAGTTCTTTAGAGAATCATGGAAGGAAGATTATCTCACCAACACACACACACACACACACAAAGTGCGGCAAACAAGAAGTTTTTATTAATCTGAATTGTCTCTCCTTACATGTCTGGTTATGCCCTTATTTATAGTGACTCCAAACTAAAATAAACCCTATTGGACCCCTTATATGGACTTATATATGATGCCCACTTACAATTAAACCCAAATAATATAAATAAACCCTAAACTAAGAAGAAAATAATAATAACAATAATAAATCCGAAATTAATATTCAAAATATGATAGGATCAGATTTGTTGCCCTTTAGAAGTCCTATATAAGCTAGGAGAATCAAATCTGAAGGTAGAATTAATTCTGAAATCTTCTTTTTTTTTTGTAGCTATGATGAATAAGGAATCCTTGTAAGAAAATGATTCTGAAATATTTATGAATCCTTCCCACACCTGGAAACTATATTGCAGCCCATTAAAGATCTTTGTCCAATTAGGAGATTCCCAAAATAAGCTGCCACATCCTTTTAGAAAAAGAATCCTAGTCAAATAGGAAGTCCACGAGTCAAAAGGAAGATGAAGTTGAATTCGTACACCCTCTGTTGACCCATATTGCAATGCCTTCTCAAACTCTGATTGACCTGAAATTGTAACCCAAGGAGGACAACATGTCAGGAGACTCCGCGTAAACTTTTATCTCGATCCAACGATTGGATTGAGCATTATAACTGTTGCCGTAAAACTGGACAGTTGCACCTTTTACGTCGAAATCCGAATTTGACCTTGCCTGGATCGTATTAGAAAGATGAAGTTGAATTGGTCTGGAAATGCATACTCCCCCTTCTCTTTATTTGCCTTTATACATTCATTGCCATATGGACCATGTCCTCCAATTCCACACAATGTTGTAATTCTACAACATCCGCAATGTCCTTATTCAACCCATTTAGAAATCTAGCCATAGTAGCTTCCCTATCCTCAATCACATTGGCCCAAATCATTGCGATCTCCATCTCCTTGAAATACTCATCCACGTACCTAGAACCCTGATTCAAACCCTGCAATTTCAGATACAAATCTCTATAATAGTGGTTAGGCACAAATCGCCTTCTCATCAACACTTTCATCTCCTCCCACAACGCTACCGGCCTCTCTCCACTTCTCCTTCTACTAATCACATTCTGATCCCACCAAATCAGTGCATAATCCGTGAATTCGATGACTACCAATTTCACTTTCTTCATCTCCGAATAATTATGGCAATCAAAAATCCAATTAACCTTTTTCTCCCACTCCAAATATGTCTCGGGATTGTTTTTACCTTGAAAAGAAGGTATTTTCAGTTTGATAGCATCCAAATCACCATCTAAATCATCATGTCCCCTAACACTACATAAATTTTTCCTTTGGCCGAATTGGCCCCTAGTTCTATTCCCAAAATCCCTTTGATTTCTAGGCTGCCGAAAACCTTCCTGATCGCCTATGGTCTCATCCTCAAAACCACCATCACCAATATAATCAACGTCCTCCTCAAAATCCCGATAATCAGCCCACCTTGGCCTTTCAGCCCTACTGCCACTGTTTGCTTTCGGTTCAGCCCCAACCTTCATCACGTCTTGGGTGCTTGTACCAGTCTCGTTACCACTTTTCTCCACCCTATTAAGTTTGTCACACACATTCCCCATAATAAAATTCATCCTCTCCATCATCTGCGTCATGGCTTGCATTTGGAACTTAAGTTCTCCTTGGGGCGGGGCGGGGCGGTGTGTTGTTTTTATTTGACATGATAGTACCTGAAAAAATTGGTTAGTGGTAAAACAGATATCCTCACATGCTCACACCTCTCGTCTCACCCTCTTGCGGTTCTTGTGGAACTGAAACCAACACCAAATAGAACCATCTTAGCAATAAAAACCAGAAAACAAGAAAAAATAAAACTGTGATGATACTCTCGCGAGTAGCAAAAGAATCTATTCGAAATACAAACGAAACTGAAGACTCAAATAAAAACAGAAACGAAATATGAGAAAAAAATGAAACAACAACCAAATATGTTGGATATATTGAACATATACTGCAAGAAATGAAAACAACAGAAAGAAAGTGCATTTCAAAAGTTGACGCAAAACAGACTCATTTACGACGAGTTAAGTTCAAATCTGGAACCTAAAGTAAATGTTGTCCAATTGAGCAAAAATTTCAGATATAGTGCTATATCAACCCAAATAGACAGAATATAAATTTTTAGTAATTTACGATAAGGTTTGATATACTGACGCAAAATCGTCATGAATCAGACCTCATTGGACCCGAAATTGAAAACCATAGAAAACGATATTCAATTGACCCCAAACATAATATGTGGTGCGATTAGGACCCCTGTAATCCGATTATCAAATTTGAAGTAATTCCGAGTTGATTTGATCCAAGTTTCTCTTTTTTAGTTTTATGCGGCAGAAACCAATAAACGTCTTTTTGAACAATTTTCTTTGTTTTTTGTTTTTGATTCTACTGATATATTTTGAACAATAACAGAATAAAAAAACAAATTTGTATTTAATATGCCACAAATTCAAGGAGAAGAAGAAATTAGATACTAAAGAATTTTTGCGGAATCAACAAGAATGAAAATTTCAGAAGGATATAACCTGATTAGTGGAGCCAAGCTCTGATACCAATTGATGCGAACCTCGTGATCACATGGTCACACAACCCACACGCAAAGACATCAATTCCCGGCATGCCAAGTAAATCAGGTTTGATAACTTGTACCTAGGCACCAGCACTAATAAAAACAGAAAACCCTCACCCAACAAATATTGATTCGCGAACGAGAAGTATTAGGATGACGCCACGAAGCCAGTTGTTCTTATATAAGTCATTTTCAGTTCTTTATAGAATCAAGAAAGGGAGAGTATCTCACCAACTCACACACAAAGTGCGACAAACAAGATGTTTTATTAATCTGAATTGTCTAACTTACATGTCTGGTTATGCCTTTATTTATACTAACTCTAGACTTAAATAAACCCTAATGGACCTCTCTCAGGTGCACTTATATGAGGCCCACTTACAATTTACCCAAATAAGTAATAATAACCCAAAGACTAAGAAGAAAATAATAAAAATCCAAAAATTACCATCCTAAATATGCTAGAATCATATTTGTCACCCTTAAGAAGTCTCATCAAATAAACTAGGAGAAATCTGATTTGGAAAATTTGTGTTGCTACCCCCTTTCATGTCACCCTTAAGAAGTCTCAAATAAACTAGGAGGTTCGCATCAATTAGGCTCTTCTTGGACCTGAATTAGATGAATTAAAGGCTCTCCTTGATGCTCCTTAAATGTCCCAAGCCCTTCTAGGTCCAACAACACTGTATAGAAGTAGTGTCTGACAAGAATTTCAAATAAGCACGCCGTACTAACCACTTGCGTACATTTGAATGATAACCACAACGGCTCTCCTTCGTCTTTCATTCTTTTGGCGTTGTAGCTCTTTTTCACATCGTTGATCTGCAATCTTCCTCTATTCCCTCTCCCTTGGTGAATACATGACACAAATAGGGGGAAACAAAGAAGAAGAAAAAGAAGAAGACGAAGATAAGAATAGAGTTTATAACAGGAAGAACACTGATTTAGACTCGAGATTACAAATCTGACTTTTGTTTGGACCAGAACTTGTCGAAAAACAAACTAATGCGAAAGTGACAAAAATGACTCAAACAACAGCCAAATATCAAAATAAGATGATAGTATAATGGCAGGATCGAAATCAACAGAAACAAAACAAGTTTTGAAAGATAACACCGAACAGACCCGTTACGACAAAACAAGACCCAATTCGGGAACCTAAAGAAACCGATATCCAAATGACTTCAAAATTAATATATAGTATTCTGATACTAAACATACAACAACAACTCAAACTTTATAGGGCGTTATATTTTGTCTAAGTACCAAAACCCTTTGTATGATCAGTTTGCGGCAGAATTGAACCTCCAGAAGCCAATATCAAAATAAGCCCACATTTAATATATGGTGCGATCTCATCCCCAATACACAGAATATGAAGTTTCAATTTACTCTAAGATGGATTGCTTATGGTTCACTAAGAGTAGTGTTTCTACGGCAGAATTGAACCTCAAATTAAAACCTCAAGCAAACTATTTCAAAATAAGCCCAAATTTTACATATGTTGCGATATCACCACCAATAGACAGAATATGAAGTTTTAATTGATTCTAAGCTGATTTTCTTATAGTTCACTAAAAGTTGTGTTTGTACGGTAAAATTGAACCTCAAATTAAAACCTGAAGCAAACGATATCAGAATAAGCTTACATTTGACATATAATGCGATCTCACCCCCATTAGATAGAATATGAAGTTTCAATTGATTCTGATATGGTTTGCTTATGGTTTTAATTGGAGGTTCAATTTTATCGTAAAATTTTAGCCCGATCCAATGGTCGGATTGAGAATTATGATTGTTGTTGTAAACCTGGACCGTTGCGCATTTTACGCCAAAATCCAAATCTGACCTTACTTGGGTCGTATCACAAGGTTGAACTGTATCAATTTTGCTCCATACGTTCTGAACAAGCCCATTCAATGCTTCTTTAAGCTTCTTTGCCCTAGCTCTTGTAATTGGCCCAATTGACACCTTCAATGGGTTGTTGGCATGATTGCGCTTATGGTTGGATTGATCCTCATCACAATTACTTGACTCCTAAATGACCTAATTATAATAGAAACAAAAAGATTTGGATAAAAACAAACAGTAAGGATCCTGTTTTTGAACTTGATGCAAATCCGGCCTGTTACGCAATTTTTACGTAACAGAATTGAAATCCAGACCAAATGATTGTAATGACCTCAAATTCAATATTTAGTATTCGGATACCAAACCAACAACAAATCTTAGTTTATAGGTCGTTCTCTTATGTCTAGGTACCCAAACTCCTTGTATGATCAGTTTGTGACATAATTAAACCTCGAATTAAAACCTCAAGCAACGATATCAAAATAAGTCGAAATTTAATACATGATGCAATCTCACCCCCAGTAGACAAGATATGATGTTTTAATTGATTCTGACGTCGTTTCGTTATACAAGGGGTTTGGGTAGTTAGACATAAGAGAACGACCTATAAATTTAGTTTTGTTGTTTTTTTAGTATTATAGTACTAAATATTGAATTTGAGATCTTTTCGAGATTGTTTGGTCTGGGTTTCAATTCTGTTACGTAAAAATTGCGTAACAAGTTAAATTTGCATCAAGTTTCAAAATGTGATCCTTACCGTTTAGTTTTGTCCAAATATTTTTGTTTCTATTATATTTGGGTTATCTAGGAGTCAAGTAATTGTTTTCGCTAATATTCGCTTTTGTTTTATTTCGTGTCTTCATCTTGTCCACAATTCATACGAATTTGCATTGTTACTTTTGAAATCATAATCTTAGTTTTGATTTGCTTTGTTTTCAGTATATTTATTGATTCTTGAGTTTGAAAATTATAATCAGAGTGCGCTGCGAAGGCTACTAACTTTGATTTGTTGATTTCAGTTCCTAAAGAACCAAAAGAAAGCAACTTGTGAGGTAAAAGGCGTAGTGAGCTTATTAAAGTGAAAAGCCTTGATTTTTTTTTTTGTGATACACGAAAGGTGTGAGGATATATTTTGTGCTACTAACCAAATTTTGCATATTCAAAGAATGTCTGAAAACAACGAATCAACGACACAAAACGTTGACGTAGCTTTCCAATTGCGAGCCATAGGCCACCAGCTTGAGCTGTTGTCTAGGACATAAAAGGATCTAAAGATGAGGTGAATTCGATAAAGCAACAGAATAGTGAGGCTGATCGCCGAGGAAATATGATTCGTATGGCTGTACGGAATGTCAGATCTTATTTTGAAGAGTTTGTTGACGAAAAAGCAGATGTGGGTGAAGATGACTATGATTTTGCATTTGCTAGCCAAGGAATCAGGTCTGGACCAAACAGGGCTAGGAGGAATGTGAATTTTCATGGCATGGGGAGTTATGAAGATATGGATGGGGACTTGGACACCATTAAACTTAAAATTCCTAACTTTCAAGGTAAAAACGATCCTGAGGCTTATTTGGAGTGGGAGAAAAAGGTAAATTGGATTTTTTATTGCCCCAAGACACCAACACTATTGGAATGAAGTCAAATGATACCACAAAGCTAGTTAATCTTCGATAAGTCAGATTCAGTTCCTTCATGAACTGAAGAATGCAAGAATCACTCTCACACGTTAAAATGAAAAATTTAGAAGTAATATTCATCAATGGCTCCTGAAATTTTGGTTACATGAGTTTAAATAGTTCTTGAGAAAATAACCCCAATAGACCCCTTATATGAGGTCCACTCAAAACTGACCAAAAACCCTAAACTGAAAAGCCCATAACCTGATCCAAACAAGCATTGGATCCTAGCTCAAAACAAAGTTTTAATTAAGCTCAAACATTAAAGAAAATAATAAAAATAACTAATCTGTCATTAAATAGCACCAACCCTTCTTTCCTTGTGTAGCTAGAATGAATAGGAATCCTTATAAGAAAAGGATTCTTGTGGAACTAGGAAATTCCCAAAATAAGCTGCCACATCCTTTTAGAAAAAGGATTCTTGCCAAACAAGAAGTCCATATATCAAAAGGAAGCAAATAACAAAATTTGTACAGCCTGTTCTGACCTATATCGCAAGTCCTTTCCGAACTCCGATTCACCTGAAATCTTTTGGTAAAGTTTCAGCTCGATCCAACAATTGGATTTGAAGTTATGCTCAATAGCATAAAACTGGACGGTAGAAAAGTTTATGCCAAAATCTGAATTTGACCTTGCTTAGGTCGTATCACAAGGCTGAACCGTATCAAATGTTTACAGCATCGTCAGTCTTGTGGCAGGCTATAAAATGTGACATTTTGGAGAATCGATCAACCACAACCATAACTGAATCCTTTCCACGCTGTGTTCTAGGCAGCCCAAGTACAAAAGGTTTATACTAATATCTATCCATGGCTGCTCTGGAATAGATAATGGCATATAAAGCCCATATCCATTCTCCTTGCCCTTAGTCTTTCTTGCACATAACACATCTCTAAATCACCTTGTAAACATCCTTCAACATGCTAGGCCAAAAGAAGTGTTCTTTCAACAGCTTATAAGTCTTCTTTTCACCGAAATGACAACTAAGACCACCACCATGAGCCTCTCGCATAAGCAACTCCCGTAAAGAACCTGAAGGAATACACATTCTGCCCATCTTGAACAAGTAACCTTCATGCATAAAGAACCCATCACAAGCTCCCTTAGCACATTCAACAATCACTTTAGCAAAGTAGGAATCATTAGCATAATGATCCTTCACTTGTTCAAAACCCAGCAACCTTGCATTCAATATAGAAATCAATGCATACCTTCTAGAAAGAGCATCAACAATTACATTAACTTGCCCCTTCTTATACTTGATGACATAAACTCTACCCACTTAGCATGTCTTCAGTTCAACGTGCTTTGACCCTCGATATACTTCAAAGATTCATGGTCAATATGCACAACAAACTCCTTTGGTAATAAGTAGTCCTGCCATACCTCTAAAGCTCGAATTAAGGCATAAAAATCCTTTCTTGCTATACACAGCCTCAATTCCAACCCTGGAAGCATCACACTCTATCTCAAATGTCTTAGCAAAATTTGGAAGTGCTAAAACATACATAGTACATAACTTCTCTTTAATCAACTCAAAAGACTTTTGTGCATTTTCACTTCACCGAAACTCACTTCCCTTTTTCAAACATTCAGTCAAAGGTGCAACTATAGAACTGAAGTTCTTCACAAATCACCGATAAAATAAAGCTAAACCATGAAAATTCCTCACATCAGCTAAGAGGGTTTCAGCCAATCTTTAATTGCTTTTATCTTTTCTTCGCCAACCTTAATCCCACTACTAGAAATGATATAACCAAGAAACGCAACACTTTCTTGATAGAAATGACACTTCTCTAGTTTCCCATATAATTTAGCATCTCGCAAAGTTTCAAATACAGCCCTAAGATGCTCCCCATGATCATAAAAAGTTCTACTATACTCCAAAATAACATCAAAATACAACACGACAACTAACAATCCAATATGCTTCCTCAAAACATGATTCATAAGTCGCATAAATGTACTAGGTGCGTTAGATAACCCAAATGACATTACCAACCATTCATACAACCCGTGTTTAGTTTTAAATGTTGTTTTCCACTCATCCCCCTCTTTCATCCTAATCTGATGATAACCACTAATCAAATCAATCTTAGAAAACATCACAGCACCATGTAACTCATCAAGTCTAGGTATAGGAAAACAATACTTAACTGTTATCTTGTTGATTACACGATTGTCCACACACTTCCGCATTGTTCCATCCTTCTTTGGCACAAGCAAGGTAGGCACGGAACATGGACTAAGTGACTCTCGTATGTAACCTTTCTCTAAGAGCTCACCAAACGGGCTTTGAATCTCCTTTGCCTCCTCTGGATTACACCTATAGGCTAGTTAATTAAGAAGTGAAGCTCCCAGCACCAAGTCAATTTGATGTTCAATCCTACAAATAGGTGATAAACCCATAGGTAACTCTTATGGAAACACATCTGAAAACTCCTCAAGCAACTTCATCGATACGGTTCAGCCTTGTGATACGACCCAAGCAAGGTTAGAATCGGATTTTGGTGTAAAATTTTCTACTGTTCAGTTTTACGCTATTAAGCATAACTTCAAATTTAATAGTTGGATTGAGCTGAAACTTTACCAAAAGGTTCCAGAGGTATTTGTCTATGTTGGGGTAAATATTCAGGTGAATCAGAGTTCGGAAAGGACTTGCGATATAGGTCAAAACAGGTTGTATGAATTTTGTTATTTACTTTCTTTTAGCTCGTGAACTTTCTATTTGGCAAGGATCCTTTTTCTAAAAGGATGTTGAACTTGTTTTGGGAATTTCCTAGTTCCACAAGAATCTTTAATGAGCTGAAACATAATTTCCAAAAGTGGCAACAATTCATTAATGTTCTAGAATCCTTTTCTTACAAGGATTCCTTATTCATCCTAGCTACACAAGGAAAGACACCTTGACGATGAGGACAGATTGAGGTGAAGAATTCGGCAGCCAAGTCATTGAGAGATTTGGTTGAGGAGGCAAACTAGATGGACTTAGTTTGGTGTGTTGCATTGTTGGGGAGGCAGCACATAGGAGGCAGTACCGTGGGGGTGTGCCTTAGGAGTCTGCATGTTGACGATGGACAGTCTAGGTGACAGATTTGGCAACCAATTTAGTGGGCTCGTCTGAGAAGTCAAAATCATCGACGAGGATGATTTGGTGTGCTGTCTTGGAGGAGAGGCAGTCGGGTGGCTATTCTGTGCATTGTGACGATGGATGGTTCATAGTGATGGAAGCAAAATGCTATTGGCCTTTGTTGGGATAATGTGTTGCAGGTTTTCGGTGGATGAAACATGAATCAAGGGTCGAAAACAGTAGGGGCTGTTTTATGATGCAACCATATTATTCGATAGTTTCACCCACATTTAACTAGTGTTTTGCCTATGTTTTATATATAAAATGCCTTGATATTCTTTGTTTTATGTTTTGAAGGCACTTTTGGATGAAAGATGCAAAAAGGAGTAAATTGGAGATAATTGGCAGATTTGACCTTCAGTCGATGTTTTGTGCAGAGCGTGAGCTCTAGAGGTTGAAATGAAGTGATTCCAGTGGCATTAAAAAGCTAACATCCATACCTTTTTGGACATCTAAGGCAAGAAAATAAAATAAGGAAGAGCATGGAAATCGCAGCCTTCAAAGTCAAATCTCGCAATCTGCCAGTGTTGACCTTCGGCC
>Ga0307510_10010356_pt1 | contig 11073 bp, 9 predicted proteins | sample 12_EM_MG_FD_207224 | JGI IMG/M metagenome (GOLD analysis project Ga0307510, IMG submission 207224) | Populus trichocarpa ectomycorrhiza microbial communities from riparian zone in the Pacific Northwest, United States - 12_EM | ecosystem: Host-associated > Plants > Roots > Unclassified | place... | reverse complement strand
GTATATGATGAAGTGTTGCTCAAGTAGTATATATGTAATGATAGAATATAGATGTAGATAGCCAAACCCCTATAGTGCAAAGCCCCTCTGCTACGCCCGCGCCGTAGGCGCGGTTTAAACACTTGTGAGTCAAGAAAACACAACACGTGACAAGTTTCAGCCCGCAGCCCGCGGACCGCTCTCCATCCGTGTCGCCTTGCTGCAGTGTCTCGGTCCGCTCTCCATCCATGGCATTACCCCACTACCAATCTGCCTGCGCTACCGTCTGCTGTCCATTTCGCCCCAACCCACCCCACTGCTACTCTCATGGCCATTGGACTCCATAACGTCCCTCTCTAGCGTTTAGTGCCATAATGCGCCCCGAACGCCAATGCGGCTCCCCGGCCCAAGTCATTCTTTTTTTCCCTCACTGCGACTCGTAGGCCCAACTGTCCCATTTCATGCGCACATACATCAGCGACATAGGTTGGCGCTTTATGCACCATGACTTTGGGCAAAAAGTCGATTGATATACCACGTTCAAGTTGTTCGGTCCGTTAGCGAGCTCTCTTTTCTTTTGCCGCCGGATCTGTCCCGTGTTGCGATGGGGCAATCTTTTTACTCACATATGCGCAATTCAGTTCTCTTGTTTAACCTGTTGCTTTTGGTGCTGTCATGTTGATGATGCTCTTTAGCCGATCCCGTATTCCCTGGGTGCTCATCGTCGGGTGACTCAGGTTCGGTATTTCCCCGTCCAGCAGTAGGGCTGACTCTGATCGAGCACGACAACGACAGTTGCCACTTGCGTAGTGTGGCCCAGCTCATATCCCGGGGTCATGGAGAGTATGATAATGGCGCTCAACGGCACGGACAAAAATCAATTTGGCCCGTGTGGTTCAGAGCCGCACGAGAATCACGTGATACAATACTAAATGACGGCATCATGGTGCCCGTGTACTGTCTTTGCTGCTCACAAGACCAGTCATAATTACACTATTCTTTCCACACTTGACGTGCCAGCGATGGTTCTTGTCCCTCTTGTCTGGTCAATGCCAATCGGGTTGGATGTGATTCTAGTCCCGCCGCCTGGCGTGTGCATGATGGACTGGTCTACGGCTATCCGGATATGTGTGCTTCATTTCGTATGCTTCCCACATGATGTCAGGTATCCTGGTCTTGCGGATATTTCCGTCGCCGGCGTCGTTGCGTGTATAATATCTAGTCGGCGTTCCCATCCGAGAAACCAGAATCACACCATCCGCTTCCCAGGTAGCACGATTACGAAGTTAGGTTTGTTGTATTGAAACCTGTGCCAATATGCATTACCAACATGGGTTGTCAGTGGATTTCTGGCCACGGCACCAAACTGTCTCGGTGCTAACCAAAGTGATGGTCGCTATACACCGCACGGTCGTCCCTGCCGCTGTGGCATTGCTGTATACTTGTCCCTTGCGGACGACCTCTTAGGAATGAGTAAAGGTGGTAGGGGCGTAGAGCGACTGCAAGTGGATCGGGGTGGATAACGAAGTCGTTTGGGCATAGTGATGGTCCAAGTCGAGACTAAATGTTCCGACCGCGTTCGATTCTATCAGCCAAATTACATATATTCACAATAACGGGTCGAATGTCCCGAGATTATTAAGACGATCGTCATTCAGGCTACTACTACTGTAGTATACCACATGCCAACAAGCACGCCAAGTTTAGAAGGCGACTGACGGATGGCTATCATCGTCCTCTTCCCAGCTGTCATCCTCTTCCCAGCCATCGTCCTCTTCCTGGCCATCGTCCTCTTCCCAGCCATCGCCCTCTCCCCGGCTGTCATCCTCTTCCCAGCCGTCGTCCTCCTGTAATCCCTCCCAAGGGTGGACGGCCACAGGGCGACCAAAGAGCTGCCGCGCGGCGATGAGTGGCCCCATGGATTCACGTAGGGCCTCCAGCTGCTGACTGCCTTGTACGAAAACATGTTGCAGCGCAGGCAGCACCTCTGCCGTGCTTTCCCCGGAAAGGTCCCGCAGCATGCGCGTAATATGAGGCACAATTCTATTGCCAAGGTATAGATCCTTCACTGAGGTAAACGGCTGTAATAGTTCTAGCCACCGAACCTTCTTCATATCGGCAGCCGATGTGAATCTGTTCCGGATGTCGAGGCGTTCGAACGAGGAGGGTCGGAGGGGAGATGAGGGTGAACTAGAGAGGAGTGCCAGAGACAAAAGCTGCCATTCTGGTGGGGTGCATGAAACCAAAAACTCAAGAGCCACACCGTTAGCTGGATCTTCGGACAGTGAAAATTGGGGGAAGGGAGATGAACGATCAAAGTCTACCACCGCCCGATGAAGAGTTCTGAAAATTTCAGCGCGGCCGATGAATTGGTTCAGCTGTGAAATGTCAAAGAGCGGCTCATTGAAGACTGCTACAGAGATGTCTCGGAGTAGAGGGGCGTTGATCCGGACCACAAGGTCTTCGATGTACTTGTTAGTGCCAAGGAACTCAAACTGAGCGAGGGTGGGAAGGTTAATGAATGTCAATGAAGATGGATGTTGACTCGACCCGTCAGGGGGGGTTCGTTCATCGTAGCGAAGTGCAAGGTTCTCGAGCCTGGTCAAAGACGACAGGCAAGTGGCCATCGCCGCAGGTGAGATGTATCCAGAATCGGGAATACTCCAAAGGCGAAGTTCAACAAGGTCCTTGGTAGTCAAGAGTAGTGTCGGTAATGATGGAATTGGAATGCTACCCAGGGTGAGTGACCGCAGATGTGGGGCAGATCCCCCCAAGAATGAATGTAGAGGCAGCACCGGAGATTCTACCTCCGAGTCAAGTTCGAGGTCGAAGTAGAGACGCGTTAGCGCGGGGAAGGACTCCCGCATCCTTGGAGCGAAAATACGATATAAGGGAAGTGGAAGGTTTGCGAAGGTGATTTGGCACACTCGGTCGCGATGCTCAAGTGCAGCAACGATGTTATCGGTATGCTCCTTGCGTGGCAGCCCGAGTAGAAGGCGACTGAGTAGCCCATCATCTATAACAATAGGCAGGTCTGGCCAAATGCCCAGCATCTCCCTCACGCGTCTTCTGCCTGTACAAACAAGCCGTAGATTGAGGCGTCGCGGCGACATAAAGACAAGGTTTCTCCATCTCCGGCAAACGTGCACAAGAGGACGCCATGCCTCTAGCTTTTTGATGCCGCTAAATTGATCCGGATCGTAGGCCCCGTAGGATTCTTCCACATAGAAACTGAATATTTTTAGGAGTGGGTCGTCAGGAATTGACCCGATAGTCCCTGGTTGGGAAAGTGGCCCTACACCGCCTGACAAGTAATCAGGAAAAATGGCCCAGGAAATGCACATTGCCGCTCACCTTGACTGGCTTCGACCCCAAGTTTGTTTCGTTGACGTAAAGTCATCCCCGCATCCGAGTCACTGATAGTAGGAATCAAAGGGGTGGTGGGGGATTAATTGTCGGTGGAGCAAGGGGTTGGCAGTGAGAATGGTGGGGTTTGGTGCACGGCCAAGAAAATATTGATCAGTGTCAAGTGACGTCGCTTCCAGGGGCAGGTTTTGTACATACCTATCAGTGGTCGTGGTGATGCTCAAAGTGGGTGGTGAATCAACCTCGGGGGCTTGATGAACGGATCGCCTTTTAAAAATTATTTTATTGTCCCTGCGACTCAGATGCGATCTCATCATCCGACGATCGAATGAGAATCACATGCAGAACACATGTGACCTCCTTCTCTTCCCACTTACATCTGCTGCCATGTCGGCTTTACCCTCACCGGCCCTCAAAGCTCTTCAGCTGCGGTCATCGACCTCATCGGGTGTTGTTTGAAAGTCCGGTTGCCCTCGATTGCCGTCCTCTATCCTGTTCGGGAACATGTTTACGTCGCGAGGGTACCATCCGAAGTGATTTTTCGTCGAAATATTGTTTGAGAGCGAAAGAACGTGCTGTTGGAACAATTTCATGCATGTGAAATCGTATTTCGCTTCGTGATAAGGCCTGCCGTTTCGACTTGGTCTTCATCGGCAGAGTCCTCCACCTCCTCTATGGCTGTCCATGTGTCCAGCTCCTTCTCCTCCGCCACGGCTGAGCTGTTCTTGGACTTGCCTTTGTCCTTGTTCCTCCTCGGCCCCTAACCTTCCTTACGGCCCCCCTTGGTCCAGCAGTCGGCTTTGACATCGCCGCGCTTAACGCAGTTGCTGCATTGCTACTTGGACTTGGGGGATTTGGCGGCAAAGACTTCGTCTTTTGAGCTTGAGGACTGCTGCTTTTGAGCTCGCGCCGAGTGAACTCATCGAGGATGAGACACTGTCACACCCGAATACGTCGGCAGTGAGAAGTTTGCTGCCGATGCGCGCACAGTTACTGTCGGAGGAGCACGAGGAGTCATCGAACGGTGGGAGAGAAGCAACAAGGATGTCGGTGTGGTCCTCGTCGCTATCAGCTTTCCCATGCTGACCGGCTGCTCTCGGAGGCTGCCCAGGTTCTCGAAATGGGTGAGTACGTTGTCGTTCTTGCCACATCTCGTGTTCCGAATCCTCCGCATGAGATCCGCTGCCATCGCCCTCGGCTTTTCATAGATCTGCTTCAGCACTACCCAGACACCCATCAAGTTCTTCCGCCCTTTGATGCGAGAGAAGGTGGCGCGAGGGACGCTGGGTTTGATGACCTGATTCATGGTCGTCTCCTCCTTCCTCCAATGATCTGCCAGCTTTAATGTGCTAACTTTACCTTGATTGGTGTACGCAGTAGGCGGGGAATCGTCGTCGGTGGTCTACGACTCTAGGAGCCATAGGACGTGATTGCGATAGTCGACCCAGTTGGAGCTGTCGTCAGGGAGTTTGGGGATGGTGATCTTGTCTTCGGAATGCATAGTGTCGCCTAGGCCAGGGCCCATAAACTAAATTGCTCTGATTGTAAACGACAACTATTGCCTACGCATGAATGGATGCTCAACTAGTACCTCTATATCAGAGAGAGTATGGTATTGCAGTCCAGGGACGAAACTATCTAGCTGCTATGGTTCACTGAAGCATTTCACATAAACAGCAACAAAGGACGGAAACACGAGCCACCGTCTCGCTTCTCACAAGATGGGTCATAATACCCATCACCAATTACGCTGTGCCTGCCTAATTCGACATGTTAGCAATGGCATTCGTCCTACTTGTCAGGTAGATGTCAATCAATTGGGCCCTCTCATTTCGGTCCCGCATCCATCAGCGTGAGACGAATGCCTTACCCACCATCACTTCTCTCAAAAATATCGCGTTCCTTCGTGGATCAGGTTGTCTTACACAAGGTTGTTGAGATAACCATCACCGGGCTCTCATGACTGTCCGTTTACTAAACGTCAGAGAGTAATTTGAGTTTGAGATAGGGCACAAATCGCAGGAGCGGTAGTAAAGGTAACAGGTGTCCGGAGCGGTAAACAATAGACGTGAATGGAAACAGCAGGTCGGAAGTAGATAACCCCGATTGATGACATCAAAAGCGGAAAACCATCTACCAATACCAACCATCATACTCCGGCATTCGCTCCGTATGGTGGACAACCACAGGATAACCGGAGAATTGCCTTGCAGCGATGAACGGTTCGAGGGCTTCCCTCACAGCTCCCGGCGCATGATGAGACTGTATGTAAATACCCTGTAGCGCAGGCAACACTTCTGTTGCCCTTTCCCCGGCAAGTTCCTGCAGCGCCTGGGCGACAGGTAGAGCAAGCTCCCCGAACAGGTAGAGACCCTTCACGGCAATGAATGGCTGTAGGAGTTCCAACCATTGGGTGTTCTCCATGTCGTCGTGCCAATGTCCAGGCGATGTGTAAAAATGGGCGATGTCGAGGCTTTCCAATGAGCGTTGGAGGGAAGACAAAGAAGAGCAACAGACCTGCGCCAGAGACGAAAGCTGCCATTCTGACGGGGTACATTTAATATAAAATACGAGAGTCCTTGGGCGATCAACAGTGTCTTCGAATGGAGAAAGTTTGACGAAGGTGAACCCATCATCAAAGTGTACCTGCGATTGACAGGGTGCCTTGAAAATGTCTACGCCACCAATGAACCGGGAGAGCTGCGAAACGTCAAAGACCAGCTGGTTGAAGAACGCTATGCGGACATGGGAGAGTAGAGGGGCATTAATCCTGGCCACGAATTCTTCTATGTACTCGCTAACGCCATGGAAGTAGAGTTCAGTGAGAGCGGGGAGGTCAACTCGTGGAAAGGAAGACGGATGTCGGGCCGATGGACCAGGATGAGATCTGGGGGAAAGGAAGCTCAAGTCAAGGGTTTCGAGCCCAGTCAAAGAGGACAAGCAAGCGACCATCGATCCGGGTGAAATGTATCCAGAATGGGGAATCTGCCGAAGTCGAAGATAGACAAGGTGGTTGGTTGACAAAAGTAGGTTCGTCAATGCCGGAAATGGAATGTTCCAGAAGCGGAGTGATTGTAGCAGTGGGGAGGATCCGCCCAAGAACGAATCGGGAATGGCTGTAGCCGGTTCAAACTTCGACCAAAGCTCGAGATGTGTTAGCATAGGGAATGGATCCTGCATCGATTCAGTGAACGCATCCAATTGGGAAGGTCCAAGATTCCCAAGACTGATTTGACAGATGCGATTGCGATGCTCCAACGCACTGATGATGTTATCGTTCTTCTTCTCGGAAAGCAGCTGGGTGTCATCATGCGACCACTCCTCTATGACAATAGGCAAGGTTGGCCAAACATATAGCATCTCCCTCGAACATGTTTTGCTTGTGCAGACAAGCCGTAGATTAAGGCGAAGCGGTGATGAAAGGACGACACTTCGCCATCTCCGGCACACGTGCGTAAGCGTACACCACACCTCTACCCCCTTGAGATTCATGGTTTGAAGGAATCCGTAAGCCTCCTTCACATAGAAACCAAATATTTCTAGGAGGACATCGTCGGGAACCATCCCAATAGTCACTCGTCGGCTAAGTGAACCTGTTGCGTCCACCTCAGAAATCAGGGTAAATCTGACTTGAACATTACGACCACTCACCTCGGCCGCCTTCGATCCAAAACCCCTTACGTCGTCGCGAAAAACTCCTTCCATCATATGAGCCCTCGACAACGGAGATCAAAGACGGGCTGGGGGTAGGATAACTGCCAAAGTGATGGTTTGGCTGTGGGGATGAATGACTAAGGGAATTTGGGGCACGACCAAGCAGATATCGGTCAGAACTAAGTGGTGTCGAAGGGGTTTGAACTTACTTGTCAGATGTCATGGTGACAGCGGTGAACCAGCCTTGGAGATTTGATGAAGGGAGCCTTCGTCCTTGTTTTCCCACACACCCCTTTGAGGCTACACGTGTAGTGCTGAATTTGAATTACAGTAACCCGTTTGGCCGTTTGCCGTTTGGTGAAACGATGCTGCTCGACGGACTCGTATCCTCACCAGATAACAAAAGCGACATCTTACTCCTTAACCAAGCCCACACAACTATGCATGTCGCGATGGGGACTGAGTGCAGTGTATTGTCCAAGGGGCACCAGCTGGTCATGGCCAGGCCAACAGCAAAGCTGCTACTCGATACCACTGGCAAACGCATTGACCAAAGTTGCAGTCAGGGACACGCGGTGCCCTTGTCAACAGCCGGACCTGGAGAGCCGGTACCCATCCCGATGAGCGCTTAGAAAACGAATGTAATGGTGTAGGGTATGCCCGCGGGACGTCTTGCCAACAGTAGTGGATTTTTTTTGGAAAAAGGTATCCCGTACAGAAACGAACGAACACGTGACATCCTCCGTGCACCCGAGCCCGCCACGCACGCGCGGCCCACGCCTAGCTCTATCTTCACTGCACATCTCGCCTCCGAACTTGTCTTCATCCACCTCGTTACCATATGACCGACTCCCTTATCGCAGCCAATTTTCCCCTCTCGTCGCGCCTCAAAGCTCTCCGGCCAAAATCACGCAGATCCCCCAAGCATCGTCGACTGACGCCACAAGCGTGTGCCACCTCGAAAATCCCGTCGTTCCATGTCACACACAACTTACACGACCCCTCGCAAGTCGGGTCTCGGTCTGGACCGTGTCTTTGTTGGGAACATTTTTACTGTATAAGGGCTCATTCAAGACACTTTTCGTACGTTCCTTCATCTTTTTGCTTTCGACCTCCCGCTGTCCACTCCAGCCTTTCCCCTTTTACCTTAGCGCAATTGGCATCGAACGTCGCCGTTTCTGCCTCACGCTGGTCGACGGTGCGCCAGCTGTTGCGCGCCTGTATATGATTCAATATAATTTCTTTCATTCTGGTCGCCATCTTCCTTCGCCATCGTCGCTGGCAGGACCGCAGTTGCCCTCCCCTTCCCGTTCCCTCTCCCCCTCCACTCTGCTTGCGCGTGGTGTCGTTGTATTGCACTCGCGTATATAAACACCCTCTCCTGGCTTTATCAAAGGCAGGCAATCGAGCACACTTCATCCCTATTTCCATTTGCGTGCCTTGGTCCTCGCCCGACCACTTGACAGCAACCTGAACTACCCGGCCGTCGTCCGTCTCGCCGGTCTTTCTCTCTCTTCCCTTACGTCTTTTCTCCCGCCCGCCACGTTTTCACTTTGCGCATTCTCGAACCTTCGGAATCGCGGCCGCAGGATTATCAGGATAGCCGGAGTGTCGGGCCCCAGCGTGGAGCGCTTATTGATTCTCGACCTCCTTACCCCAAACCCAACGATGGATGGCAACAGGCTGACAATGTAGCTGTCGCGCAGCGATCAATGACCCCGACGGTTAGAAACCTTCAACTCGGTGTTTGAGATCTCAAACATGGGGGTTGTACGTTCACCCGTCGCTTTCGGTGAACGATGTCCGAGAAAAAAGGGGCATCGATCGGGGTCACAAATTCTTCTAGGTCAACCCGTGTCGATAGCGATGGAAGGGTTCAAATGACCATCGCCTCAGATGAGATGTATCCGGAATGAGGAACCTTTGGTAAACAAAAGTAGTTTGAGTAATGCCAGAGGTGGAATTCTTTCCGAGATCCAAGATGGAGCAGAGAACGAGTCTGGGAGGACCATTAATATTGCTAATTTAGTTTTTGTATGGAGGTACAGGTGCGTCAGCTGGTGAACGACGGAAATGTGGATGACCTAACAGGGGGATGAATAAGTAGCGGGTCTAGGTGGGATGATCATACCACCTGGCCCCAACACGAATCGATGGACATCGGATATCGTCCAACGGTTGTCGATGTTGTGCCTTATCCAACACATGTACGGTTTCAACGGGGAACGGGGAGTGTTGGTATTTAACAAGAGATTGCATTACAAGAGAAGTCCCGGGCCCGAAGACTGGGCAGGCTCCAAGATACTGTACGGTACATGAAAAAAGTGTTTACTATGACAGAGAGATCAAGGTAAGGGAAAGCAAATTTACATTAACCAAAGTTGGAGAGTCTAGATCGAGAAAAAAAAAGTGAGGGGGCTAGGAGTTTCAAGTCCAGGCACCAACCGCACTACGGGCTGTATGTGGTGAAGCTAATATGAGAGGAGGTGGGTTTCTTCGGACGATGACGACCACGAATCGCCTCAGCCGGGGGAGCCGTAAAGTTAGGATCGGCCAGCCGCTCCTTGACCGTTTGGAGGTCCGTAAGTTGGAACGGAGCACATTCCCACGGACGCTCAGGGCCTTCGCGGAACGGAGCCATCCACTCAGTGCTCGACGCCGGGAATGTCTCAAGATTGAGGACCTTCAGGGCTGCCTCCTTACACTCGGCGAACTTGAGGAAGTGGAGGTGGCGCTTGAGTGTCTCTTTGCGCGCAAACCAGCCCTCCTTTGTCGTCTGAGTCCTGCACGGGCCTGGGCAGCGCCAATCCTGGGTGAAGTGGCACTTGCGGTGCTTCGCACACACGTGCGGGTCTTTGAACGACTCCAGACAGGTGTCGACGCGGCAATATAGGTCCTCCTCGGCGACCCTTTGTCGTCTACGTGCGGGCTTGGACTCGGCCGCTTGTTCCTTGATCTCGTCCGGGTTTGTCGGAGAATCCAATGACTGTCTCGACGCAAGTGAGACCTGATACAGGGTCCCATGAGCATTCGCGTGGATGAATAGGATGAGCACACGTGGCGGCTTACCTCATCATAATGGCCCTGCTGCGCGGTATTTAAGTCGGCCTCCCCAGCACACTCCAGGAATCCCAACCAGCGAGCAACGCCGGGGTACAACTGGGCCACAAGGGGTCGCATCTCATTTGGCACGACATCGCGACCCTCCAGTAATCTTGCGGCACCCGCCAAGGTCCTGACGAGTGGTGCCACCCGGTCGAGTTCATTTTTCACTTTCGCGACATGAATCACGAACGTGATAATATCCTCTGGAGTGGTCCCGCTCGGCATGCCTAGGTCGGCAGCCAGTTGGGAGATTTTAACGTGCCAGAGGTGCGGCGCGCCACGTGGCTTGAACGCAACGGTCTCGAGAATCTGTCGGTAGGACCAACCTTCGGGCGTCTGTTTCGCCGTCGCGGCGGGCAAGGTCAGTAAACGGATGATTAAAATATCGTTACTTGGAGAAGACGACTAACTGTCTGGGATTGCGGTAACGCACTTTGATGAGCCGTGACATGGGACTCGAAGGCGGCGTTGTCTATCCAGCTGAATCCTGTGCTTGGCTCTATTCCTGTCGTCATTAACTCCGTCGACGGGCCATCCATATACATGGCACTGTCTATCCCTGGGTACGTCGTGTTGCACTCGGGAGGCGTTGGGTTGTCCCAAATGTGGGACGGACTGCTGGTGGTGGGAGAGGAGGTCGAGGCCGAGGGCGTGGGGTCACCGTCTGTGGGCAAGCCTATGTCAGTCGATTCGAAGGGTGGGCTAGATGAATACTGACTTTCGCTGTAAGCGCCATTCCACACGGCGCTATCGTCTTCTGGGAACCACCATTGAGTGGGCAGCGCCAGCTCCGGCATGAAGTTGATAAAATCATCATTTTTCTCTTCTCCAGGACACCCGAGTTGGCAAGACCCGGATTGCGTCGCATGCGCTTGGTCGGGAACATAGTCTGTTGCCCACGGCTCCAGACTGGTTTGCGATGCGTCAAAAGGAAAGTAGTGGGGAGCCGCCTTCGGGGTCAAATCGAGT
>Ga0307510_10010355_pt1 | contig 11075 bp, 10 predicted proteins | sample 12_EM_MG_FD_207224 | JGI IMG/M metagenome (GOLD analysis project Ga0307510, IMG submission 207224) | Populus trichocarpa ectomycorrhiza microbial communities from riparian zone in the Pacific Northwest, United States - 12_EM | ecosystem: Host-associated > Plants > Roots > Unclassified | place... | reverse complement strand
GGGTTGTGGGAGGGCGTACTCGCTGACGCTCGCGCAAAGTTTTAGGAAGAGGTGGTAGTCGGCTATTGGCAGCCAGTTTTGGAACCAGTTGTTATAGGCGGTTGGGCTGACTTGCATTGCGTCGCGAACCATGGTTAAAACGTCGGCAAAGCCGGCGCGGAGGATGTTTGTGACGTCCTGGACGCCGCCGAATTGTGTTGTGCGACAGTTCTTTCCGTAATCTGTGGGCAATTTGAGCTCGCGGGGCACGAGTGTTTCGCTGGATGGGCCCGCCGGGGCGGCAGCGGTGGTGGTGATGTGGAGGAGGGTTGTGAGGGTGATGACGTAAGTGAACCTCATGGCAACGGTAATATGAAAAGGTGAAAATGAAAATAAAAATATAAAAAAAATGCTAAAACTCCGAAATATGCTATGATAATATGAAACTGGGGATCGTAAAATGCAAAGCAAGAGGCTTGCTATGTGATGTGAGTAAAAGAAAAAAAAAGAAGGATATTCAGGGTGGCTTTTCCGCTCAATTATATACACCTCACACAGACCACAGAAGGATCCCGATAAACACCACCACCATGACGATCTCCCGGGCGGAGCCCCATTCTACCCTTGGTGAGTGGCCAAAATAAGGCCCACGCGCATCCCCAGACGTTATCCTTCCCGGACCAGATGAAGAAATCTACTAATAGGATCTACGAGCCCGAGAACCAGGTTTCGATTCCTGCAGGCGCCTGATCCGGACGGAGTCAACTAATTTTAGCTGAATTATTCCAGAAGCAGAAGCGCGGTCGGATAAGTCTTCAGCATGGGGATCCTGGGAGCAGAGTTTTGTATGGCTGATTGTCTGTGCGCACCTGAGCGGCCATACTAAATTCCGCCCCCATGATCTCCCCCTGTGTTCGCTCCGCGCATGCTGAAGACTTTTAATTTCCGCACATGGGTGCTGATGAAACGAGAGTGGCGGTGTTTAAGGTTGTTACAGTTGTGTAACGGCGGCGGGTATTTACCAGTAAGACCCCTTGTGTTGGGTTGAGCCTTTGTTTGTTTATTTCTCAAGTTACTTTTTGAGCGATAGTTGAGGCTCTTTGGATACGCTTAGGCTGAGGAATAATTAACTGGATAACCTTAGATAACTGTTCCACAACATCTTTCCGGACCGTGTGTCGACGGGGATCATGATTACGCGAGCTTGAGCCCAGAAGCCAGAGTTGCAACGCATCTCGACTCAAGTGCCGTATATGAAATGACAAGAATAATATTGGTAAAAAAATAATAAAAATAGTAGAAGTTAATACTTGGCACACCGCTCACCAGCATCTACCCCCCCAGGCATGCTCCTAACTAAGCCGTTGAAGAAATCAGAGTCTAATAGCCCAGACTGCAAATGCGGTGAGAGTTGTGGCAATAATGAACTCGTGATGAGGAGTTGGGTAGGGGTACATGTGTCGCAACGCTGGCTACTGTGCTCCCGGTCGCGTAAATTTAACAATTTAACCCCCGTCGACAAAAGTAGGATATTTTGGTGGAACTGGGCTGTGCTTTTATCAGCAGTCAAGTTTTGCATGTTCGCGGACTCTTCTTTGTCACTTAGGTACCGTAAAATACTTTCACATCCCCTTGCTTGGGGATCTATGTCTGTAATAGCTAGCCATCTGCTTGTGCAGTGCTTTGGACGTAGGAGTAATTCTGACCAATGCTGCTCACGGGATGTCTATTTGTTTGCCAGCGAAAGACTTTGCGATATTTCACCCACATAGAGCACTTTTTACTTGTCTACCAATCACCGCGCTATCCGCTAATCCAGCACGACAGGAGTGCCGCCCCGCTGGACGACTCGCTCACCCAGATCGTATCACAAACAGAGGAAGTTCTTCCTTCATTCCTTGGTATCACGTGATAGCTGAGTGCTCATCCCCACAGAGGCTATAATTACCCCACCATGCACCACTGCCGAATATAGTATAGCCCCAGTAGACCAGGTTATTGGGAACCCCAGCCCCACCGGGTTATCCATAAATTAACTTCTAAATTATTTATTTAAGTATTGCTTGTGCAGGCTGCAGTTTGCCTTGTGGCACGTGCGGACGGATATGTGGTTCGAGCCGGGGAGGGTGGATAGGGCAGTGGGGCATCTACAGAGAGCCTGCACCGAGTCCGGTGGTGTTGCAGCGTCGGTAAGTTAGTTTTACTTGGGTAGTGCTTTGAGCACAGTAATGTAGTTTAATATCGAAATTGTGCGCTTTATTGCAGGGATTTGTTTATTGTAATCGGTGGATAGTACTGCACGGTGTATTATGATAAAATGGTTCTAGACCGAGCTGGTTAAACATAGTGTATCTAGTTGAGTATTCCCCACCCTTATGAAACAAGCGTTGTATCTGCCTTACCTATATTTGATAGTGCACATCTCTGGAAAGCGAAAAATTATTGTGCAAGTGCGGTTAGAAATGCTCGGAAGTGCATATACTTATGCACTTAAGTAAGCCGTGCTCCACCAGGAAGTGCAGATTTGCTCTGAGGGTAGTTAACTAGTCTCGGCGAGAGTTGATCTTGGGCAGGATGGTGGAGGGGGGAGCTCCTTGGGGGATGGCTGGTAGGAGAGAAATGAAATACCGCAGGTGGTAGTGGGAAAACTGATGCAATTGTATCGATTGGGGTGTGATACCTGAGTTTCATATTTGTAAAGATGATTTATGACCGGATGAGCGGCACTGGGGGACTATCTCCTGGACCCGGAGGGGTGAGGATTTTGTGTCGCCATCGGTTTCTGAGGTATACCTGACTAAGGAGAGTTCGGATCTCCAGCCAGGTCTCCCCCGATAACGCTCCGTATCAACACTTCGTCACGCACTGCCTACGCGCTTCATCTTCTCCGGACCTTTCCTCTCATGGCGGTTAGTAGCGGAGGGTGATCCCATTGTATTGAGATGCTACGAGTCTGGCTTGATATGTTACCCCTTCGAGATGGATAGTTTTTGTGTACAGTACAAGTTCTTTGCATATAAAAATTGTGATAATAATAATATTATACTATTATTATGATGCTTTATCCTCGCCTATCTTCTGCTGTAAAACCCTAACCTCACATACTCACCACCAACTGGGGGTAGCCCCGATGTGTAGCGTGGAAGAGGGAGCGGTAGTAAAACCACATCAATATTTGGCATTTTTGAGCTAGGCCTACATATGCAACTGGAAACTGCGATGCAGCACTCGAGTGCACTCATAAAGCGATCTTGTGGAATGAGTCGAGAACATTTATTATTATGTATATATTTTTATTTTACTTTAATCCACGTGGTATAGAGCATGGCCGAAGGTATCATAAAAGGCGGGACACTGACTGATAATGCGCCGACTTTGTAATAAATACCTCAGAAACGTTATTGGAAATGGTGCTAAGTGGGGATGATGAGCATGTGGCGCAACAGTAGGGCTTGGCAGCTTAAGCGAATTGTTGCAATATGTGATCGGAACTCGGTACAATATTATGCGATCGGAGCTTAGACGACGAAGTGATAATAGAAGTACTCGAGATATCTTTTGGGACAACACTCGTCCATTGAATAATAAGAAAGACATAGCTCAGCTATATAGTGCAGTGGTTGAGTTCAGCCATTACCACCGCAATCTCTCCACAAAGAAAAACAAAGAGTATCAAAGAAGTAACCTGAGAGGAACAATAGGAACAGTGAAAGAATACAGATTAGACTCGAACCAGTAACGAATACGGAAAACACAGAGAGCTGAAAGAAGCATTCAAGAAGAGAAAGAAACCATATTTGAGAGGACCAAGAAATCATATACCAACACGAATATCGGAATAGAGACGAGTGACAGGTCGTGTTTAGAAATACACATCCTGGCCTATTAGCTGGAATTATGGAACACTACTCACTAAAACATTTCATTTTTTCGCTCCCTGGCGGCGGTTTAAGTTCAGCGAAGTTCAATTAACCGTGAATATTTAGAAAAAAACAGCAGCGTTGGGCTAACTGCACAACTAGGGGGTGGCTTCCTCCGCTGACTCATCCAGTGTGAACTCCATTTCCAACAAAACTGGTTTTTGCCCTATGAAAAATATGAGAAGTGATCTAAAGCGGCAAGCCTGGACAATGGGCATGCAGTCCTGCTACTCCAGTCGTGGTTTCAACGAGCTTGGACCCAGTCTGGTTGGAACTGTTGGCGGCCGCCAAAGCCGGGGGGGTTCCAGAATGGGGGGCATGCAACTCACGAACCGGCGCCATGATGGATGATAAGATCACTAATTGTAATCGGCCAAAAGGCTATTTATGAACGGATTGGTCGAGCTACAGGAATGGGGCAGCTGTCTTGGCGGTTGGAGTTGCACCACGCCCACAGAGGTCATATTCGTAGAAGCGCTATGCAATAATTCGGAACTAGGCGCTGGCTCCCGGGTGCTTACCTCGTTGACTCATACCAGAGAACGAAAAAACAAGGTCCTTGCCAAGCCTAGTTTACTAAAGAATTCCTGCACTGCAAGTATCGTCCGTTGTGGAGTAGTTGTGAAACCTATGATATTTTTGGTGGGGCCTTTCTCTGGCGATAGTCTATTTGCGGGGGTGCGAACAGCGCACTGGGTGCGAAACTGGGGTCACTTGTTTTCTCAGCATGGAAACCACTTTTCTGGAGGTCCATTGTGGCAATAACCTAGCATCGCTACACGAGTGCAATTCGTGCTTTCCTCTCCCTCGAAGAAGGAAGAATTTATCAACAGCTTCAATACACTACAGTGCGGCAATAATATTGTCTTACCTGCCACCGAACCTTATCTACCATGAATTCATTACCAGCGGGGGCGGGACGATCAAGTTTTAGTGGTGATCCTCACAAGTACGCCAGCTCGAATCCCTGTACCGATCGTAGCCTGACAACTAATATTCACGGCGGAAACTATACCAACGTTGGGAATGTATCAAATAGCTATAATACCATCAAAGTAGGGCAAGACGAAGAGTCCTTGCGGATCCAAGCATGGTTATCGCCACTCGAACCCTATGGAAGGCACCAAGATGTTAGTAATCGCCGGCTCGATGGTGTTGGGGATTGGGTTCTACAGAGGAATGAGTTTAGGTCATGGCACAGGGGTCAGGAAGGCTCAGAGGACCCTACCTTGCTATGTTGTGGGGGTCAAGGGGTTGGCAAGACTTTTATAAGGTACCGTATATTTTCTAGAAACATTAAAGCATGCTGACGAGGGATAAAACTAGTTCGTTGGTGATTGATAGCCTCCGCGAGCAGAGCTGTCAGGAGAATATTGTCGTTTTGTCTCTCTATTGTGACTACCAGGCACAAAAGGACCAATCGGCGGTAAATATGATCGGGAGTCTACTCAGCCAAGTTGTCTTAGGAGCAGGGCAGATTCCGGCCGAAATTCAAAGCGTCTTCGAGTTGAAACAGAGAGGCCGCCATATCCTTCGATTGCCAGACATGTTGAAATTATTCGCGAAAACGATCAGTTCCATTGAGCGAGTATATATCTGCTTCGACGGAGTGGACGAGTTACTACCACAAAATCGATCAGAGCTACTGCGCGCGTTACGGCAGATTGTTCGAGATGCACCGAATGTGCGGCTATTTCTTACGGGGAGGCCCTATATTCGCGGGGAACTTGACAAGCATCTCACAGTGGGCGCCTATATTATACACGTTGTGGCAGACCAAGGAGATATTGCAAGATACGTAAGCCGTAAGATGGACGATGACGATGACCGGGATCCAGACTTGATGTCTGCTGATCTGAAACATGATATCTTGAAAACAATGTTGGAGAAGGCGTCGGAGATGTAAGTATGACCAACTCCATAGCCAAACTTGGATCACTTGTTGACGGTTTGCAAAGGTTTTTACTTGTCGCACTGAATATCGATGCGGTCTTAGGCGAGACCTCTTTGGCGAAAAGAAAGAAAATGCTACAAAAGGTGGTGACGACTGGTGTGGATCTGAACAGTGTGTACGACCAAACACTACAGCGAATAAGGGGGCAGAAGGGGGACCGATCAAGGCTTGGAGTTGAGGTGCTGATGTGGGTATCGCACTCCAGGCGGCCGTTGCTGATCGACGAACTCCGCCACGCCCTCGCAGTGGAGATACAGTCGACGGATCTGAACCCTGAAAACATTCGTCCACAAGATACAGTCCTCCGGTCATGCTTAGGGCTTGTTGTGGTGGATAAGGAGGCGTCGACAGTTCGGCTAATCCACTACACGCTGCAAGAATACCTTCGCCATCCGGGTGTCCTGCCTGGGGCTCACAACGCCCTTGCGCTGACGTGCCTTGCCTATCTAAATTATGATCAGGTCAAAAGCCTTCCCGCCGTTGGCCCACCCAGTCTCCAAGGCATGCCTTTTCTCGAATATTCTTCCTTGTATTGGGGAAACCACGCAAAGGAAGAGCTCTCAGATGGCGCGAAATCTCTTGCTCTGAAGCTGTTGAAGCTATATGATAACCACATATCTGCTACTTTGCTTTTCAGGCTAGCACGGGGCTCCCAATATCGCATAGGGGCTGTTTCCCTATTTACTGGTTTACACTGTGCCTCATACTTCGGAATTGTTGAGGTCGTGAAGGAATTGATCGAAACGAAGGGCTGCGATATCAATCAAGGAGACTGCCTGGGTTTTACACCGCTGGTGTGGGCTGCTGGGTGGGGAAATGAAGGGGTGGTAAGGCTAATTCTTGCAAGGGACGATGCCATTCTCGACCAACCGGGCAACTATGGCGAAACACCACTCTCGCAGGCCTCATTGCATGGGCATGAAGGGGTGGTGGGACTACTGCTTGGAAGGCACGATTTCAGTCCTAACAGTCAAGACGGGGCAGGCCAGAGGTCACTCTGGTGGGCTTGTTTCACGGGGCAGGAAGAGATGGTAAGGTTTCTGCTCGCAAGGGACGATGTCAATCCTAATGAGCCAGACCGCTGCCGCCGAACACCGCTCTGGTTGGCTTCTTTTTGTGGGCATGAGGGGGTTGTGAGGCTGCTTCTTGCAAGGGGCGATGTGAACCCCAACGAAGCAGACAACTGTGGTCAAACACCGCTATCGCAGGCTTCTTTCCGTGGGCATGATGGGGTGGTGAGACTACTGCTCGCAAGGGATGACATCAACCCTGATAGGCCAGGCAATTATGGTCAAACACCGCTCTCTCATGCTGCCTTCTGTGGGCACCACCGGGTGGTGAGACTACTACTCTCAAGGGACGATGTCGATCCTAACAAACCAGATAGCCATGGTCAAACACCACTCTTGCGGGCTTCTTTCTATGGGCATGAAGAGGTGGTGAGAGTGCTGCTCGAAAGAAAGGATGTCACTCCTGACAAGCCAGATGTCTATGGCCAAACACCGCTCTCCCGAGCTTCGTTCGGTGGACATGAGGGGGTAGTTAGGATACTGCTCGCGCGGGAGGACGTCAATCCCGGTGGGCCAGACAACGAAGGTCGGACGCCACTTCACGTCGCTTCTATGCATGGACATAAGGAGATTGTGGCACTCCTCCAACCTCGGACAAGTGATCCCTAGTCCGGACCAGGCTAGAAAAGGGGGGTTTCCCTCAGTTTCCTCTCCGCATCCACGAACTTGCTCCACTTCACCACAACCCCCCTGTGCATACCGCTTGCCGGCATAGCTCGCCCTCACTCCGGGTCCCTCCTCAACTACCTAGTGTATGCTTCCCAGCTTCTCCTAGACTCAGATAAGTGAGATTGCCTTGGACACGGGACTCCCAGAGAAAACTAGTTACTACTCGCTATATATATGCTTAGCCCTCGTCCTTTTCTTCTCTGTGTGGTTGGTTGAATGTGGTGGTCCTGTTGTAGCGAGGCGCTCCAAGTCTGGCTTGCTATGTTGCAGTATACGATGGGTACTTAGCCGAAGTAGTAATAGATAATAGTCAAGATCTCTTATTGCCATAACTCTCATCCATTGAGTAATAAGAAATACAGCGTAGCTATATAGCACAGTGGTTCAGTCTAGCTATTACTACTAGGATCCCTCTACAAGGAAAATAGGAAACAAAGACCGTCAAAGAAGCCACCTGAAAAAGAGCGGGGTGAACAACGAAAGAGCATACAAATTAACATTCACCAAGTATCGGGCACGGAAAATATAGAGAGCGGAAAGAGAAATTTGAGAGGGGAAAGAAACCGTAAACGAACAGTGCAATGTTGAAAATGTTGAAAATATTGGTTGCGGAGGTAATGATTTACGGTGAGGATTTTACGCAGTGGACTGAAACCGCTTAGGTGGAGATGAGAATCATGATTGATTGATGACAACTTGGGGGAAGGAAAGACTTGAGGGAAGTTGTGTACAGGAAGGAAGTGTGTGTTTCTAGGAAAGGTATGAAGGAAAGAAAAACAAGTGGGGTGAAAACATTTAGAGAGCTTGCGCGTCCTTTGGCTAGTGCGTACGTATGCCTCTGCGGCCACAGGGTGCGGGCACATCCCGCATCAAGTGCGGCCATCAACTGCTATTTCCAACATGCAAAACCAACCGTTAGGCGAGTGATCGAAGGTGAAGCCAGATAATTTTGGAACATACTATCCGACGATTCTGTGGACAACACCGGTCGGTAATGGGCAATACGATGGTCGTGTGCTGGAGTAAGGAGGTCGCGGTAGGTGGTAGGGTGGCTCATTGTAATAGGCAAAAAGATTTCCGGATTTATTGGCCAAGCCACGCCACGATTATACTATACAGTACCGTAGAAATTTGAACAATTGAACCGTGTGCTATGTCGTTGGACTTTCCTCTCTCGGTAAGGTCAAGAAATTTTTTTTTCTATCTCGGAAGGGGGAAAGGGATGTCGGGTTGGAACAACCCATTGCCAATTGGGCAAAGCTCGGAGGAACAGCGTGGTGGATTTCGGAGGAGGGTAAACCGGGTTACTCGAAGGTCATAACTCACTGTGCATGGACCAGAGAGCCACTGGCACATATAGAACCGTCGACTCCCACGAGTTGAGAACCGCGATGCTCGCTACAACTCGCATCCTCGTCTCTAAGCTCGCTACAGCTCGCGTTTTTTGTTTGCCAACGCCCAACTAGCACGTGTTTTTGTTATTTTTTCTCCTCTGCCACGCGGATCTTTCGGTTCTCTCCAACTTACCAACTTTGTTTCCCCTCCAGCTCACATTTTCGCAACTCGCCTCCCTCACGGTTCTCACATTACAACCACCCAGTACCCAACCCCCAGGAAACTCTGTCTTTGAAAGCTGCCAGCAAGTGTCAGAGAGTGGCAAGTGCACGAGCGAAGAGATGTGGGATTGGGAAGCACAGCACAGGCAGAAACGCCCGGCGAGCATCAAACCTGGACCAAAGAATGCCGACAGGACTAAACTTCCCACGCAGGCTATGCCAAAGTTCATGATTACGAGCAGGAATGCGAATTGATTACACACGAAGCAATAGGGGAAATGAGATTGCTATAGCCGAAAGGGGCTGGTTATTTAGCGACCTATCCCACCAAAGACTATTACTCCAGGCTACGATATCATCGGAAACCTTTCTACCCCAATTTATCTCTACCCAATCGTACTTGCTTTCTATAGCGATTATTCAATAGATTTCTGAACCCATTTGGGAAGGGCGTACGGAAACGCAGTTGATAGGATTCATGAATAGTCTGGCAGTCCCAGACAGTCCTGGCAGTCCCCCACAATGCCCAGCAGTTGCCCGTTGTCCCCTGGGGTTCCTAGCAGTCCCAGGTAGCCCCCAGCAGTTCACCGGCAGTCCCCTACAGTCCCCCGCTCTCTGCGGGCCCATCGTCCTCCACACCTCAGCCATCCTAAGGTTTCCAGTATAGAACCCAAAACTGTGAAGCCCTTCCAACATATGCAGAAACTCAAATGAGCACGATTCTCAAGTCACGTACCTCACCAACTCTTATAAACTGGAAATATCTTAACGGCAAAACACTGCAAAATAGCAGCCAGTGATCGGTCGTCAAACATAACAAGAAACACCGACGCAAGGAGAGAGGAATATCCTGGTGGTGGAAGAATGACTTCGTGTATTGCCTATCTACGACCAAAGCTAAAAGGAGTACAAACGAAAACAACACAGCCTTCTGCCTATCCTTCAGGTTCCACTCTTCCATTAAACACGACATAGATCAATTTGCTCCCGCGCCTGCCGCCGTACTTCCACATAAACAACTTATTCAAAGCTCTTGAGGCTCCATAGACTCCGAATATCTCAGTCCTTCTATCTACGTCCGGCACTGCATTGATCCCAAACCGAGCAGCATTATCGAAGTACTCCCAAGAGGCGTATCTACACCAATGGCATGGGTAGTGAATTTCTTCATCTGAGAGGTACAACACTTGGGAACATATGGGGCCAATAGAATAAGTGCACGACCACGGGTATGGAGGTTCCCTGATACCGCGGAGGTTGTCTGATCTACCGACCATTCCACTTTGTTGGCCGATATAACCGGATACTCTGGCCTTGCAACAGCTCCCCAGTCAGCCGACTATGTATATATCCCGATTAACAAGATACCCTGATCCTGCAGCTTTCTCCAACTCAGCACACAGTCTACCTACTCCAATAGAACTCTCCATTAGCTCTCACGCTTGCAGGCTATCCCCGTTTCTACAGGCAGCAGACTACACACCTACTCCAACGGAACTCTCCATTATTCAACACTATAAGGTTATACGAAGCGAATATAGATCCTAGTAATGTGGCTATACGGAACTTTTGTTGGTACGAACAATTATGATAGAGCAAAGTTATCAAAGGAGCAAGAAGAGATAATGGAGTGGTGTTCGGTAACGAATGACTTTGATAAAATGGAAGAACTGGCATTCTTATATCCTCCATGAGATGTGACCTTTCCTGCACGGCATACTTCCTGCGGGTGCCACACCTTGGATTAGTGTCACTGGCACAGTAGCTGTCGGAGGTAACGCAGAAGAGGCCCGAGATACAGTGTATAGTAATGGGACTTGAATGATGAAAGGCAGAAAGAGATTGATTTTATCTTGCTTGCTTGCCGATACAGGCGCGAGACGGCGGCACTTTATAACAATCGGCAGTATCAATATACATCAATATG
>Ga0307510_10010354_pt1 | contig 11075 bp, 4 predicted proteins | sample 12_EM_MG_FD_207224 | JGI IMG/M metagenome (GOLD analysis project Ga0307510, IMG submission 207224) | Populus trichocarpa ectomycorrhiza microbial communities from riparian zone in the Pacific Northwest, United States - 12_EM | ecosystem: Host-associated > Plants > Roots > Unclassified | place... | reverse complement strand
CTCAACAAGACAACGGGCGGAGGGAAAGGATGATCAAGGAACCCGGAGGGCGTTGATGAAATTAAACTGATTGTCGTGTCGTCATGAAAATTTAAGTATCAAGCTCAGAGAGATAGTGAAAGAGGCTATGCACAGTATTTGAAAAGCCAATGTTCAGTGACAAGGGCAACGAATCCCAAATCAACAGCAGAGGTAAACCAAGACAATAACCGGGGACTGCTAATACGTATGAATATTGAATGCATCACATGTATAAATGTCTAAGCAGCAATACTAACCATTACTTGCATTCCAAGAACCATAAAACAGCAGCATAAATTGCAAACAATTATCAAGAACGTGGAGCTGCCAGCTGCTGCTTCTTTATCCTCTCATGATGTTTTACACCACTGTATAAACAACAACCAACAAGTTACATGAGTGTGAGTACTTCCTAAGGCTCAGATTTATCTTAGACATCTTAAAATTCTGCTTAGCTCAGTGCCAATCCAACATCTTCACAAAAAAGAAAAATGATAAGCATACAAACATCTCACACAACATCTATGACAATCGAAAGCAACACAAAGTGATTACTTCTGATGTGGACACTTTGACCACTGATTGGGCTACAATTTCAGACAGGTGAAAGTGTCGCAGACACCAAAATCCAAATCCTAAGAAACCTATTTAACATCCACTCAAATGGTTAAGAACACAAAACATCTACACAGTATCTATACGCACACAAACCAGTATCAGAATTTTTTTTTCTGAAAAAGAAAAGGACTTGAGATTACAAACCTAGCAGCATACAATATTCAGTCAAATTAGCAAAGCACGAGTAATAAACCTGATATCATGAGGAGTGATAAATATCCACTGGGAACCTTGGGCCAATGCAAACTTCACCAAGGTATCTAAGCTAATTTTCCTACTAACAGCATCCTGGAGATCAATGCAGAATAAGAATATGCATCAGAAACTGATTCTCTTACAATTCACAGTGGAACTTGGGAGCTGCATCCTCCAGATAATAAGGTATGATTAAGTGAACAATTTTACATGCAAATAAAATGGAATATAAATGTCATGGAAATTTACCATAAATACATCAAACTCGTCCATTGCTCGGAATGAGGCTTCTGTCATCTGATGAAGAGCTAATGCAAAGCATAACGTTGAGAAAGAGCGTTCACCACCTAATTAAAAGAAAATTACAAAAATCATTTAGTTAGCAACTCCTAGAGGAAATCTTGAGTTGCAAACAGAATCTGGTTAAAAATTCTAAAGAAAGTATTACACATCCATAAATATAATGGAAATGACAGAATTAAAGACTTGATAAAAACCCAGTGCAATTTTTCTTGCAAACCCTTGATGAAAACCAGTATCTGTAACTAAACAAGCCTTGCATCACATATTATGACATATGATTAGTATACAAACACAGACAAGAGAGTTCACAAGCACAGGAGAGAAAACCTGAAAGCCCTCTAGTGTCACGAACAGAGCTGCAGGATGCATCTTGGGGCATTTTTACCTGACAGCGTAAATATAGCAAGTTAAAAAGAAAAGACCAGCATAAGCAGCACCAAGGTGTGAAAAAAAGAAAAAGAAAAGGCGTGGGCATAGAACTAAAAGATGCAGATTACACAAGGATTCCAAAACAAGTTATGTACCTCTACTTTGAGGGTCTTCTCTTCGTAACTAATTTTAATGCTCCCACTAATCCCTTTCTCTCCTAAGTGACCATTGAAACTAATGGATGAAGGAAAAAGGAAAAGTCACCAGGAAGTCCAAATATATAATAGATCATTTGAAATGGCAGAAAGATAATTGACCAGTCTGACAAAAAAATGTAACAAATAAAACAATTCATACTTCCAAGTCAATTGGCGCTTCAAATCACTTGCATTCCTTTGAAATTTGCTCCATCGCAAATTCAGGGCTTCCTCACAAGTCTGGGATTCACAAGATTAAAAAGATGAGAAAAAATGGATATGAAAATAAAATCCTCCATCAGAAACACTGAGCAAACAATGCAGAAAACAGGGAGACTAATCTGAAAGGTGGTGGAAAGCAATGATAAGAAAAACAAGAAAGATGAACAAAAACAAGGAAAACAAAAAAAACAAAAAAACATAACAAGCACTCAAATCCATACAAGATTTGAAAAATAATAGTTACAAAATTAAGAAATTATCATGAGGAAACCTAACTCTCTAAGTCAAATGAATACAAAGAGGAGAAAAACAAAAGAAAGAGACTAAATGGGGTGTCAAACTATTTGTTTCATGTGAAAGAACTAAAACCAAAACTAATCTTTGTTCTGAATAGCTTTATGGGCTCGCAAGAAGGTTTTCCATTTTTGTAACCTGTCCCAATACAGGAATCGGGTCTTCCATTTTCCAACTCCAAAAACCATTATTACTTGTTTATTTCTTGGAAACTATTCCCTTCTCTTCTCCCATTTTTTTTCCTTTCTTTCAGATCCTTTTCCTTTCTTCTATCTTCTTGACCCTCTTTTACTTTCACCTTGAACATAGAAGAAATCAATTATAGCATCCACTCTTTCAAATACAGCATTGCACATCACCACCTCACCTTTAAGGCAAGTGTGAAACCCAGCTGTAGGAGTGGAAATGATCACAAACAACAACCAAATGAAAACAAGGATGAAAATTCAAGAGAATTGATTCTCCAAAAAATCCAATTTATGGAATCAATCAACATTCATAGCATGTCAGGAACTAGGATTAGACTTAATGTGCTAAATAAATGAAAAATAGATAAATGTAGAATTTACCTTCAACTTTTCACGAAAAGCTCTGTATGTTTGCCGTTTACGCAAAATTTTACGCTCTTTTTTCTGATAAAACATCCTCAGGTCATCAATAGAGTCAGAATGCCTGTTACAATTAAAAAAAAAAAACTTATTATTTGGAACTGTCATGTTACTAGTGTTCTCCAGGTGCAAGATACAAGTCATGACTATACTGCTGGCACTCATTCTGAAGTCTCTGGTTCAGTTTATTTAAATGCACGCTGAGCTGCTCTGGGGTGCTGCCATCACAACCTCCTAAAGCTTCAATCTCACTCTCGGGACATATAATTGAAGCCTTTCTGCAGCTCTCCTACAGTTTCACAAAACATAAAATTAGCTCCGAGGTGGCGCCACAACAAACTCAATGCTTAAATGCTTGAACAGTCTCTGCTACAAAAAGGATAAGAGAAGCACAACCAACATGTATACACAGGACAGCAACCACAAGCCATTTTCACCACCATTTTCTGGTATTTAACCACCTCAAATATCTACAATCATCACATTTATACTTATTGAGATACAAAAAATAAAAATAAAATCAGGTGCAGAGAACCACTGGGAATGCATCTGTAACTGCAAATACAACAGCAAAACCAGGTCAGTTCCCTCTCCCCACCTACACCGAACCCCACCACACATCCCAAAATGCAAAACCCAGCTCCACCTTCTTGGTCACCATGTCAGTAAACTAATCAACAAAAGATATCATAAATTGCAAAACCCAGCTTCACGACCTCAACACCACCAAAACATCACCTGCTGCCCCCCATGCCACAAAAACCTAGACCACCCACCACCACAATACCTAGTTTATTTTCTTGAAACCAAAGTTATGGTAGCAATTTCATTGACAAGGAAAGAGTGTTCACATAGAAGAGAATTTACAGGACAGAATAGAGTGAGATAAGAGTGGATATCAGTTGTATTTGGAAACACTGTCCAGGAGAGTTTTGAGGGTGGTTTTCAGGGGGGAAGAAACCCATCACCATTTTAGTTCCATCCTTTTGATAAACACCCCCACCCCCAGGGGCTGATCATAAGTGTATTGTAAACCCATTCCCATTATTCTGTCTCAATTCGCGTTCCTCTCAATTTTTTTAATCAAACAGGATCGTGTCCTGGTTGCCCCAGATTTGCAAACAGAACCTGAAGCTTTGTAACAGTGGTTTGGTGGCTCATCTTGTAAAACAAATATGTTAGTTCATCTTTTCCTTTCTTTTTCCATCTTTTCAGAGATTATCTTGGGATTCTTAGAAGATGGATTGCAGCCATTAATACAAAAGGACAAATTTTCAAATTATTTGACTTTAGTTGCAAGATAAATATGGATGCTTCGCCACCTGGAACCCTGCGACTTTGCTTGTTTGGAGGGAAAAGTAGGAAGGACACATGAGAGGAGAAAGTTAAATTGTTTCAATAGCCAGATACAGACCCGTAAAAGGAAGGGACGGATCCTTCCCATCCTTAATGAGCTGTAATTTGCAAAACATCCAATTTGACTTCCATCCTTTCCTTTCCTACTTATCAAACTAGTTAGGATGAGTTAATATCCATTCTCTCCCCTCATCCTTCCGTTTTATCCTTTTCATCCACCAACCAAACAGAGTACACTTTTAACCAGGTTACAACAACATAAGACACGACAACTTAAGTTAAGCTTTGAAGAAGCAGGAAGGCAGATGAGATAGGCAACAACTGTTCATTGTTTGAAAAGGGTATGTATGGCATTACATAATTCACCAATAATGAAATTGACTTTGGAATAGCACAGTTAGGTTGGATTAATCTTAAAAAGGATAGTCATCAACTATTTCAAGGAGCAAATGGGTCCGCAATAAATAGGCTTAGTCCTTGAGTTTATATTTTGCAATTGTTATGCCCTGGTTTAAGCGATGATCTCTTATATATACCATATTTCTGAAAGCTACCGTGTGCCTTAAGCAATCAGACTAAGTGATGATCTCTGCATATACCATATTTCTGAAAGAAATGATTTGAAAATACACACCTCCAAAGAAAATTACATGAATAAGCACAAATATAGAGGCATGAAATGCACCTTACGATTCTCTTCAAGCTCCCGATATTGTGCCTCCGCCATTTCAATATCAGGGAGAACCCTGGTAGTCATTACTCCTTCATAACGGGCCTTTTCCTGATATAATACTTTGATTTCAGAAAAATCTTGCAGAAATAACTTAAAGAACTGCAGTGGACCACAAAACAAAGGCTCAAGGATGAGTAAACGGAACTGCTTCTGCAAATTGCAGATCTTTTTCAATCTTCACCAGCTCACTCTCTGCTTTCTCAATAGCGTCGATTTCTTCTTTCACTGACTCTGCATGTGGAGACAATTATTATTGTGGATGAAAAAGCATGATGCATAATTGAATAAATTTGATTGCACATAAAAAATTTAAACACTATGCCATACCACGCAAATCTTCAAATGTCAATTCAAGATCCCTGGCTTTTGAGTCAGCTTCATTAATTCTGACTTGGAGCGACTCCAGCTGCATTTTCTTTTCTTGTATCTCCTCTTGGATGCTCTGAAAAACATTTGCAATGATACGATGTTATTGGGGAAAAGAAAATCCATTATATATTGTATGCATGAATCAGGAAATCTATATCAGATTGATATAACAAGCCCAGTGATAAAAAGGCAACACTAATGGCATGTAACAAACTGAGATTTCTTGTTGAAGCTCATCAACAGTTGATGCAGCAGCTTGTGAACTGGTTGCAGAAGCATATGAGTTCTTTGCATCCTGCAGTCCTAGTTTCTTAGATACCAGATCCCGCTCAGCATTCCTGCACTTCTCCTACATCACCAAATGGAACATTATGTGTACATAATCAAAAAGTACCTTCAACAACACCCTCCCCATTGCATCCTAAAAGAGAATTATAGATAGACTACGTGAAGTAATTAGAATTAAAATTTGTTCAGTGAGTGTATTTTAGCAATCTTAGTACGTGTTTGTTATTGTGGTGCAAGATGCATTTCAAAAGTGTTTTTCGCTTGAAAATACATTAATATATATATATATATATATATTTTAATGTATTTTCAAGCGAAAAACACTTTTGAAATGCAAAATCAATGAAAAAACTCTAAAAAAAGCATCAATCAATGACAATGATTTTCTTGATTGAAAAAAAAGAAGAGCTCCTTTATACAGAAACTCTTGTTCGCACAAAAGATGATTGTAATGTGGTCGGTCTTAGTTGCATTAATATAAGCAAAAGGGTAAATAGTACAAGATGTTTGTATCGCCCATTATGTCAACCTGATTCTCCAAATAATATGTAAATACTTCACAACCTGATTCTACAAAAAAGATTGGAGCCCTCACAAGGGCCCAACCTTGTCTTCTGAAGACATACAAGCCCAACAGGAAGCTTGGGGTTCCACAAAGGAGGGCAAGAAGGGGGCAAATGCATTTTTTTCAGTTCAACAAAAACTCAACTTTAATATAAGAAGTGTGGAACATGACACAAATGTGTCCACTTCACACAGCTTGGCATTAGGTCCAGCTTCTGTTCATCCATTGTTTAGGAAAGCAGATTTGGTGAGAGAAAACACCAAATGTAAATTGATCCATGATCTTGTATGAGCAAAACTTCAAGCAGAAGAAGACCAAAAAGTAGACTCTTGTTCCCTATAATTGGAAACCAAGCTTTTCTAGATAATCATTAAAGTATGTTTTGTTCACAGAGACGAAAGCAGGAAAGGATGATTGTCCTCATCTTTGTCCATAGGATTTATTTTTCCAGTTCTGGAATAATAAAACTAACAGCTTGATGCATGTAATTAGATTCAATGTTTTTTGGAAATGTTATTTTATTATTTCAAATAATTCAAATATTCAGCTTGACATTTTAAGTTTATTTGTAATATTAAATGAAAAGGATTGTTGATCAACAATTTTAATACTCCGAAACTGCAAGAGTTACTGGAAATTTGGTTAAATTTCAATTTTTCTCAATTAAAAAAACACATGTTTTATGTCTCTTATGTGATGTTTTGTCAAGCAAGGCAATAAAGAAAAAATTACTCAGCTATGCACACAGAAGTACAGTCCTTGAGGAGGGAATTCGAGGACAGTCTTCAGCTTATTTTGCATGAACTATTCTCAAGACTTTGCACCCTTATGGTGACAAGTCCAAGACTGTTACCATTGCACCAAAGAATAGCTCCTATATTAAGAGCAGCTTAATTGTTGTCCAATGAGGTAGGATGAAAATTATAGGGTGCTTAAGAGAACCTCACTGCGAACACCTCCCCCCCCGGATTAAGTCAATATATAAGGATCATTGAAAAACTTATAAACAAGAGTTAAGAAACAATTATACCTTCATAATCTTTAGCCCATGTTGAAGATGCTGAAGGCTTGCCTCAGAGTCTCGTTTCCTCTTCCTGCACTGATCAGCTTCCTTTTGAACATTTGATTTAGATTGATCAAGATTCCTAATTTGATCATCAAATGAACCACAAAGGCGGCCAGCTCTAAGCTTCTTATTTGGGGGAAGAACTGTCTGGACTGACCCGCGTGAAAACCTAGGAAGGAACAGATAATAAGAATTTCTGCAGCAGAGGACACCATTGCAATATAGAACGTAAGAGGAGCCCAATTATGCAAGCAAGCTTGAATAGGTACCATTCACATTTCCAAATCATTTTCTGCATATTGCAATTTTAAGTTCTTAATGATCTCCCTGTGCTTTCTGTGTAATAAAAGTGCCCAGTAGTATTGAGTGAAGCAGTGTTTCATCCAAAAAGAGTACTCCATTCCACAAAAAACACTTTGGTCTTCTCTTCTCATTTTGTTTTCTTAAAATATGAAGTTTTGCAAGATAAATACTAGAGTTCTGGAACATATCCTATCACTTCCCGTGTACAAATAATTAAAGGACACTTGCATTTGTTTTGTACAAATAATTCCTAGTTCAAATTGAGAAACGTACAATGACTTGATAGACAAGATTTTCCTTTTCTTTTCTTGAAATAACAAAATACATCTCTTTTTTTCCAGGCATTCATGAAATTTACAGCGGGTTTCCTTTTTTTTCTGATGTATATAAGTTTTTTTATTGTAAGTTATATGATAGGAGACCAAAAGAAAAAGATATGGCAAGATAAGTTATCTCGATGGAGAAAATGAAATGTAACAAGCATGTGGAACACAAGACAGGGATTCCCTACAATGACATTATAGACCAATTGAAAGGGATGTAGAATGTTTGTTTTAGGTGCAAAATGTCATGGGTTCAAATCATGTCATCCCTACACATTACTTCGCCTCTGAGCAATACAATAACAAGGGATCAATTGAGATCAATTAAAACTGGGCATCCTTGTGTTGGCTATGTGTGCAAACCAGTACTATTGTTTGAAGCAGTGTTTCATGTGAAAAGGGCACTCCATACTGCAAAACTCACTTCAAAGTCCTCTTTGCCTCTTTCTGTTCTCCTTAAAAAATAAAGTTTTGCAAGACAACTACTAGAGTTCTGGAATAAATCCTATGACTTTGTATAAGCTACCACTCACATGAAATGCTCCACCTTCATAAGCAAGCTAGCAGATGAGTATTGAGCAATCATCGGACAAATTGTCTCAGAATTACCAAAAGTTTCCAAAATCAAAATGGATTCATTGCTTATGAGGTCAGCTACTTAACAGAGATCTGAATTCAGGTCATGTGAGTCCAAGTATACAATCCAACAATGCTCATGCATTTCATATGAATCACCAAGTGTCATCTAAGACTGGATCTGACACCAGTTAAAATGGACAATTCCAACTTACATTTTATAACCATCTATTGTATAAACCTCTTTTAGATTTGAGATCTGTTTTTCAAAAGCAACAGCTTTTCCTGCATCATAATCTTCTACAAGCACTTGCCTCTCAGCACTTCCCTGGAAGAGTAAGAAAAACAATTATAAAGTGTCCATGCACATTAACACCTTTGGAAGAAAACAAATACAGCATAAAGGGAAGTAAAAAAAACTAAATTAAATAAGGAAGAAACTATGAAGAGACCTATGAAGTTTACCATGTCCACTAAAACATTTAGAATAGTATCATTGTCAGAACGGATAACGGAAAATGTAGTTGGATGGTTAGTTTGCGGAAGCATGTGAGATGGTATGGTCAGCCTGCAGAAGAAAACAAGAACACAATATGAAGTATCCACCATAGAGACCCATAAGCACAGAATAAAAGCAGCCATCCATCTACCTTGGTCTTGAGAAATCATATATAATAATCTGCAGGTTGTTATAGTTTGCTTCTCTTGCACATCCTCTCAGAAGAAGAGAGTCCCTATGGTCTGTCACAATGAAAGCATTGAGCAGCTTCCCGACAGCATTCTCAACAGCAGGAGCCCACCTATCACCATTTGCTAAAGTCTGCAGGGTTTACCATTAACCAAGATGCATTAGCTAGTGACTGGAGGAATGCTCCAGTGGTTGAGCATGCCCAGAAAAATAACAGACTCGGATACTGAAACCCTATATAGGAATTATCTCCAGCTATAAACTACAGTTGTCACAAGAGCCCAATAAAAAACTAAGTTACCTACGGGCACAAAAAGCATAGTAATTAAAAGAAAACAACTAAACTTAGCTCGAGTAAGGCTATTCCAAACTAATTTCAGAAAATAACATAAAAGTCCTCTATTTCACCAACAACCATTTTATGTAAAAGAAATTCTCCAAAAAGAAAGAGAAGCTGCCTGACTGTTCAGTCTGATGACACTGACTATCCAGAAATATTCAGAAAGATATCTTAATTATCCAGCGTCCAGGATTTAAGCATTCGAGTTTTGACAACAAAACAAGACCTAAAACATTTCAGATGAGATATTATTACCAAGGGAAAAAGGGTAGCTACTCAAATGTCCTAAGTGTATATAGGTAACCATAAATCTTAAAGACATACAAATAGCTCTCAAGTAATATCAAGACATAGAAACATCAAAGAGATGTCATACTGCAAATAAGGTATTATAACACTCAAATATTCTTCTTTGCTTGATTTCTTCAAACTCGGGACATAATTAAACAAAACCAAAATTTGCACCATTCTGCCAAGTATTGTGCCAAAAATATCAAATCAGCTTTTACTATTCTGAGAGGCTCTTTAAGAGGAAAGGTGCATTCATGTGTTTAGAAGCAAATTTGTTCGCACAATAAGACAACAGAAATGCCTGGCCAATCTCAACTTGAAACAGAGAAGAAAAAAGAGTAAGTCCCAAATGTCAACAGAAACAAAAGTTAGTCTTCAATGCAACATAACATTGATGTGTGACACTGCAAAGAGACTCAACTGAAAGCAAAACCATATAACGAATCATTTTGAACAATTAGTTCTATATTGTTCCAAAAATAAACAAAATCATAGTTTTAAAACCTGGCCCGGCCCGGCGGGTCGACCCGGGCCTGGAACCGGGCCGGGTTAAAGAAAAAACCAGCCTGGGATTTGGCTCGGCAAAACCCGGTCGACCCGGAACCCGAACGACCCGGGTAAACCCAATTGAGACCCGACTGTTTTTTTTATAGTATATATCAGTAAAACGACATCGTTTTTTGTTGAATGCCATCCTCTCTCTCTGATTGAATGCCATCCTCTCTCTGTCTCCAACCCAAAATCTCTGTGGATCTCGATCCTTGCTAGTTGCTTAAACTCTCTCTCCCAAAAGCTCACAAAAAGAAAGCACATGGCGATGACATCTGTTCAAAATCTGGTCAAAGAAAGAAAATACCCTTTCATTGTCACTCTTGCTATCTTTCTCTTTTCCGCCACTATCTTCTGCTTATACTCAAACAATTTTCAATCTCATGGGAGAAGGAGAAGAAGCTGGAATCTAAACAAAGGGTTGCAGTTTTACTTTTGAGATAAATGAATAAAAGAAAGGATTTATTGAATGGAAGATGAGTGGAGTAACAGTGGCCTTTAGCAGCCACCGAGTTGCTTTTTTATGATCTTGTTTTGTTTTGTCTCATTGGAGAAAGGGGGGAGGTTTTATGTCTGGTATTGGAAAAGAGGAGATGGTTATTATGGTTCATTAATGGCATGTGATGTTTTGTTGATTTAATCAACTTGATTATCACAGGTGGAGTAACGGTGGCCCTTTCAGCAGCCATTGTTTTTTTTGGGTTGACCCGGGTTAACCCGGGTCAACCCATCTGACCCGTGACCCGATCATTATACCGGGTCGACCACCGGGTCGGGTTTAAAAACTATGAACAAAATGAT
>Ga0307510_10010353_pt1 | contig 11075 bp, 11 predicted proteins | sample 12_EM_MG_FD_207224 | JGI IMG/M metagenome (GOLD analysis project Ga0307510, IMG submission 207224) | Populus trichocarpa ectomycorrhiza microbial communities from riparian zone in the Pacific Northwest, United States - 12_EM | ecosystem: Host-associated > Plants > Roots > Unclassified | place... | reverse complement strand
TCGTGGGCATCGCTCCCTACGTGCAGGCACTGTGCGCCGCCGCGCGCGACGGCGTGGACGTGCGCCTGCTGGTACCGGGCAGCAGCGATATCCCGCTGGTGGCCGGCATGTCGCGCTCGGGCTACAAGCCGCTGCTCAAGGCCGGTGTCCGCGTGTTCGAATGGAACGGCTCGATGCTGCACGCCAAGACAGCCGTTGCCGACGGCCAATGGGCGCGCGTGGGTTCGTCCAACCTCAATATCCAAAGCTGGCTGGGCAATCGCGAGATCGACGTGGCGATCGAGGACACGAGTTTCGCAGCGAAGATGGCCACGCAGTACGAGCACGACCTGGGCAACGCCACCGAGATCGTGCTGGCCCCCTCGCGACGCTCGCCCGGCCGCCAGCGCGTGGCCAGCAGCGAACCGCGACCGCATCGACCCGGACGCCCGGGCGGCAGTTCCAGCCGGGCCGCCGCCAGCGCGTTGCGCCTGGCCAATACCGTCGGCGCCGCGCTGAGCGAGCGCCGGGTGCTGGGCGACACGGAAACCGGGCCCGTGCTGGCCGGCTTCCTTGGCCTGCTGGTGCTCGGTGCCATCGGCGTGTTCTGGCCGCGCGGCCTGGCCTGGCCCCTGGCCGCGATCGCCCTGTGGTTCTCTTTCAACCTTGGCGTGCGCTGGTTTCAGCTCCGCGCCCGGCGCAGGAGGTTGGAGCCCGGGAAACCCGATCCTTCGATGGAGCCGCGCCCCGGCTCCAAGCGAACTGGATGAACATTCACCGGGCCGCCCGGGTTGTTGCACGATAGCTTGGATTTGTACACATATGAACGTATAGTTCATATACACACAGCATCACGGAATCCGAGATGTCCCTGCCCAGCGAGGCGCCCGACCGCCCTGACCGCCTGCGATCGCGGGTAGGGATGCTGTCGCCGCTGTCGTTCGGCGCGGCGCCCATCGGGAATCTCTACGCAGGTGTCGAAGACGCAGTCGCCCAGGCCGCCATCGGCGAAGCGTTCGAAGCAGGCATCACGCATTTCGATACGGCGCCGTACTACGGCTATGGCTTGTCGGAGAGCCGCCTCGGCCAGGCGCTGGCCGGCATGGACCGCCACCGCTTCACGCTTTCCACCAAGGTGGGCCGGCTGGTCGAGCAAGGCAGCGCATCGGACAACGGCTTCGCGGTCCAGGGCCGGCACGCCGTGTTCGACTACAGCCGCGACGGGGTCATGCGTTCGGTGGAGGAGAGCTTGCACAGGCTTCGTACCGACCACGTCGACATCCTGCTGCTGCACGACATCGGCAGCCTGGTGCATGCCGAGCATGCCCCCGCCGTATTGCGTCAAGCGCTGGATGAGGCCCTTCCCGCCATGGCGTCGCTTCGCGACCAGGGGATATGCCGGGCAATCGGCATTGGCGTGAATGAAGAATCCGTGTGCCTGGAGGTGATGCCGCGCTTCGAGCTCGACACGATCCTGCTGGCCGGCCGCTTCACCTTGTTCGAACAGGCGCAGAGCCGCCGCGCGATGGCCATGGCCTATCGCGACGGTGTCGCGGTGATGGCGGGCGCGCCGTACAACTCGGGCCTGCTTGGTGCCGGCGATGGCCCGGGCGCCACCTATAACTACGAGCCCGCCAGCGAAGCCATCCGCGCGCGGGCCCAGCGCTACTACGACATTGGCCGCGCCGAACATGTCGACATCGGCGCGGCGGCGCTGCAATTCCCGCTCATGCATCCGGCCGTGGCCACCGTGGTCTGCGGGCTGCGTTCGCCAGAGGAAGTACACGCCGCCACGCGGCGCATGGCCACGCCGCTGCCGGCGACGCTGTGGGCGCGCCTGCGCGACGAAGGCCTGGTAGCCGCATGATCCTGGACGCACACCAGCATTACTGGAAACCCTCGCGCGGCGACTACGGCTGGCTCGCCGGTGCACCGTCTTCCCTGCACCGGGACTTTCTTCCCCAGGACATCGCCACCATCCGCGATGAAGCAGGCGATGAAGCAGGCGTTGAAGCTTGCGTACTGGTGCAGGCCGCTCCCACCGAGGACGAAACCCGCTTCCTGTTCGAACTCGCACGCTTCGATGCCACCGTAGCCGGCGTGGTGGGATGGGTGGATTTCGAAGCACCCGATGTGGACGCGCGCATCGCAGCGCTCGCCGCCGATGGCGGCGGCTTGCTGGTGGGGCTGCGGCCCATGGCGCAAGACATCGATGATCCGGACTGGCTCGATAGCTCACGCATCGATGCTGCGTTCGCCAGCTTGCGTTCAAACGACCTCGCGTTCGACGCGCTGGTGGGGCCGCTGCAATGGTCCGCGCTGCAACGGCGGCTCGACCGCGAGCCACGGCTTCGCGTGGTAGTGGACCACGGGGCCAAGCCCGACCTTGCCGATGGCAGCTTCTCGCGCTGGGCCACGTGCATCGAACGGCTGGCCGGGCACCCCAACGTGCACTGCAAGTTCTCGGGCCTGCTGACCCAGCTCACGCCCGACCAGGACGAAGCCACCATCACGCCGTACGTCGAGCACCTGTTCTCAAGCTTCGGCCCTGCGCGCCTGATGTGGGGCAGCGACTGGCCGGTGGCGACGTTGCGCTGCGACTACGCCCATTGGCTGCGACTGGCCTTGCGCCATGTCCGTGCGCTCGCGCCCGACCAGGAGGCCGCGGTGATGGGCGAGAACGCCGCGCGTTTCTATCGCCTTGACCTTACCCGCCATTCCCTTTCCGCTCACGCCATGGCCCGCCAATGACCCTTGAGACCTCCCGCCGCCTGGCGGGCAAACGCGCCCTCGTCACCGCCGCCGGCGCCGGCATCGGCCGTGCCACCGCGCTGGCCTTTGCCGCTGCGGGAGCCGACGTACTGGCAACCGACATCGACGCTTCGGCATTGTCGACGCTTGCCGGCGAACACCCAGGCATCCATACCCAGGTACTGGATGTCACCGATCCGCAAGCCGTGGCGGCGATCGCTTCGAACCCCGTGGACGTGCTGTTCAACTGCGCAGGCTTCGTCCACGCCGGGACCATCCTGGACACCGACGAAAGCGCCTGGCGGCGTTCGTTCGCCATCAACGTGGACAGCATGTACCACCTCTGCCGCGCGGTGCTCCCGGGCATGCTCGAACGCAGCCAGGGCAGCATCGTGAACATGTCCTCGGTGGCTTCCAGCATCAAGGGCGTGCCCAACCGCTTTGCCTACAGCGCCACCAAGGCCGCGGTGATCGGCCTGACCCGTTCGATCGCCGCGGATTTCGTATCGCGTGGCGTGCGCTGCAATGCGATCTGCCCCGGCACGGTGAAGACGCCGTCGCTGGGTGAACGCGTGCGCGCCCTGGGCGGGGATGAAACCGCGGCCTGGAAAAGCTTCACCGACCGCCAGCCGATGGGCCGCCTGGGAGAGCCTGCGGAAATCGCGGCGCTCGCGGTGTACCTGGCCTCCGATGAATCGTCTTTCACCACCGGCACCGTGCACGTCATCGACGGCGGCTGGTCGAACTAGGAATGTATTGATGAAACTGTTCCGACATGGCAATCCCGGGTCCGAACGTCCGGGTCTGGTGGACGCCGATGGTGCGCTGCGCGACCTGCACGGCAAGGTCAACGACATCACGGGGGCCACGCTTTCGCCGGCATCGCTCAAGGTATTGGCGACGATCGATCCATCCACCCTTCCCCGCCTCGATGCCGGTATCCGCCTGGGTCCGGCCGTGGGCCAGGTGGGCAAGATGATCTGCGTGGGCATGAACTACGCTGACCACGCCGCCGAGACCGGCGCGCCGATCCCCGAACAGCCGGTACTGTTCATGAAGGCCACCACGGCCATCATCGGCCCGAACGACGACGTGATCATCCCGCGCGGCTCGGTGAAGACCGATTGGGAAGTGGAGCTGGGCGTGGTGATCGGCAGCGTCGCGCGCGATGTGACGGTTGACCAGGCCTTGAGCCACGTCGCCGGCTACATGGTGGTGAACGACCTCTCCGAGCGCGAGTTCCAGATGGAACACGGCGGCCAGTGGGTGAAGGGCAAGAGCTGCGACACCTTCGGTCCGCTCGGTCCCTGGCTGGTCACCACCGACGAGATCGAAGATCCGCAGAACCTGGACCTCTGGCTAAGCGTCAACGGGCATCGATATCAGTCCAGCAACACCCGGAACATGGTGTTCGGCGTGGCGAAACTGGTGAGCTACATCAGCCGCTACATGACCCTGATGCCCGGCGATGTGATCAGCACCGGCACGCCGGCGGGCGTAGGCCTGGGACTGAAGCCACCCACGTACCTCAAAGCCGGCGACGTGATGGAACTGGGCATCGAAGGCCTCGGCAGGCAACGCCAGGTGGCGCATGCCCATCAGGCGGACCGCTGACCATGGCTAGGATCACCGCGCTTGAAACCGTCGACGTCCGCTTCCCCACTTCCCGGGAATTGGACGGTTCCGATGCGATGAACCCGGATCCGGATTATTCGGCCGCCTATGTGGTTTTGCGCACCGACGAGGGCGAACTCTCAGGCCACGGCCTGGTGTTTACCATCGGCCGCGGCAACGACGTGCAGACGGCGGCGCTCGATGCGCTGCGCCCGCACGTGGTGGGCCTGGACCTGGCCCAGGTCGTGGACGACCTGGGCGGTTTCTCCGCGCGCCTGGTGGGTGATTCGCAGCTGCGCTGGCTCGGGCCCGAGAAGGGCGTGATGCACATGGCCATCGGCGCGGTGGTCAATGCCGCCTGGGACATGGCCGCGCGCCGCGCAGGTCTTCCATTGTGGCGCTTCATCGCCGACATGAGCCCCGAAGCCCTCGTGGCCACCATCGATTTCCGGTACCTCACCGACGCCCTCACGCCGGATGAGGCGCTGGGAATGCTGCGCGCGGCCCAGCCGCATCGGGCCGCGCGCATCTCCCGGCTGCTGGAGGAAGGCTACCCGGCCTATACGACATCGCCCGGCTGGCTGGGCTATAGCGACGAGAAACTGCAGCGCCTGGCACGCGAGGCCGTGGCCGAAGGTTTCAACACCATCAAGCTGAAAGTAGGCGCGCACGTGGACGACGACATCCGCCGCTGCAGCCTTGCACGCCAGGCCGTCGGCCCGGACGTTGCCATCGCCGTGGACGCCAACCAGCGCTGGGACGTGCCGCAGGCGATCGAGTGGATGCACCAGCTCGAAGCGTTCGGCCTGGCCTGGATCGAAGAACCCACCAGCCCCGACGACATCCTGGGCCACGCCGCCATCCGCCGCGCCATCGCCACCCCGGTATCCACCGGCGAGCACACCCACAACCGGGTGATGTTCAAGCAGCTGCTGCAGGCAGGGAGCGTCGACCTGATCCAGATCGATGCCGCGCGCGTGGGCGGGGTGAACGAGAACCTGGCCATCCTGTTGCTGGCGGCGAAGTTCGGCGTGCGCGTCTTCCCGCATGCCGGAGGCGTGGGCCTGTGCGAACTGGTGCAGCACCTGGCCATGGCCGACTATGTCGCCATCACTGGCCTGAAAGACGACCGCGCGATCGAGTTCGTCGATCACCTGCACGAGCACTTCGTCGACCCCGTGACCATACGCAACGGCCGCTACCTGGCTCCCACCGCTCCCGGCTTCTCGGCCGAAATGCTCAAGGCCTCGATCGACGACCACCGCTTCCCCGACGGCCCGGTGTGGCAGGATGCGCCTGTCGCGATGACGGGCTAGCCAATGACCACCATCACCAACGTGGCGGACCTGCGCGAGCTGGCGCGCCGCCGCGTGCCCCGCGCTTTCTTCGAATACGCCGACCGGGGCTCCTACGACGAATCGACCCTCCGCGAGAACGTGCGCGCCCTTGAACGGATCAAGCTGCGCCAGCGGGTGATGATCAACGTCGACCAGCGGAACCTTGCCACCAGCTTCATCGGCCAGCCGGTGAGCCTGCCGCTGGCCATCGCCCCCACGGGGCTTACCGGGTTGCAGTACGGCGGTGGCGAGATCCTTGGTGCGCGGGCCGCGGCCGAGGCCGGCATTCCCTTTACCTTGAGCACGATGTCGATCTGTTCGATCGAGCAGGTGGCCGCGGCCTGCGACACGCCGTTCTGGTTCCAGGTGTACGTGATGCGCGACCGCGGCTTCACGGCTGAATTGATCCAGCGCGCGCACGCGGCAAAATGTTCGGCGCTGATGCTTACCGTGGACCTCACCATCCAGGGCCAGCGCCACCGTGAGATCAAGAACGGCCTGGCGGTGCCGCCGAAGCTGACCCTGCGCAACGCCGTGGACATCATGGGCAAGCCGCGCTGGGTGTGGAATGTACTGCGCGCCCCCAGCCGCTCGTTCGGCAACCTCGCCGGGCGCATCGGCGGCGACAGCCTCACCACCCTCGCGCAATGGATCGCCAGCCAGTTCGATCCCACGATCACCTGGGCGGACCTCGCATGGATCCGCCAGGCGTGGCCCGGGAAGCTGATCATCAAGGGCATCATGGATCCCCGTGATGCGAAGCTTGCCGCCGACCATGGCGTAGACGCGATCGTGGTGTCCAACCATGGCGGCCGCCAGCTCGACGGCGCCCCGGCCAGCATCGATGCCCTGCCCGCCGTGGTGCAGGAGGTGGGCGACCGTTGCGAAGTGTTGTTCGATGGCGGCATCACCAGCGGCCAGGCGCTGTTCAAGGCACTGGCGCTCGGCGCGCGCGGCGCGCTGATGGGCAAGGCCTTTCTTTATGGCCTGGGTGCCATGGGCCAACCCGGGGTAACCGCCGCGATCAACATCATCGCGAAGGAATTGAGCACCACCATGGCCCTGTGTGGCCAGACCGACGTCAACGCGATCAGTCGCGACGCACTCTGGTAGCGTCCGTTACGGCAGACGGAATATCTCGTCCATCGGCACCCACTTCTGCCCTTCGGCCGCCCACGGCAGCCGCTTCTGGAAGGTATCCATCAACCGTTCCCAGGCCTGTATGCGAGGGTCCGAAGCATCCGAGGCTGCCTTGGCGGCCGCGTCGTAGCCAATGCCTGCCTCCATCACCATCACCAGGCGGTTGCCGGTGCGGTAGATGCGCATGTCGACGATGCCGGCATCGCGGATGGATTTAACCACCTCCGGCCAGATCGTGTCGGCGCGATGCCAGCGCTCATACTCGGCGATCGCCTGCGCGTCGTTGCGAAGGTCCAACGCGAAGACCTGGCGCAGGTGGGCCTCGCCCATCAGGCGCGCGCCCGCACATGGTGCCGCGCGAACGCGGCAACCACGACGAAGGCGATGCCCGGCACCACCATCGCATGGGCGATGCCGAACCGGTCCGATAGGGCGCCGAGCACGGCAGTGAGCACCGCGCCGCCGATGATGGTCATCACCAGCAGCGCCGAGCCGATCTTGCGCTCCTCGTCGTCGCGGCCCTGCACGGCCAGGCCGAAGATGGTCGGGTACATCACCGACATGAAGAAGCTGCAGGCCACCAGTGCGCAGGCACCCACCGTGCCCGGCATCAGCATGGCAACGAGCACCAGTGCCACGTTGACGGCGGCAAACACCAGCAGCAGGCGCTCGGCGGGCACGCGCTTCATCAACGCCGTGCCAGTGAATCGCCCGGCCAGGAAGGCCACCATGCACGCGGTGAGGAAATTCGCCGCTTCCTTGGCCGGTGTTCCCGGCGTGCCGAATTGCACGTAGCGGATCAGGTAGCTCCATACACCCACCTGCGCCCCCACGTAGAAGAACTGCGCGGCCAGGGCGAACACGAACGAGCGGTCGTGCATCAGGCGGCCCATCACGCCATGGCGTGCGGGAGCGTCGTCGGCCGCGATGTCCCCCACCGGGAACCGGGTGACCAGGATCAGCACCGCCCAGGCCACCACCACCACGCCGATCACGAAGTATGGCCACTGCACCGCGCTGGTTTCCTGCGCCAGGTAGGCCGCGCGCGTAGCCGCATCCATCGCGGCCATCTGCGCAGGCGTGTGTTCGATGCCTGAGAAAATGAAATGCTGCCCCACCAATACTCCGGTGATCGAGCCCAGCGGGTTGAAGGCCTGCGCCAGGTTCAAGCGGCGCGTGCCGGATTCGGCCGGCCCCAGCAAGGTCACGAACGGATTGGCCGACGTCTCCAGGAAGGCCAGCCCGCTGGCGATCACGAACAGCGCGAACAGGAACAGGCTATAGGTACCCAGGCTCGCCGCTGGCCAGAACAGGAAGGCGCCCGCGCCGTAAAGCATCAGGCCGAACACCACCGCGCTCTTGTAGCCGAAGCGGCGCATGAACAGGCCGGCCGGCATGGCCACCAGGAAATACCCGAGGTAGAACGCGCTCTGCACCAACCCGGCCTGGAAGTCGCTGAGCACAAACGACTTCTTGAACTGCGCCACCAGCACGTCGTTGAGGTTGTTGGCCAGGCCCCAGAGAAAGAACAACGCAACGATCAATACGAATGGGCCGAGCAGGCTTTGCGCCGCCTGCCGGCTGGCCGGCATCGGTAACGGGGTGGCATTCGCCATCAACTGCTCCTGTGGTCACCGGTGCACGCGATGTGCAAATATGAACACAGCGTTCATGCGCGCACAAGACGCAGTGCAGCAAGACCGGCGTCTAGCGGAGCTCTACGGCCGGGCGCGTGGCCGGAAATGCAGCGGCTGCACGTCGGGCTGGTTGCCCACCGGCTTTGGCCCACAGCTGCCGCAACTGCCGCAGCCATCGCCGCAGCTGCCCGTCGCCGCTTTCGGCTGCATGCGCAGGCCCAGGGCACGCATCCATGCCGACCGAGCCGGCGCATTGAGCGCCGCCGACAACCGAGCCTGCACCCGCGTGGCTGTTTTCGGCAGCAGTTTGCGGAAGGCCGTGACCGCGGCCAACAGCACGACGATGCCGATCACGATGGCCTGGATGACATCGAAGGCCGTCATGAAAGCGCGCTCGCGATCTGGTAGGTGGCGAACGATGCCAGATACGCCAGGCCGAACAGGTAGCCCGCGGCGATCGCCACGTTGCGCCAGGAGTTGGTTTCGCGGCGGATCACCGCCAGGGTGGACATGCACTGCGGAGCGAACACGTACCAGGCCAGCAGCGACAACGCGGTGGCCAGCGACCACTGGTGGGAAATCAGCGTACCCAGTTGCGAGGCCACGGCGTCTTCGCCACCGGACATGGCGTAGACGGTACCCAGCGATGCCACCGCCACTTCGCGTGCGGCCAGGCCCGGCACCAATGCCACGCAGATCTGCCAGTTGAAGCCGATCGGGGCAAAGATGTAGTGCAGCAGATGGCCGATGCGCCCGGCCAGGCTGTAGTCGATCGCAGGCAGCGTGGCGTTGGCTGGCGGCCCCGGGAAGCTCGCCAGGAACCACAGCAACACCGTGAGCGCCAGGATGATGCCGCCCACCCGGCGCAGGAAGATCTTGCTGCGCTCCCACAGGCCCAGGGCGATGTCCCGCGCATGCGGCACGCGATAGGACGGCAGCTCCATGATCAACGCGTGCTCGCTCTTGTCGCGGCGCATGCGCTTGATCACCCAGGCCACCGCCAGCGCACTGAAGATGCCGGCGAAATACAGCACGAACAGCACGATGCCCTGCAGGTTGAATACCCCGCCCACGACACGGGCCGGGATGAACGCCGCGATCAGCAAGGTGTACACCGGCAGGCGCGCCGAGCAGGTCATCAGCGGCGCCACCATGATGGTGGTCAGGCGGTCGCGCGGATCGTTGATGCTGCGCGTGGCCATGATGCCGGGGATGGCGCAGGCAAAACTGGACAGCAGCGGGATGAACGCGCGGCCGGTAAGCCCGGCCTTGAACATGGTGCGGTCGAGCAGGAACGCCGCCCGCGGCAGGTAGCCGGATTCTTCCAGCACCAGGATGAAGAAGAACAGGATCAGGATCTGCGGCAGGAACACCAGCACCGCGCCCAGGCCCGCGAACACGCCGTCGTTCAACAGGCTATGCAACGCGCTGCCGGCGGGAAGGAAACCGGTGGACCAGGCGCCCAGCCAGGTAATGCCTGCCTGGATGCCATCCATCACCGGCTTCGCCCAGGAAAACACCGCCTGGAAGATGAAGAACATCAGCCCGGCCAGGATCACCATGCCCATCACCGGATGCAGGGCCCAGCGGTCCAGCGCGTCGTCGACGGCGGCGGTTTCGCGCGGCATGGTGACGGTGGCGGTAAGCAGTTCACGGACCTGCGCGTGCATCTGGGCAGGGGTGAGCGGGACCGGATCCGACGGCGCGGCTTCCGGCACGTCGCCGTCCACGCGCTCGATCAACGCCTTCGCCCCGCCCCGCTGCACGGCGACGGTCTGCACCACCGGCACGCCAAGGCGCCGCTGCAGTTCGTCGACGTCGATAACTATGCCGCGCCGCTTGGCGGCGTCCATCATGTTCAGCGCCAGCACCACCGGGCGGCCCAGCTGGCGCACTTCCAGCACGAAGCGCAGGTGCAGGCGCAGGTTCGTGGCATCGGCCACACAAACGATGAGGTCTGGCGCGGCCTCGCCCGGATAGCGCCCCAGGCAGACATCGCGGGTGATGGCTTCGTCCGGGCTGGTGGCGGCAAAACTGTAGGCGCCGGGAAGATCGAGCAACTGGAAGCTGCGGCCCGAAGGCGCCACGAAGCGGCCTTCCTTGCGCTCCACGGTAACGCCGGCGTAGTTGGCCACTTTCTGCCGTCCACCGGTGAGCTGGTTGAACAGCGCGGTTTTGCCGCAATTCGGGTTGCCCACCAGGGCAATGCGCAGGACTGCCTCGCTCATGCCGTGGCCTCCTGACTGACCGTCACCCGCGCAGCCTCCGACCGGCGCAGCGCAAAGCGCGTGGAGCCGATCTGCACCAGCAGAGGATCGCCACCGAGCGGCCCGCGGGCGACAATGCGCACCGGCTCGCCGCTCACAAAGCCCAGCTCGCGCAGACGCTGGGCGATGGGATCGGCGGGGTGGGCATCTTCAACATCCTGGACCATGGCGGGCGCGCCTTTGGGCAACTCGGACAACCGCACGAATGATTACTCAAATAAGAATAGTTCGCATTATACGCCGTTGTATCCTTTCTTGCACATTACCCACGGGGTTTAATCCATGACCGACGCCGTCCTGCTCGAACGCTCCGGCACCCTGGCCACGATCACCCTGAACCGTCCGGCGGT
>Ga0307510_10010352_pt1 | contig 11076 bp, 8 predicted proteins | sample 12_EM_MG_FD_207224 | JGI IMG/M metagenome (GOLD analysis project Ga0307510, IMG submission 207224) | Populus trichocarpa ectomycorrhiza microbial communities from riparian zone in the Pacific Northwest, United States - 12_EM | ecosystem: Host-associated > Plants > Roots > Unclassified | place... | reverse complement strand
CCCCACCCCCACCACCCTCACCCCCACCATCTCCGGCTGTGCGGCGGTACCTTCGAAATGGGAACCATGTGCAGGACATCAAGGAGGTGCAGGGCATCAAGGAGGTTCTCGGGCGTGTGTGCGTGTATGGATAGTTTAGGACTGAAATACCGGCCAGTGGATACAAGGATAAGGATATTGGTTATAAGGTTGCCCGAGTAAAGAATTGAAGGATGAGTGGGGTCCTTTGGCAATGGAGCTAGGGAGAGTTGAGGCGTTGAGGGTTGATTTCAACCTGCAACCTGCGACAGTTCAACGGGCCGATAGCTCCCGGCTTCCTGTTACCCATCACATCACCGTCACCGTCGGCCTGTGGCGCACATCTATCCATCCATTCTAGAAAATTGACCCTCGCCTCTCACCTGCAATAAGAAGACCCTGCCGAAAACCACGCGTGGATGCAGAACGCGAAGCTACTTTAGCTCACTACAGGTAAGGAGCGTACATCAGTCTTACACTACAACCAGAAGACTATGTGATCAGCACGATTCCGCAAGGTTGCGTTGCATGTTCCCCCACCAACCCAACTCCTCTATTGACCAGAATTGTCTGACAGTATATGAAGGTGAAGAGTTAGTTGAGGGTAGGACCAGGATAATGAAGACGGCGGCGCTTTTTCCAGCTGCCGTCATCACTATACTACCATCACTACCTTGTCTCGCTTTGAGGAAGCATAAAGCATTTATCAACGAAGACTCGAGTTTCTTGTCAGCTATTAGCTATTAGCTACCCCATCCGCCAAGTACGCGTGGGGTTGAATTCTTTCCCTAATGTTAATATCCCAAGTTGACCCCGGCACTAGGCAATTGAAGATGGGGGTCGACAAGGTTGCCGCCAATGGCCGTGGGCCCCATTCAGTTGTCGGAGGAGATGCGGTCGCGTCGCCGTCGCTAGTGATTCGTGATAGGGTATAGGTGCTTCCTCCAATTTCCGGCCTACCCCGCGGTGGATCATCATCGAGTTTTGTTTTGCACTGGCAGGCGCGGTCATCAGTCATCATGATCATGATGAGCGAGAGCATAGGGGCTCCCTTCTGCCACTCCTTGGCACTCCGTCACTTCCCTGTCACACCTTTTCCAACCTTCCCTGCCACTTATTTTTCTCCCCTGTGCTCGACATGTTGACGACCTACTCCTTCGCGGCAGTTCTCTTCCTTGCTTCATCACTCCCAGCCAGTGCTCAGATTACGTATCCCAAATGCGACTCATCATGGTCTTGGGCTTGGGTGCGTCGATAGATATCCCTGCCATCGATTCCGACAGACTAACCAAATCCGGTGATGTCTGTGTTCCAGTCGTACAACACCCTCGGCCAGAGTCCCTGCGCGGTTGGGACATATTTGCAGGGCGCATGCAACCATGGAGGTACGCTACAAGTTTGGGGTTGTCTCGTTCACAGGACTCACCCAAGAAAAGTTTTTACACTCCCTGACCTTGTCTCCGACGATTACTCCTATGTTGGGCCGACAGTCCCGAGCGATTTTTCCAACTTGTGCAAGTGCAACACGGTCGTGTACTCGCTCTTGAGCGCTTGCGATACTTGCCAAGGCTCCAACTGGTTCTCGTGCGTTTGTTTCCTCTGTCCCTGCACGCTCACAGATACTATCACGGTGACGCTGGTTTGTAGGTGGGGAACATGGGCACAAAACTGCACTGCCGTCGACCCTCCACAAACGTTCGTCCTCTCTATCACAGCACCTGATTTAGTTCCCTCTCCTATTGTCCGTCTGTTTTATTCTTGCTCTGACGGTTTGCTCAGGTTTTCACACACCATCCCGAACGGGACGCGCGTGCCGGGGTGGGCTTTCATCGACGTGACTGTAAGTTGTGCTCCTTCCTGCAGATCCTTTCGTGCGTGGGGACCAACGCGTAATCATCGAATAATAGAAGGAGGGAACCTGGGATCCTGTCTTGGCTTATCAATATGGGAGTAGGTAGCCACCACCGGTCGTTCCAAGCCTGTACTGACGACATTCACATCCCAACATCACGTCTCACACAGACCAGGTAGAGATCGGCCCCGGTGAACCGGCGACCATGACCTCGCTTCCGGCACCGACCACGTCTCAGACGGCCGTCCCTGGTCTGTCGTCCTCGCAAGCTCAATTCTGGTCGGAGATGAAGAAGGATCACAGTAACAAGGCGAGAAAGGTCGCGGCAATCGTCGGGGGCGTCCTCGGTGGTATCGTCCTCGTCGCGGCATTGGCAGCGCTGCTGCTCTGGCGTGCGCGCGTTAGACGCCGCAGGACGACACGCGCAGCTGCTGCGGCCATATTCTCCAATCGACGTGATCGTACCATGCAGATGAAGACCAAGCCTATAAACGGACCGTTCGACGCCCCTGCTGAGACGATCTAAATTTGAGCAGGCGCAGGGCCATAGGAGCCCCTAAAAGGGGTCTCATCCTAGATAGGCAGCTTGGCAGTTGGTTATTGATTGTACGGTAGGATACTTTGGGAAAGCAGGGACGTGATACATGGCGATGTGCGTAAGTTTTCAGGTTTCAAGCTGCATGGAAACAGGGCATAGTCATCGATACTTAAGGTCCTTCCACAACAGGGCTAATGAGTGGCCCTAGACATACTTTATAGGGGTGGCTATTGCATCAGGGAATACACATGGATACTCAGTGACGCCGGGAAGGCATGAGAATTCGCCTTGCTATCACCCATGTATTGGGGAAAGCTCCGGCCCGGGAATCCACGTGAGGTGTGGCCCCAGATAAAAATAGATTCTCGTGTCAATGACCTATATCACCTATACCAGATTTTCGTGTACACATTCTATTATAGAAACCCATGGAGTCTACCACCAACGATGTCTAAGCTTGTCCAATCCGTGCAGAAGGACGTGAATTCACCGAGCTTGAGAACTTGAGCGCCCGACGCTGCCCTAAGCTGTAGGACAGCTTTTCCTGATGGCCACCAATCCGGTTACTACCCGTTCTCCTATGTGGACCACTCGCAGGTTTAGCAGTGTTTCGAGACCGCCCACGTCTTGTAAAGCATCTGATTAGCCACGCAGAGCAGAATCACGTATTCGCTCAATAAACGGTGGGGTATCACAACACCAGAAAGACGAAGAGAAATGAAAGCGCCCTATATGCACTCGAGGTGCGACTTCGGGAGGGATGTCATCTGTGTCGAGGGCGGATAAACCGACTGCATGCATCAGTAATGATGACGCGTAACTGTGGCGGCCGCAGGACGTTAGAATGTCCATTACCCATTACACTATGCCAGACCTGCGTCGAATGAGTAAACGAGCAAAAAGGGTAGTACGCCGGTCGCATCACTTAGAAAATGCAATGGCCACTGGAGGTTCAAAAGGTGCCAACGCTGTCGGTTAGCATAAACCTGGAGAAGAAATGACGACGTCGCACTGGATATCAAAGGCAAGAGAAAGAGGGGCAGGGCGTCGCATTGACCTGGGAATGAAGCATACCGGCGGCGGTGAAGATGCAGATGGCATCTGCATCTGCATTACCAGCCTGATGATTACATCAACCGAGATGATGAACGACGGAACCTACCGAATCTTCCTTCCTGTAGAGGCTATATTGGCGTCAGGCACTCCCTTCGAATGAGAATCGCGCCACTCCAGACTTATTACACTGAGACAGGGCAGGACGAGCGCCTCCCCTCGCCTCGTAGATGACCGCCGCTATATGCGGGAGGGTGTTTTCGTAGATACGTAAAGGAACGGTTGGAGCGCACACCGGCCATCACTTCATACATTACATCACAGACATTCTCTCCTCGGGAAATGCCGGAAATTTGAAAAAGTAGGCCAACATCGAGCGCCAAGGACTGAGCGCCGCGCGCTACATAGGCTGGTCGTGTTACGTGGACACGGTCTGGACCCCCGTTATCCTTGTTTGTGAACCTCGGTCAGAGACAAGGTCGCCCTAAGTGGGCGAGGGGGTGCTAAAAATTCTGAACAAATGACAAAAATGACAGGAGTGGTTGGATGAGCGTGATGAGCGTGGCCACGCACTGTGCACATCCCCTGCCAACATTCCATTCCCCTTCATATACATTTTGTTCTCCCACAAAGGAGAAGAAGGCAGACTTCTGCTCTGATCATGAATTCACGTAGTTCCGCGCGCGCCCGGTGTGTCCATGTGAGGCATTCTTGATATGTGTCTGCGGTCTACGAGCCGCCGCAGAGGTGTGGGTCGGATTTTTGGAGAATGACTGGAACGATATATGCGGCAAGGGGGGATGATAATAGTGAAGACATGGCCTTGCAGTTGACTACTGAAGCACTGATATGACTGGTTGACGATGGCAACAGCATCGGGCGGACCGTGACCGGAGCGGTCGAGTGGCGGTCGTACGTACGATTCACGGCCACGGCACGCTGCTGCCGAGTACGCGACACGCAAAACGTTGCTCCTGCTGACTTGGATAGTCTTCCCTGCCTCGCTCCACTTTGACGCGATTCACATCTTCATTTTCACCATATTGTAAGGTGCGATTCATCACTGACTGAGGAACGACATGCAGGTGGCTACCGATCATATCCCCGAGAACAACGCAACCTCTCACTCCCCCCTTTGTTTCCTCCCTCCTCGCCCGTCAAAACCGTCGGCATTCATTCAGTTTCTTCTCCGACGCATCGCGCCGTAGAGCAACACACCCCGCCTTGTTTTTCGAAGATTATCGTACCAATCCTCGCTGCGCGTGCCGCAATAACCCTTAATCGCGCGTCCCATTCACACAGAACAACTTCTTGCATGCTTTCCCGGTGGCGTATGTTGCGTTTTTATGGTTACTATACCATCTTAAATTACTGCTCCTCCGTTCCTCATAGTATTTTACCTTCCTCTCCCTTTCGCCTGGTGTTTCTCGGTATGTGCATATAATTCCCTTTTGCCACTTGAAGTTGATAGTAAGCTTACTCTATTAAATATAGACCCTCTCTGTTAGCCTTCGCGGAGTGGAACCCACCAGCCTTATTTTTCGTGAGGCTCCTATGTCTCGTCTTCGTGACAGAATTCGAAGTCCTCTCTTTCGATTCGCATTTGAACTGACATGGTGACTCGCGTTTGGACCCGAGTGCGATGTCTTCTCCAGCGCTTCTTATTTCATTTCCCCTTCTGGTTCTCTCGCTCTCGTCTCGTCCTAGCTTTTCCGTTTGAGGGACTCCGCTCTCCCCCACTCTGGTCCTGATCTTCCTGATGTACCCTACGAACTCACACGCACGACCGACCCCTTACTGGTTTCACTCTAACCCGTTCTCTACTAGTGTTATCTATGTCCGGCTTGGCATGGTGCCAGATCCCTTCTCTACTGCGTCCGACTGTCTTTCCTGTTCTCTCAGTCCCATACTTTTGATCCCACGTCCCTCTGTACTGGCTCTGTGCTCCCACCCCTCCTGCCCCCTCTTTCTGGGATTATCTCCACTCACTACCATTTTCCTCCTCTACTTCTCACTATGCAGACAATCGGCCAATCCATGCCCATGGCGTGGCTTTCTGATGGCCGATGGAAATTAGCGCCCCAATGTGGAAGTTGGCACCAAAGAGTGGAAACGTGGGAGAAGCCTCCGGCGCCACTGAATACTGGACCCTCGTTCCTCGGACACGTGTGCCCCACATCACGCACCCCATCGTTCGGACGATCGGCCGCTCTGTGCTGAGTCATATCGTACGCTTTCTGACGTGGTCCCGTCGCCATAAAATCTAAAATGCTAACAGCTCCCCATCTTCATCGGCCCATATCGGCCTTCCTACGCTTTTGAGGTGCGTGACGTCAACCCTCATTGGGGATGACCATGTGTTAATCACGACCCCCAGGTACCACGGTGTCACACAGGGCTTGTCCTTCCATAGTCGTTCTCCCCAAATGGATTTGTAACCGCTCGTATTACGTTTTCCGACTATTACAACCCACAACCCGGTGACTACAACTGGGTCTCTCTCTATTACACTAGTTGAACGAGCGCTTGATTCCCCTCAATCTCGAGTAGTTAGCCACCTGTCCCAAGAATGTAAGCACGAACCCTTAACATTGCAAGGATTGAGACTAATCCACCTGCACCCTACGCCCTAGCTGCACTGCTCGGTGATCCCCGACATTGGACTGTTCTAGGTTAAAGTGTAAAGGCCGTTAGCGCCTAAGGGCGCTCCCCCTTCGAATCAGCCACCCTGTGCGCTTGCAGTCGTGTGGAATTGTCCGAAGATGGTTTTTCGTATCAGTGGAGAGGGTAGATAACGTTACCTCTCCTATGGGTGTCGTCCCCATACATGGGAATGCGCAATTTGAGTGCTGTGTGAGGAAAATCTGAGCAACGACGGGGCTTTGCTCCAGAGCTCTCCTAGGAAACCAAAGCCAGAATGTGGTAATACAAAAGACACCCTTCTATTCTTCAGGGCTCTGGGTTGGGCCACCGACTTTATCATCATACAAGTGCGTTTAACCCTTGCTGTGTTGCGTTGAGAGGACCCGAATTTTCTAACTCGCTAGTCTGTTTCAGCCTGCTTGTAACCTCAGCACTCAGCAACATCACCAACCTTTAATGCCCCAATACATCGATTATGCTAAGTCTCAAGGGATTCGACTCGAATACGGTAAATCGTATCGAGCGTCTACGAAAAGAGTTGTGGGTCGACAATAGCGGTGGTGAGTTGTTACGTGGACTAACTTGCGGAGGTACCTTTTGTAAAGATATACATACTAACTTCGGCACCACAGACCGGCTCTACCCAAGGGCGACCGTCGGAACGCACCGCAACGTGACATTGCCCGATAACGTCCTTCTAAGAATATTCAGCTTCTACGTGGATGAAGCCTACGATGAAGATGAGTGGCATACGCTAGTTCACGTGTGCCAAACTTGGAGAAATGTCGTATTCGCTTCACCACGTCGCTTGCGCCTGCGACTTCTCTGCACGCAAGGAAGAGCGGCGAAGAAGACGTTGGATGTCTGGCCAGCGTTGCCTATCATCGTAAAGGACTACTACTTCGCGGAAAACTTACGATTGCAGGGCAACGTCATCGATGCGCTCACGTATAATGATCGCATATGCGAAATCAAAATCCAGGCGGTCCCAAGTCTACTATTGAATGAGATCGCAACCGTGAAGGAGCCGTTCGCTGCGCTGACGTCTTTGGTGCTTCACTCAAAGGATGAAAGTGCGCCGGCCCTGCCCGATTCCTTTTTGGGTAGATCCGTCCCACGGCTCCAGGAACTCAGCTTTGACGGAATTCCGTCTCCGGCGGTAGGTAAATTACTTTTGTCCGCAAATGACCTTGTCAGCCTTCGCCTGTGGAACATTCCACATTCCGGGTATATTTCACCCGAGGAGATGGTAACTTCCCTCTCTACGTTGACCAAGCTCAAAACGCTATATCTTGGGTTCCGATCTCCTCTTCCCTTGACCGACCGAGACAGTGAAAGCCAACAGCCGCCCCTACCCACACAAGTTGTCCTCCCAGCTCTCACCTCATTTTATTTTAAAGGTGATAGCGAGTACTTGGAGGATGTCATAGCTCGAATCGACGCCCCCCTGCTCGATACCATCACAATAAGGCTGTTTCATCAACTCATGTTCGACACTCCGCGACTCCGCGACTTCATCCATCACACAGAAAAATTCAACGCGCCCCATCGAGTAGACATCGATTTTTCTCGTTATCGGTGTCGGGTCACCCTCTTCCGGAAACGTGGATCGGCCTATCACAAAATTCTGGAGCTGGGCATCTCGTGTGCCGCGTCGGACTGGCAAATTTCATCTCTCATACACGTCTGTAGCTCCTCCTTCCCCCCGTTCCTCAGTCTCGAACGCCTCGACATCCACGAAGGACGAGCTTCGCAACCGCAGTGGAAATACGACGTGGAGGACGAGCAGTGGGTGGAGCTTCTGCGCCCATTTGAAACTGTGAAGACCTTGGACATATCGGAGACGTTCGTTGGACGCGTCGCACCCGCCCTCAAAGTCCTCGCTCGGAGGGAGAGAGCGACAGAAGTGTTACCCGAGCTGCAAGTTATCGTCTTGGAGGGGCCCCAGCCACCGAAGCCTATTCAAGAGGCTATCGGGCAGTTCGTTGATGTGCGACGGGTCTCTGGTCAACCTGTAGCTATTCACCGCCGGGAAAGAATACGTTTGTGGCACATGCGAGGGGAGATTTATTGATGGGTTCTCCTTACTTTCCAATTACATTCGCTGACATCGCCTGATATTTTCGTGTATGATGGCTGTTTCCGTTCTCGAGACTCCGGTTTGAGTACTGTATAATATCTTGGATTCAGTATAGTACTGTGTACTAGCAGGACAATCATCCCCAACGTTTGGTGGAGCTGTATTGTGCAGTATCGACAGTTTTGATCAGTTGTACTTCATGGAATAAACTGATGTAGTCGGTCCGGACTCGGATCCAACATCTGAATTACTCTGACTTTCTGTTTTCCTACCACAGCTAGCTTCCGTGATAGGGCGTCCTTACTAATCGATTTCCAGTCGCTTCTGGGAGATAAGCCCATGATAACCATATGCATGTGTAATGGCGACCTTTAAATGCGTATTGACAGGGCATTTAGGTGATGCGGCTGTTCGTCACGGGGAGTCTCTGGGCATGCAATGTTCTGGGGCCTTCAGAGTCCAGAAGCGAGACATTTCATCATCCCAGTGTTATTCTCAGAACTCCATTATTTCCCACATTAAGGATTATGCCGCTTTCCGACTCTACCTATCGTCTTATTCGTCTCTCGACGTCACATCGTCCGTTTCTCCTGTACTCAGCGAGGTTTGACTTGCCGAGTCTTTAGCTAATGTGCTGTCCCCCCTTGTACCTCGCCTGACGCCCTGAGCTCTGCAATCCACACCCTGGCTTGCAACGCGACAATCTTCTCCCGCTCCAAGTGGACGATTAACTCTATTCGACGGGACACTGTACCAGGCAGAGTAGTCGAGAAGACTGCGCAGCTGCACAGAATAACATTGTCCATATTGAGACAAAGATATCATACTACAGGGAGATCAGATCACCTAGGCGGCAACCAAAGGTACCGTACATAGCTCCATGAGTCAAACTACGAGTAGAAATGGGTTAGGGGATAACTTGCGGTAAATCGAAACCACGAAGAAACACCGGACGAATATTCACCAAATTTCTCAATCCTCATATAGGACAGTCACGGGACGATCCGAGAGCTGCCGGATGGCAACAAACTGCGCAATGGCTTCTTGGGTAGGTCCTGATCGTGCGGAAACCTTCAAGCAGAGATTTTGTAGGGCAGGTAATATGTCTGTTACGTTTTCCACTGGGAGCCATCGCAGGGCACGAGCGACATGCCCGGCTGCTGTGTCGGAAAGGGCCAGATCTGTCACGGAAGTGAACGGACGTAAAAGCTCTGTCCATTGGTGACTACTATGGCTGATGCCGCTGTCTTGCCAATGTCGTCCAGACTTGCGGATATCTAGGCGCTTCAAGGTGGGGAGGGGAGGCAAGACTGAAATACAGAACTGTGCAAATTCGTCAAGCAGCACCCAATTCGATCGGTTGCGTGGGGTCGTGAGCTTCAGCAATTCGTGGTCAGCCGTCGCTCCTTGTGAGAATACTGTGAGAGAGACGATGTCGTTGACCATATCTATGTCGGCCCGGTGGAGCGACTTGAATGCTTCCGTGCGGCTGATAAAGTAGCGGAGTTGTGGAGTGTCGAATACTCGGTTGAAGGATTCTACGGTCATATTGTTGAGAAGAGGAGCATCGAGTCGGGACACAATGTCTTCCAAGCACTTGTCATAGGTTAGGAGTTCGAGTGAGGTGAGGGCGGGGAGCTCAACGCGCCGTGTGAGTGGAGGCAAAACTCGGCCTGCATCGTCAGCCGGAGAGTGAGAGGATTGGAACCCTATAGAAAGCTTTTGGAGCTTTGTCAATGTGGATAGGTTGACTATCGTCTCGGGTAGTGTGTTTGGGGAATGAAGAATGTTAGAAATAGAGAGGGTGACAAGCTCAGTGGTAGACAAAAGTAGTGTCGGCAAGGCCGGAAATGGGATGCCAATCAAGTGGAGTGATCGTAGACGTGGGGCAGATCCGCCCAAGAATGAATCGGGAAGGGAAACGTCTGTGTCATAATTCGACGCAAGCTTGAGATCTGTCAGCACCGGAAGTGGCTCCTTAATCGCCCTTATTTTTCTCAACAGCGAGATTGGAATAGGGCACAGGTCGATTTTGCGAATGCGATCGCGCTGATTTAATGCGACAATGATGTTGCTTGCAACCTGAGGTTGAGACATTCCTGAACGGAATTCCACGGTAATAGGCAATGCCGGCCAGATATCCAACATCCGCTGAACCGATCTTTTATTGGTACAACGAAGTTGCAAATCGAGGCGATGTGGTGACGCAAACACGACGTAACGCCATTGTCGACATACGTGAACTAGCGCATGCCATGCGTCTTCATACGGCCAGGCAGCGCAATCCACATAGATGCTAAATATTTCGAGAAGGACATTGTCGGGGAGTGCGCAGATTGGTGCAGCTATCGCCCTTCGGCATAAACGGCAGAGCTGGTCTGTGCATCTCCAGTTAGTGATCGTTTAAAAACGGGCTGAAACAGAAAATACTTGGGTCCATGAGCACCGCACAGTCGGGTTACTGACTCGGGTATTTGAGCTCTTGACAGCCTCGTATTACAGATTCGCTGAAAATCGAATACTTGGCGATAGAATTAGGGTTACGAGTTCGCATCAGGCAGTAACAGAGATAATCAGTAATTGGATGCGACAGAAACTGAATGATGTGACTTCAGACGTACATGTCACTGGTAGAGCTCACCATCACCGTAAGAAATAAAGCCAACGTGCGGAGATAGTGGTTACCGTTATGTCATCCAAGCCTTAAAGGTCACGTTCCTCCTAGGAAAGCTGTCCTACTATCACGTGTTAGGAGTTTCAAAAAATTGACCAAATTGTGAATAAAAGAACATCGGTGACACCTTTTGCTAATTGGTCTTTTGGAGTTGGTGCCATATCTTCTGGAAAATGCATTAACATGTTAAGCTTAGAGATCAGGGGATGTGTTATTGT
>Ga0307510_10010351_pt1 | contig 11077 bp, 13 predicted proteins | sample 12_EM_MG_FD_207224 | JGI IMG/M metagenome (GOLD analysis project Ga0307510, IMG submission 207224) | Populus trichocarpa ectomycorrhiza microbial communities from riparian zone in the Pacific Northwest, United States - 12_EM | ecosystem: Host-associated > Plants > Roots > Unclassified | place... | reverse complement strand
TGTGGAAAATGACGCAGAAGTTGTTCAGTCAGGTGCAACAGAGTCGCGTAGGAAACGCACTCGGGCAACGCACGTTCATGCGACGTCTTGTTGTGACGTCGGGTCCGGACGTTGATCATCCGCTGTTTGACGCCACGTTCCCCGTTGGCACAAAGTGGGCTCGGTACCAGGGAGGGAAAATGCAGTACGCGTCAGTCGCACATCGTACCGAGGGAGCGACCGACCCTGTAATTGCAGCGATGGCATCCGCGACGTACTCTTCGCGAGCGGGTTCGAGTCTTGTGACACAACGGTGCCGTGGTGGCCGGGCGACTGGGCTTCTGCGCGCTCAGCATGCAATTCATCACGAGCCGCGCCATGCGGCCGTTGCGAGGACTGAGCGTCCAAAGCCGTACTCTTGTCGGTTGCGCGGAAAGCCATCGCCGCTAACACTCAACCGTTTCAGAAAACCCATGCGCGGCGAGGTGAGCAGTGAGTGACACCCGGAAGTCCAAGCCGAAGGCGAGCTTGCGGAATACGTTCGATGATTTTCTGAAGGAACAGGGAATTTACTCGACTGTGCAGACGACCGCAATGAAGCGAATCCTCACAGAGCAACTAACCGATGCGATGAAAGAGCGCAATTTAACCAACAGCGAAATGGCTCGCAGGATGCGCGCGAGCCGTGCTCGACTCGTACAGAGTTTGGATCCTGACAACGTCAATGTCACACTCGCAACGCTCAGCCGAGCCGCTGATGTGGTCGGCCGTGAGCTCCGATTCGAGCTGGCCTGAGTAGTAAGCGCCTGACCAAAATATGAAGGCGGAATACGATTTCCCGAAGGGGCGCCGCGGGCGGGCAATACGAACAACAGGCATTAGCACGATAGGTGCCGTAGTATCCCTGTGGAAGAATCGAGGTTGGTGATGACGACGAATCCTTTCTTTTCCGTCTTGCGCGATGCGTTCAAAGGCTTCCGCACTGGCGTGCAGGAGACAGCCGATATGGCAGTCTCCGCAGTGGAAGGAGCAGCTTCGGCAGCGCGTCATTCAACGCGCGATATTGCGCCTGTAGCCCCTCCTGCTCCCTCAAGCAAAGAATCGGCGCGTAATTCGTCGATCCGCTGATCTATCAGCGTTCCCACTCGCCGCCAGCCTCACGGGTTGATTGCGCAAAGAACCTCATTGCGTTGGCGGCGATTTCATTTGGTGCCCGGACTCTGACCCGAACCGGCACAGCCTTGCGGCCGAGGGATTTTAAGTCCCTTGGTGGCTCATCTAAGTGCCTGGTTTTAACTGTCTCCGGAGCTTATGTGTAAGAAAGTGTGTGAGTTAAAAGGCGCCTATTGGCAAAAAGCCAGGCGACTAACAGGCTGATCACCAGGAGCATTCGGAGCCGTCGCAGCGAACCTTGGCTGTCGATCGGGTGCCGATGCACCCTCCGTTAAAGTGAGTTCCAGCGAACTCGTCGGGAATCACGCGGAAGGGGGGCATCGAACGTTGATCGCAGCCTCACCTTGGCTAGCACGGAAATGATTGTCCCTTCCACTTTCCGCCAGAGGTGGGCGCGCATGAGGGTTAGCGTAGCGCCGATCATGGTGGCCGATGTCGCGCGAGCTGGCTGTTTATTGCATCGGGTGGATTGCATCGCTACCAATATTCATCCGCCCGCGACGGCGACAACAGCAACGTACGTCGTCAGTGTAGAGGGCGGTCACGGACACAACCGTATTTTCCAGCGCGTTGAATGCAACATCATGAAAAAATGCATGATGTTTCGGAATGATGTAGTCCTAGCAGCCGGGGTTTTGTGGGTCTGGAGCACAGGCGAAGCAATTCCGTCTGATATTCCTGGCAGGAGGCAGAACGAACGATTGTTGGCCCCAGGTGAAATCACAATAGCTGCATCTCGCATTGCAACTTAGCTTGGAGCCCTCCAGCCTCAGATTATATGTCACACTGACGTTAGCCCACAGCCGATAAATGAGAGGGGAAATCCATGGACTACTCACATCGACGGGTGTTCGCTTGGGTGGCCGCCGCCTGCACGGTATTCATTGCCAGTACTTCATTCGCTGCGAACTTGAATGTCTGTATGGTTAGCTGCGTTTACAAGACGGTCCAGAGTGCCGTCGATGCGGCCGTCGAGGGTGACACTGTCCGGATCTACCCCGGCCGATACGTCGGGAATATCACCACCGCAGGCAAGGAGTTGACATTCACTGGGACGAGCCAAGCTGCTTCGGAAGTGCTGCTCGTCGGCACGGGCGTTGGCCCGGTGTTTACGCTGGGGGGCGGCAGCATTGGAACGTCGCCCCATGCGATTTTCATCTCGTACGTGACTGTCACGGGAGGGTCGCATTTTCAGGGCACCGGTGAAGGAGGTGGCATCCAGGTGCGCCAGGGGGCCGTTTTGATCCTCAGTAATGCCAACGTGATTGGTAACACTGCCGCCGCAGGTGGCGGGATCAGTGTCGATACCCCCGGGACGGCAGATTATTCCTTGATTCAATCGAGCTGCGTCATCTCATCCAACACTGCTTACGTCGGAGGTGGCGTGTACGTCGCCCCGAATTCGAATGCTCGTATAGAGAATCAGTGCGTGGTGACGGAGAACTCGGCCACAGGCAATCCCGGCCCCATCACCCCCGGGCTGGGAGGTGGCATTTACGCCGGGACGGGCTCGCAGCTAACCCTTTCCCAGGTGAACATTGCATACAATTTCGTCACGGCTCCCTGTGGGGGAGGTGTTACCGGCGTACCAGGATGCGTAGCCGCCGGCGGTGGAGCGTATGTGCTGGGGCAGCTGACCATGATCGAGGACCAGATTACCCAAAATAACGTTTATAACGCCTCCGGCGCCTCGCTGGGAGGTGGGCTGTATGTGAACGTCAGCCCGACTCAGCTGATTCAAGATAGTGTCATTGCAAGCAATAGCGTCTATTCGATCGCAGAGGCTGGGTCGGGTGGCGGTGTCTACGCGGCGAGCACTGATGCCACTGTTTCGTGGACGCTCGATAGGGATTTTATCGTCCTCAATACAGCAGGAGATGCCAACCAGCCCGTGCATCCGTCGGCGGGAGGAGTGCAGAACGTCGGCAAATTGTCGTTGATCAATGGCAGCTCGATCGCGGGCAATGTTCCTGTTCAGTGTCTTGGAGGGAAGGGCTGTCCGGCGAACTGATAGGGCACGCTCGGGCGTGGCAACATCTGCAGAACTACATCAGTAGCGAGCCACGAAGTGCTTGGGAGATCACGCTCAAGCTCATAGCAGCAGCGAATCAGCGTTGACTCGAATCCCATGCGTCCCCGAGCGCGCTCGCAAGGTTGCGGCTACTACCGACAACGATCCGGGCGACCGCGTCTGCAAGAAGCTTCAGCTCGGAGGGAGAAACGACCTTCCACGGGGCACTGAACGGCGCCGGCGACGGACTCCGTGGGACCCGGACAGCCAATTTGCCGCCTCGGTCGCCCCAGGCGTCGAGCGCCAATTTGAAATTGTTGGCGAGGCTCTGAGTCAACTCGCAATGCTGGATCCGGCACTCGCCAAACGCGTTTCGGACTATCAGAAAATCATCTCGTTCCGGACATGTAGATTTCCCGGTGCGCTTTCTGGAGCTCTAATGTTCAGCGAAGGATGAGGGCGGCTTACGAAAGACCTCCCACACGAAGTCTGCGGTCCAGTTTGTCGTGTCTTCGAAATCCAGATTCGTAGGCTCCGGGAGTAGAAGATTCAGCGGCAGGAAGGTCGCTTGGCCAACGGGCACTTCGGCTGTGCGAGAGCCGAAGTTAGCTGACTTTGACGGGTCTTGATTCGAGCCAGCCCGCCAGGATGATCTCGAAATCCATGTAGGTGATTCTCGCGGGATCTGAATCGAGGTCCAGCTGGGCGGCCAACGTGGGCAGGTCCTTGCGAAATTGCTCGTATCGGTTCAGCAAATCCCGCTCACCTAAGAGCTGTCGCCTTGAGACGTTGGTCAGCCAATGTCGCGTCTCAATCAGTGCGGTTTCGTCACTACCACCGTGAGCGTGAATGTCCATGCCGGCCAGGTCCGATATGAATTTCTGGTAGCGATACTTTTCCGTGTCGAAGATCAGCAGACGCTTTTCGCGCTGTGCCGGGCGCCCGTAGCGTTTCGCGCCCATGAAGATGCCTAACTCCAACGGCATGTTGAAGCGCGGAAGTTTGTTCTGCGCGTCCAGGGCGGTTCGTGACAGGTCGTGGATACCGTAACGGCACTGCTCGATGATCCCGTACAGCTTCTCAATCCGCGGCTGTCCGCCGTCATCCAGCTCGCGGGCCGAGCGCGGCAGAAACCCGCAGGCCCGGATCGAAAAAAGCAGGGCTCGGAGGGTGTGAGCGTAGTCATCGTCGAACGGACAGTTGACGAAGACGTGGTCAGGGGAGGTCGTCGGCGAGGCGGTCAATCGTCAGTCGAGGGCGAGAGGCTTCAGTGTGCGCACGACGCGTCGCACGTCGTCTAGCGAGATCGAGGCGCCCCGGGTCACTGGTTTGAGCACCGACGCTCCGGTGACCGGGCTGCGGCCCAGCGAAGCGGCGGCGCGCTTGCGCTGCACGCCACCTGAGCGACCTTTTTTCTTGGGGTCACCTTTCATGTCCATAGGGTGCGGGCTCTCAGAGATTTCGGCAAGGTCTGCTGCGGGGGCTTGTGGAGTTCACATAGTCTAGACGCAGGCCATTGCCCAACGGAACTGACGACAGTCGGAATCGAACAATTGTCGAACATCATTGCGATCTGTACCGCGAGCGCTGTTGATCACCTGCTGGAGATCAACGGGAGAGATGCACTCACCGGAATGTTGCTCTACCGGGACGGCATCCTCATGCAGGTTCTCAAGAGGGACCACGACATCGTCCGGGCAATTCATGCGCGTGTCGAGCTGGACCCCGGTCACTTGAGCTGATCACACCGGCTGTGGGCAATACTGTGTAAGGGATGTGTAAGTGCGGCGCCTCGAAAAACTCACGGTTCAGCACGTCGAAAGTCCCCTGCGTCTGACCAGATGCCGCGGTTAGGGGAAGTTGCGAAGCGAGACAGTCCCGGCGTTCCACGGCGCTTCCGCAAGAACATTAGTAACTTCAACGGCTAATGGCGGAAACTAGCAGCGGCCAATGCTAGAGAGGAAGATCTGCCCGGAGCCGGACTCGAACCGGCACAGCCTTGCGGCCGAGGGATTTTAAGTCCCTTGCGGGTACTCCTAAGTGATTGGCTCGGCAGGTATTTTAACCCCTCTCAGAACCTTATGTGCAAGAAAATGTGCAAGTTCCGTCCCGTGAATGGGGACCTCACCGCGATTCCAGCGGTTACGCCGATTCGGACAAAAACTGGCAAAGCGAGTCTGCTCCGAGATGCCCGCTCTCGGCCCCGAAGCGCAGATCACCGGTAGCGGCTGAAAAGCAAGCGTTAGACGCGCACCAGAACTGCTCGACGCGGCTGGCGAGAGCTACTTCGCCCGCCTGATATGCTTATCTTCCATCGCAATGCGAGGGGGATCACTTGAGCAGGTTCGTCTTCATACTTGGTGCAGGAGCCTCCATGGAGGCGGGCGCACCGCTCATGGGAAATTTTCTCCAACGGGCTGAAAAGCTTCTGCCACAGCAGGAATATGCTCCGCTGTTCGAAGAAATCGCTGCGCTCGGCCAACTTCACTCGAAAGCTAACCTCGACATCGACAATATCGAGTTCGTCTTCGGGACCTTTGAGATGGCGGCACTGATCGGCAAGATGCCTCATGGGCGCAGTACGGCGCCGGAGGGTGTGTTGTCGCAACTGAAGAGTCTGATCGTCCGCACGCTTGAATTGTCGGTGCAGTTTCCGCGCGACGGATCGGAGCCTCGTCCGACAGGGGCTTATGATGCCTTCGTGCGTCTCCTGGGGGAGATCCGCGGCGCGCGGGGTGGACCGTGGCCATGCAGCGTTTTGACCTTTAACTATGACCTGGGGCTCGACTTCGCGCTTCACTATCACAACGCCGGGCCGGATTACTGCCTTGGGCAACCGCGCGGTGGCGTGCGGCTACTCAAGCTCCATGGCTCGGTAAATTGGGCTCGCTGCCGGGACGGCAGCGTCGTGCCGTGGCCAATCGCGGAATATCTCAGCCGGCGCCTGATCGTCGATTTGCCGGGCACAACTGAGAAAACCTTCGCCGTCACTATGAGTTCGGAACTCGACAGTTATCGGGGCTGGCCGTCACCTCCGATCGAGCCATACATTGTGCCGCCAACCTGGTCGAAATCGAGTCAGCATAAGGAACTGGCGAATGTTTGGAAACAGGCTGCGATGGAGCTGGAGGACGCTGAATTTATTGTCGTAATTGGCTATTCCTGTCCGGAATCGGACGCGTTTTTCCGCTATTTGTATGCGCTCGGTACATCGAGCCTCCGTCGGCTCAAACGCTTTGTCGTCATTGATCCCAGCGAGATAGTCGAACAGCGTTTCAAAGATATGTTGGGTCAGGATACGTCACGGCGTTTCTCGTATCACCCTTTCGTGTTCAGCGGCGCGATGGCGGCGATCAGGAATGAACTTGATTTGACGTAACCGCAGTCGGTTTCTGCAGAAGCGCGGGTAGCCTACGGTTGTGCGAGCAGCAAAGCTCACTCGACTACGCCAGGATTCATGAGTCTCCCTGGACCGAGGCGTCGCACGAGAAATCCATCTCCGGTCCAGGATAACGTACACAAGACGCTGTTTTCTGCTTCAAAAAAGCACCCAGAGGCGATAGACGCCAACTTCGGATGAGAGGACTCGGAGGTGTGAAGGTTCATGTCTGAGGCGGCTGCGGCCAGATAGTCGGGCATTCGAATGAGAGGGTCGAGGTAGTTCTTACCGATGTCGTCCGGGCGAATGTGCAGAATCGTTGGCTTGTCTATCATCGTGAGTTCACGATTCTCTGAGGGAGTTCGATGACCTTTGATTACATAGAACATGATTGTCGCGAGATCCCAAATAACTCCGTCATAGCGCTGAAGGATCGCATCTCTATCTGAAATCCAGCTGACCTGTGATGGCTCTGCAGTTAAATCAAGGTAATTCAGAACAACAGCGGCATAGGCAGCGACTAGAAACACCTGTCGAGCTAGTTTTGCATTGCCCTTCCGCTTCAGGTCATCCGTAAAGCTCACCAAGCGCTTCTGGACCTGTGAGAAGTAGGGATTCTTATTTCCGGTATTGGTTTCGATTGAAGCGACTACGTTGCCTATGTCCTCGAGACCACGAATCATTTCGGAGGCTGAAGCATACGTGGTCAGAAACTTGTCGCCGTCATCTAGGACAAAAGTAAAATTGAACGCTACCGGGGACTTTAAATATCGGATCAAACCCTCAGACGCGGTCCGGCTCCTTTTGATATCAACAGGTGCTTGATTGTCGATGTAGCCAAGGATTGTCTCCAGGTGGTCATGATGGAGCAGCAAGACAAACGAGGCCGTATCGTGACGATCAGGGTCGCCGAAAACATAGTCGGAAATTATATGCCAAGCCGCCCCTTTCGGGTGACCACCGAGCCAGCTGGATATGTCCTTCCTGGCACTTCGATCCAACACATTCTGCAAAGCGATGATGACTTCAAACATGGAGTTGCTCTAATGTCGTGAGCTGCAAACTAATTCTATGGGAATGTGTCGTGCACAGGTTGGGCTGTGCTGGTGGATTCTTCTTCGTTTCTATCCGTTCTTCAGCCACTGACAATATGTCGACCGCGATCAATTTTCGAGGAACTTTGAGCGGAGCACGTTGCCGATCGGTCTGTTGCGGGCCGGGCAAACCAAGACTCGAAGGGCCGGGAACCTCCAACTTCTCGCAAGTGGACAAGTAGTCCAGTGCGGACTCACTTGCGCGTACCTGAAGACGTAGGTGCCGCGGGTGGTCGCCAATCACTCAATGTTATAACGGATCCTGAACTCGCCGCTCTATTGGCATACCGTGAGTCAGTGGTCACGAAACAGCCGCCATTGACGATCGCAACCGCGTGATAGGCCGCTTCATGAAACGTGACGTCGTGTCGCTGTGCTAGTCCGATGGCCTTCGTCAACCACTGCTTCGAGGGCGGCGCTTCCTCGATCGCAAATTTCATCAAAGCGGACAACCAGGCTTGCGCATAATCAGGAAACCGACGCGTAACGGTGTTGCCCACATCGTAGAGCCAGAGCGCCGGAATCATCGCGTGTACTGTTGAGTTGAGAATCGCTGCCCGCAGCAACAGGGCGCTATCTGTGTGCGGCTCGCTCTCCGAGGGCAACACCCACTTCAATAAAACGGACGCGCCCGGAACGACGAGAGGAACAGACATCAGTTTTCCTGCTCACGATCTTCTCGGATCCAGCGGGTGACTTCCTCCGAGCTCACTTTGGGAACAACTGTACGAAGAGCATCCATCTCGCGCACGGCATCCTTCCGCCTCTTCTGAGTGACCCACGCGCGAAGCGCATCATTCATGGTCCGGCTGCGCTCCCCAGCAGGGACCTTGGCCAGAAAGGCCCAGGTATCTTCATCAATCATGATATTGATGCGTCTGCTCATAGTGACTTAATTCCCCAGAAATGCGTGTGTATCATATTACACATCAATGGTACGATTACGAGGAACATCAAGCTTCCAGTAGCTCTTTGCGTTCAGAAACGACAATGAAACCTCCACGCATTCCACTTCATGGTTTTCCGGATGTCGTGCTGCACTCCCAGGAATCCGCAGCCAAGGGTCATCCGCAATACGCCGCTGCGAAAGGTGGGGATTTGGGAGCGGCCGACGTCCTTTCATCTCAGCTTGTGAGCTCGGCTGCTGTGGAGCAGATAGGCGCTATGGTGGAGGGGCGCTCCCTTGAGCTCGTGCCGATTCACGCCCTTGAGTCAGCGGGCGTTAACGAGATCCCAGCCGCGCTGGCTACTGTCCTTTCCCGCCTTCTGGGGCTGCCGGTGAATAAATCGATCGTGCAGCTAAACTCGGTGGGCCACACTGGCGCGGACGGATTCACGCGCCTGGCGAATCAGGCCCTCTTCAGCGGAACGGTTGTGGCGGGAGGGCGGTATTTCGTTGTCGACGACTTCGTTGGCCAAGGCGGGACCCTGGCCAATCTCATAGGGTTTATCAGTTCTCAAGGCGGCCAAGTGCTGGGAGCTACGGTCTTGACCGGGAAGCCGTACTCGGCAAAGCTGGCTCCCGATGAGGCGCAGATTCAGGCATTGAGAGAGAAACATGGGCCAGACCTTGAAGAGTGGTGGCAGCAGAATTTCGGGTTCGGCTTCGAGTGCCTTACCCGGTCGGAAGCTCGTTACCTCGACAAAACCGCGAATGCTCACACCATCCGAGATCGACTTGCTGCGGCAGGACTTGCAGGCCGCCCTTAAGCTGCTCGGTCAGGACGAGATCGATGATGCTCACGGGCTCATGCGCGAACATGGCTTTCGCCCGGTTGATTTCGAAATAGTCCAACACGCCGCTCCGTCACCGGCTTTTCCAAGTGCTGTCATCGGCACAGTAACCCTGGTCAGAAAGAGCACGCGGATAGCCAAGACCTATGAAGCAGGTAGCGGTACCTCCTGGTTGGCGCTGTTTGAGCAAGACCTGAAACAAGGCGTATTTGGCCGAAAGGCGGCGCACGCCGAGGCCACGGAATAGGTCAGTACACCCTCATCGCACTAAACCAACTGACCGCGGAAGGGATGTAATCCTTCCGCGGTCAGCGTATTTTTAGATCGGATTCGCAGGACCTTCCTTTGCGATACGCTCGATAAGGAGTTTCCCCGACTCGACTTTTATGGACACGATCGTCCCGGGGTCGAAACCAGCCTGCTCCTCGACCCAACGGCCTTCCACTCGGATACAGGGGTATCCTTGACGAGATAAGTGCACTTTGAGCTCCCGGACTGGACGGTGTTTGAGTTTAGGGGGGCGCCGCTCAGGCGGCGAGGGCGGGGGTGGCAACGGAAGCCTGATGCAGGATCTCAAATAGTCGAGCGTGAAGAGTTCCTTATCCTCTTCCGGCGGGTCGAACGCGAAATCGTGTATGTCGACGTTTGAGGGCAAAATTCGCTCTTTCAACAAAGCAACGGCGTTCTGATATCGCGCCGATCGCGAATAGCGCGGCGGCGCACGTTTTGTCGTACATTCGGCATTAGCCATGGTCATACCTCTCATACAGGTTGTCTGTGGTCAGGCGCCTGGTGGTGCGTCAACATCACCGGGCGCCGCTTGGTCATCCGCTTCTCGCAACCCCTTTCGACACTTGATACTTCTTCAACAGGTCATCAACGGCCTCCCTCAGTAAAACCGCTTGGGCAATACGGGTCTGCTGAGAGAGCTGCATGAACAACTCATGCTTGGCGGGGTCGAGATACACGGAATGCATCTTGCGTTTCGTTCTGCCCATATCCAGCACGTTAGCTAACGGTGATGACGAAATGAAGAGCTATTAATTCGGCTTTTTACTGCTGAATCCACGCTTTTAGTTGCTCTGTGAATTTCTCAATAGCCAGGTCTTCCATATCAGTCTGCATATTGCCGACGGAGTCTTGTTTAACATTCGCGGTTCTTCCACCATGTGCCCCGCCTCGGCCGGCAACGGAGTGGATTCGTCAGCCCTCGCTGTCTTCTTTCTGAACGGCTCGCGACAGACTGAATCGAAGTGGAGGCGTTATAGTTCTTACTACGGTGACTGTGGTCTGGCGCGGGCCGTGCCTCCTGGATGCAAACAGCGGCTCGACACACTCTATCTGGCTCCAGCCCCAAAAGTCATAACGACCGTTTCCCACCAACCTATCACGCTTGACAGCCTCTCCGGAAATTCTGTTGTTTGCGTGAGCCCCGGGGGGTTTGGGGGGAACGCCCAATAAAACAACCGTCGGAGACACCTTCCTGCCCGCCACCTATGACACTCAATCCTGCCGTCCGGAGCCACCCCAGCATAAAAAACATCTTCACGTAAATTCTTTGTCAAGGTCGAAACAAACGTAACTCGAGTCAGAACAACTCACCCTGTACTGTGAGAGTCCTCGAAAGGACAAAACCTTGACAAAGAATTTACGTGGAGCATCATCCGCTGGGGTGGCTCCGGAGGGCAGGCATTGACTAAATGCGGG
>Ga0307510_10010349_pt1 | contig 11077 bp, 11 predicted proteins | sample 12_EM_MG_FD_207224 | JGI IMG/M metagenome (GOLD analysis project Ga0307510, IMG submission 207224) | Populus trichocarpa ectomycorrhiza microbial communities from riparian zone in the Pacific Northwest, United States - 12_EM | ecosystem: Host-associated > Plants > Roots > Unclassified | place... | reverse complement strand
CCCTGGCCGACTATGTGACGCCGCGCTTCGGCGTCTACGCCACGCGCACGCGCTTGCCCGACGGCCGCGAGATCCCCGGCGTCGCCAATATCGGCGTGAACCCCACGGTCGAAGGCGTCACCACCGCGCTCCTGGAAGTCTGGCTCCACGACTTCGACGAGGACCTCTACGACCAGGTGATCGAGACCGACCTCGTGGCCTTCCTGCGTCCCGAGGAGAAGTTCGAGAGCCTGGAGGTCATGACTGCCCAGGTGTTGCGGGACGCAAGGGCGGCCCGCGCCCTCCTCGCGCCGGACTTCGACTGACGGCTCCGCACTTGGGTTCGCCGCCCACCTCTGTTAGAGCCACGCGCATGAATTCGGTTCGGACGAGCTTGCGAATTATCCGCCCGGCGTGACCCGCCGGACGATGCCGTCTGCGCGCGCGCCGGGTTGTCCCCGCACCGCAAAGCCCTCCGAGCAAAGCTGGAAAGTTCTATGGCCGACGACGCCGAACAGCCTTCGCGCGATTACCGCGAGACCGTCTTCCTCCCCGACACGCCCTTCCCTATGCGCGCAGGCCTGCCGCAGAAGGAGCCGCAGATCCTGGCGCGGTGGGCGCAGATCGATCTCTACAACGCCATGCGCAAGGCGCGGCAGGACGCCGGCGCGCCGCTCTTCGTGCTGCACGACGGCCCGCCCTACGCCAACGGCGCGATTCACATCGGCCACGCCCTGCAGAAGACCTTGAAGGACTTCGTGGTCCGCTCGCGGTTCCTGCTGGGCTACGACGTCGACTACGTGCCCGGCTGGGACTGCCACGGCCTGCCGATCGAGTGGAAGATCGAGGAGGAACTGCGCGGCCAGGGCCGGCGCAAGGACGAGGTCTCCAAGGCCGAGTTCCGCGAGCGCTGCCGCGAATACGCCGAGAAGTGGATCGGCGTTCAGATGGCCGGCTTCAAGCGCCTGGGCGTGATCGGCGACTGGGAACACCGCTACGCCACGATGGACTACTCCAGCGAGGCGGCGATCGTGGCCGAGTTCCACAAGTTCGTGGCCTCGGGCCAGCTCTACCGCGGCTCCAAGCCGGTCATGTGGAGCCCGGTCGAGCGTACGGCGCTGGCGGACGCGGAGGTCGAGTACCACGACCACGTCTCGCCCACGATCTGGGTGAAGTTCCCGGTGGTCGAGGGCTCCGACGCCACCAAGAACGCCAGCGTGGTGATCTGGACCACCACGCCCTGGACGATCCCGGCCAACCGTGCGGTCAGCTACAACGAGCAGATCGCCTACGCCGTCTACCAGGTCGAGGCGATGGAGACCGACCTCGCCTTCGAGCCTTGGGCCAAGCCGGGCGACCGGCTGATCCTGGCGGAGAAGCTGGCCGCCGACGTCATGAGCGCGGCGAAGGTCGCCAAATACCGCAAGGTCGAGGCCGTCGACTGCCAGGGCATGGTGCTGGCTCATCCGCTGCATGCGCTGGACAGTCACTACGCCTTCCAGGTGCCGATGCTGGCCGGCGACCACGTGACCGAGGACGCGGGCACGGGCTTCGTGCACACCGCGCCCGGCCACGGCGCCGACGACTATGTGGTCTGGATGGCGCACGGCCACCGCGAGATCCCCGAGACCGTCGACGCCGACGGCGCCTACTACGACCACGTCCCCCTGTTCGGTGGCCTGAAGGTGCTGGAGACCGAGGGCAAGAAGTCCGGCAAGTTCGGCCCGGCCAACAACGCCGTCATCGACAAGCTGATCGAGGCCGGAGGCCTGCTCGCCCGCGGCCGGCTGGAGCACTCCTATCCGCACTCGTGGCGGTCCAAGGCGCCGGTGATCTTCCGCAACACGCCGCAGTGGTTCATCCGCATGGACGAGCCGCTGGAGGATGCGACCCACGGCGGGCGCTCGCTGCGCGAGACCGCGCTCGACGCCATCGAGGCCACCGCCTTCTATCCGGCCGCCGGCAGGAACCGCATCCGCTCGATGGTGGAGAGCCGCCCCGACTGGCTGATCAGCCGCCAGCGCGCCTGGGGCGCGCCGCTGGCCATGTTCGTCGACAAGGAGACGAACCAGCCACTGCACGATCCCGAGGTCGACCGCCGGATCGTCGAGGCCATCGCCGCCGAGGGCGCCGACGCCTGGTTCAACCACCCGGTCACCGACTTCCTGGGGAACCACGATCCCGAGCGCTACGAGAAGGTCGAGGACATCCTCGATGTCTGGTTCGATAGCGGATCGACCCACGCCTTCACGCTGGAGAACCGCGCCCATACCCACTGGCCGGCCGACCTCTACCTGGAAGGCTCCGACCAGCATCGCGGCTGGTTCCAGTCGTCGCTGCTGGAGAGCTCCGGCACCCGCGGTCGCGCGCCCTATGACGCCATCCTCACCCACGGCTTCACCATGGACGAGGCCGGCGAGAAGATGTCGAAGTCCAAGGGCAACGTGGTCGATCCGGAGGTCGTCATCCGCGAAAGCGGCGCCGAGATCATCCGGCTCTGGGCGGCGATGATCGACTATTCGGACGACAGCCGGATCGGCAAGACGGTGCTGCAGACCACCGCCGACGCCTATCGCAAGCTCCGCAACACGGTGCGCTACCTGCTGGGCGCCATCGAAGGCTTCGACGAGGCCGAGGCGGTGGGCCTGGAGCAGATGCCGCCGCTGGAGCGCTTCATCCTGCACCGGCTCTGGGAGCTGGATATTGAGGTCCGCACGGCCTATCGCGGCTACCTGTTCCAGGACGTGATCCGGCCGCTCACCGAGTTCTGCCAGGTCGAGCTCTCAGCGCTGTTCTTCGACATCAGCAAGGACGCGCTCTACTGCGACCGGCCGGACAGCCTGCGCCGCCGCGCCGCGCGCACGGTGATGGCGGCGGTGTTCGAACGCCTGACCGCCTGGCTCTCACCGCTGATGCCGTTCACGGCGGAGGAGGCTTGGCTCACCCGCTTTCCCGACGCGGTCTCCAACTGCCTGCGCGTGATCCCCGATACCCCCGGCGCCTGGCGCAATGATGACGAAGCGGCCCGCTGGGCCAAGGTGCAGGCGGTGACCTCGGTCGTCACCGGCGCGCTGGAAGTCGAACGGCGCGAAAAGCGCCTGGGCGCGGCGCTGGAAGCTGCGCCGAAGGTGTATATCGCCAATGCGGACCTGCTGGCCGCCTTCGAGGGCCTCGATCCGGCCGAGGTGTTCCGCACCAGCCAGGCCACCCTGGTTGCGGGCGAGGGCCCGGCGGGCGCCTTCCGCCTGGGCGACATCGCCGGCGTGGCGGTCGAGCCGCTGCGCGCCGAGGGCAAGAAATGCACGCGCTCGCGCCGCATCCTGCCGGAGGTGGGCTCCGATCCGCGCTACCCGGACCTGTCGCTGCGCGACGCCGACGCGGTGGCGGCTTGGGATGCGGCCCACGGAAGGGTTCCGGCATGAAGGGCGTGAGCCGGCCGGGCTGGATGGCCCTGATCCTCGCCGCCGTCGTGATCGTCGCCGACCAGGCGTCGAAGTACTGGATCCTCGCCGTCCTCGGGCTGCAGGAGGGCCAGTCCATCGAGATCGTCGGGCCGCTGCGGCTCACCGGCGTCTGGAACCGCGGCGTCAGCTTCGGCCTACTGCGCGCCGACCACGACCTGGTGCGCTGGGCCTTCGTGGCCTTCTCGCTCGCCGTCGCCATCGTGCTGGCCGGCTGGGTGCGCGGGACCCGGCGGCCGCTTTTCGCCACCGCGCTGGGGTTCCTGATGGGCGGGGCGATCGGCAACGCCATCGACCGGGTCCGCTTCGGCGCGGTCACCGACTTCGTGGACGTCTCCCAGCTGCATTTTCCCTGGGTGTTCAATGTGGCCGACGCGGCGATCAACGTCGGCATCGCCTGCCTCCTTCTCGACATGCTGATGCAGGATCGTCAGGACAAGGCCGCCCGGGCGACGGGGGATGCGGCCTAACGCGCCGTTGGCGGGACGTACCGATTGCGCTATCCACTCACCGTTCTGGCCGGGGGCGGCCTTAGGAGCTGCAGTTTCATGACCACCATCAACCGAGTGATCGTCGCCACGGCCCTGGTTGCCGCGGTCGGTCTCGCCGGCTGCACGTCGACGCGCAAGGCGCTCGGCATGAGCAAGGTGACCCCTGACGAGTTCCGGGTGGTCACCAAGGCCCCACTGGTGGTGCCGCCCGACTACGCCCTTCGCCCGCCCGCGCCCGGCAAGCCGCGCCCGCAGGAGCTGCAGCCGGAGAGCGCCGCGCGCAACGCGCTGCTCGGCCAGCGCGAGGCCGAAGACCGCACCGACGGCGAGAAGCTGCTGGTCGCCAAGGCCGGCGCCGACAAGGCCGATCCGCTGATCCGCTATGTGGTCGACGACGAGTTCGGCGACGTGGCCCACAAGGAAAAGAGCTTCGCCGACAAGGTGATGTTCTGGAAGAACGACAAGAAGGCGGTGACGCCCGACACCCCGGTCGCCGTCGCCGACAACACCGCCGCCCCGATCGACGCGGCCGCGGAGGAAGAGCGCATCACCAAGCTCACCGGCGGCAAGTCCGTTGTGATCAAGCGCGAGCAGTCCCGCGGCATCAAACTGCCGGGCCTTTAGGGCTCTTCCCATTGGAACACCGCATCGAGACCCACGGCGAATACGTGGGCCATGCGGAAGGCCGCCTCCAGCGACGGCGAATATTTCCCGGCCTCGATGGCCGCGATAGTCTGCCGCGTCATGCCTATCTTCTCGGCGAGCTGGGACTGGGTCATCTCGCCCGCCTCGAAACGCAGGCGACGGATCTGGTTGACGATGGGAAGGGTGCGCTCGGCCACACCTAGGCTCCGCGCCGGAACATGACGATCTGCGCCACGGCGACGGTCAACACCGCCAGCACCACGTCCAGCAGGGCGAAGTTCATCATGTCGATGACCGTGTGCCCCAGGTGCCCGGGGATGAAGAGGGCCAGGACCAGCATCACCAGCACGGAATAGCCGAGGCTCTGTGAGCGGAGCTGGATCAGCGTCTCGCGTTCGTCCCTGGGCGCGCGGCCGTCCTTCGGCGTGGTCACCGCGGCGATCACGGTCAGCGCTGCCTGCAGCAGGACCAGCCCCACCACGCAGGCGAGCAGCAGGTGCAGGGTGTCGAAGCCGCGAGGGCTGACCAGACCGGTGGTGATCGCGCCGAAATAGACGCCGAAACAGGCCAAGACCGTCACCAGGGTGATCCAGGCGGATTTCTCGCGGAACGACATGATGGCCTCAATGCAAAACAGACTCGACATAATGTATGGTATATTTTACATGATGTCTGCCTTTCTTGTCATGACCTAGCAATCCGGGGCCGCGGCCACAACCGCCTTCCGGGCGCAGGGACGGGCTGTCCGAAGCCAACTGGAGTGCATCCGTGACCCGTGAGATTTCCCACCGCCTGGCCGCCGGCGTCGCCGCCCTGACCCTGCTGGCCTTCGGGACCGCGGTCGCCGCCCATCCGCCGGTCGCCGAGCCTGCCGCCGTCCAAGCAAGGCCCGCCGCCGCGCCAGCGCCCGCGACCGTCAACATGCAGGGCAACGACGGGGCGTCCTGGGCGAAGGACCCGCACATCCACGCCTTCTACGACACCGCCCGCGCGGCCTTTGCGAACGGACCGGACAAGGTCGACGTCGCCGCCTTCGAGGCGAAGTCCTTCGCGATCTTCCGCGAGTTCGGGGTCTCCAAGGGCGTCGGCGCCGCGGCCATGCAGGACCACCTGAAGCTGATCCCGCGCCAGATCGTCGGCATCGTGAAGGAGGACCCCAAGGTCCTCGACAGCTACGACAACTTCATCCTCGCCCTGATGGGTCCCGAATAGCCGCCTACTCTTCCTGGCCGGGGGTGGTGATGATGAAACCCTCGGCCCGCAGGCGGTCGAGGACGCCGCCTTGCGCGAGGAGCGGGCGCAGCTGAACCACCGCTATGGCGTGACCGGGGGCCTTGAGCGCCTTTTCGATGGCGGCGACCTGGTCGAGCTTGGTGCGGGCGTCGAAGGCCGCGGCGCCCGGGACCAGCGCCATGCAGCGCTCGTAGGTCCGCTCGTTGTCCAGCGCGCCGCGAACGTCGCCGTCGGCCCAGGCCCGCGTGGCCTCCTGTGTGACGCCCGGCCCGGCCTCCACCTGTTGCAGCACCTCCTCGAAACAGCCGCGCCCGGCGGCGGGCGAGGTCCGCAGCACCGCCCCCATCAAGGGCCCGATGTCGTAGCTCTTCTGCACCACCGGCACCTTGGCGAGCTGCGCCAGGTACTTCACCAGCTTGGTGGGGTCGGCGTTGGTCAGGCCGGTCTTGTCGCGATAGTCCGTGGCGAGGATCAGGCCCGCAGCCAACGGGTTCTTGGTCGCATAGTGCTTGGCCGGCTGGCCGAGCTTGGTGCGCGCGGCGACGAAGCGCGCGCGGGCCGCGGGGTCCAGCGTCTCCTCGAACGGGCCGCCGGAGCGCAGGCGCAGGTAGTTGAAGGCCGCGCCGACCATGCCGGCCACATGCACCTCCAGGTTCTGGTAAGGCACGATCACCACGCTGGCGCCCTGCAGCCGACGCTCGAAGACGCTGCGGTCCCAGACCATCCGCTTGGGCGCGATGGAGGGCGAGCCCAGCACATAGACCGTGGTGTCGCCGTCGGAGACGGTCCACCAGGCCGGGCCCTTCAGCCGCGCGGTGACCACCAACTCGTCAACCAGCACGGCGTCGGGGTCGCCCGGGATCGGCTGGGCCGGCTTGAAATTCTCCTGGGCGTCCGCCGACCCGGCCAGCGCCAGCGCCAGCGCCAAACCGCCAAGACCTTTTCGCATGTGCGCTCGCCGCTCCGGAATCGTCCTATATTGGGGAACCGTCGAAAGCCTCGCCATGCCGATCCGTCGCCTGCCACCTGAAACCGTGAACCGCATCGCCGCCGGCGAGGTGGTGGAACGGCCGGCCAGCGCGGTCAAGGAACTGGTGGAAAACGCCCTCGACGCCGGCGCGCTCCGCGTCGAGGTCCAGGCCGACGGCGGTGGCCTGACCCGCATCCTGGTGGCCGACGATGGCCAGGGTTTGGCGGCCGACGAACTGCCGCTGGCGGTCGAGCGCCACGCCACCTCCAAGCTCGCGCCCGACGACGCCGGCGACTACGACCTACTGCACATCTCCACCCTGGGCTTCCGGGGCGAGGCCCTGCCCTCCATCGGCTCGGTGGCGCGGCTGTCGATCACCAGCCGAGCCAAGGGCCAGGCCGACGCCAACGCCATCTTCGTGGAGGCCGGCGCGGTGGGCGCGGTCTCGCCGGCCGGATTCCCGGGGCCGCACGGCGCGCGGGTGGAGATCCGCGACCTCTTCTACGCCACGCCCGCGCGGCTGAAATTCATGAAGTCCGAGCGCTCGGAGGCCATGGCCATCGCCGAGGAACTGAAGCGCCAGGCCATGGCGCACGAGGCGACCTCGTTCAGCCTGGACCTCGACGGCCGCCGCACGCTTCGCCTGCCGGCCGAGACCGCCGGGTCGGACGGCCGTCTGGCCCGGCTGTCCGCGATCATGGGCCGCGAATTCTCCGACAATGCTCTGGCCATCGACCACGAGCGCGAGGGCGTCCGGCTCTCGGGGTTTGCAGGCCTGCCGACCTACAATCGCGGCAACGCCGCCCACCAGTACCTGTTCGTCAACGGCCGCCCGGTGCGCGACCGGCTGCTGCAAGGCGCGCTCCGCGCCGCCTACGCCGACTTCCTGGCCCGCGACCGCCATCCGCTGGCCGCCCTCTATGTCGAGCTCGACACGGCCTATGTCGACGTCAACGTCCACCCGGCCAAGGCCGAGGTCAGGTTCCGCGATCCGGGGCTGGTGCGCGGCCTGATCATCGGCGGGCTGCGCCATGCGCTGGCCGGCGCCGGACACCGGGCCTCCACCACCGTCTCGACCGCAGCCCTCGGCGGCTTCCGGCCCGGCGGCTACACGCCGCCGCCGTCCGCCGCCGGCTACTCCGCCTGGCGCCAGGGTGGCTGGCAGCCGCAGGGCATGGCCGCCGCGCTGCAGTCGATCCCCGGCCTCACCGAGGTCTCCGCCCGCGCCGAGCCCGCCTGGGAGCCCGGCGTCGCCGAGCCGGGCGCGGCGCCGGTGTTCGATCCCGTGGACTACCCGCTGGGGGCCGCACGGGCCCAGGTGCACGAGACCTATATCGTCGCCCAGACCCGCGACGGCGTGGTCATCGTCGACCAGCACGCCGCCCACGAACGCCTGGTCTATGAGCGCATGAAGGGCGAGATGGCTCGCGATGGCGGCGTCGCCCGCCAGGCCCTGCTGCTGCCCGAGGTGGTCGAGCTCGACCCCGCCGAGGCCGACCGCGTGGTCGCCAAGGCCGAGGAGCTTGCGGCGCTCGGCCTGATGCTGGAGCCCTTCGGCCCGGGCGCGGTCCTCGTCCGCGAAACCCCGGCCCTGCTGGGCGAGACCGACGTGCAAGGGTTGGTCCGCGACATCGCCGACGACCTCGCCGAGAACGGCCAGGCGCTGGCGCTCAAGGAACGGCTGGAGGACGTCTGCTCGACCATGGCCTGCCACGGCTCGGTCCGCGCCGGCCGCCGTCTCTCCGCGCCCGAGATGAACGCGCTACTGCGCCAGATGGAAGCCACCCCCCACTCCGGCCAGTGCAACCACGGCCGCCCGACCTACGTCGAACTCAAGCTCGCCGACATCGAGCGGCTGTTCGGGCGGCGCTGACCCTTTCCTTTCCCACTCGCGGGAAAGGAAATTAGAGTTCCTTCTCCGCGAACCGCTGCATGGCTTCGCACATGTATTCGGTCAGCCCCGGCTGGCGCGCTTCGTAGCGGGCCCGGAAGTCCGGGTGATCGGCGTAGAGCCGGGCAAGGCCCGCAAACGCCTCGGCGGTGGGGACATTGCTCCAGCTACGGGCGATCCAGGCGTGCTGGCGGCGGACGACCGCGCGAACGGCGTCGCTGTCGGCGGGAACGCCGTCGGCGAGCGATTTGGCGAAGTCCGCCTCGATGGCCTCGACCTCAGCGCTCATCTGGTCGAAGTCCGCCTGCTTCCAGTGCTTCATCCCCCGCTTGGCGTGATCGAGCCGCGCCTGCATCTTCTCGCCGTAACGCGCCACCAGTTCGGCCTCGCGTTCGGCCTGTTTCTTGGGGTCGAAGCCCCGGTACATCGCCTTGTCTTCCATCATCCGTTCTCCTTCGAGGGCGGCGAGGGTGTCGTCGATCGTGCGCACCAGCTGGCGGTAGCGTTGGGCGTCCGCCAAGAGCTTGGTCCGGTGCGCCTTCAGCGCCGCGATCCGGTCGAAGCCGGGCGCGTCCAGCAGCCGCCGGATGTCCTCCAGCGCCAGGCCGAGCTCGCGGTGGAAGAGGATCTGCTGCAGGCGCAGCAATTCCTCCCGCCCGTAGTAGCGGTAGCTGTTGGCGCCGACGCTGGCGGGCTTCAGGAGCCCGATTTCGTCGTAGTGGTGCAGCGTCCGGATCGAGACCCCGGACAACCGCGCCACCTGTTTGACCGTATGGCCGCTCACGTGTCGTCAACTCCTCGTCGATGGCCGCTTCATCAGGGCTCACGGTGCGTGAGGGTCAAGCGGGCGGAAAAAGTTCGTCGGACGGGATGAAAAACGCTCGCGGTTCGTATCCGAAACATGAGGACGGGCCAGGACCTCTATCGCCTTATCGGCCAGCGGCTGCGCACGCGCCGGCGGCTGCTCGACCTCACCCAGAGCCAGGTGGGCAGGGCCTGCGGCGTCACCTTTCAGCAGGTCCAGAAATACGAGGCGGGCGGGCACGCAATGTCGGTCAGCCGCCTGTTGCAGCTCGCCGAAGCGCTGGACGCGCCGATCACCTACTTCATCGACCCCGACGCGGACGAGGCGGCGCCGCCCGCCGCCGAAGGCGCGAACCGCAGGAAATGCACGCGCGCGGCGCCGTAGTCGCGCACGTCCAGGGCCTCAAAATCCTCGACGCTGAAGGCGGGCTCGGTGACGCCGCGCTCGAACACCACCATCGCGCCAGGCGCCAGCCAGCCGCCGCCGGCGAGCTTGGCCAAGGATGTCTCACCCAGACCCTTGGCATAGGGCGGGTCCAGGAAGGCGAGGTCGAAGGCCGGGCCGTCGGCGCCTGGGCGTACGCCCAGGTCGGTGGCGTCGCGGCGGTGGACGCGGGTGCGGCCGAAGAGACCAAGCGCATCGACGTTGTCGCGGATCGCGCCCCTGGCCGCCTCATCGGTCTCCACGAAGAGGCAGAAGGCCGCGCCGCGCGACAGGGCCTCGAAGCCCAGGGCGCCCGAGCCCGCGAAGAGGTCGATGACCCGCACGCTCCGCACACCCTCGGACCAGGGCGCATGCTCCAGGATGTTGAAGATCGACTCCCGCGCTCGATCCGAGGTCGGGCGCGTCGCGCGCCCCTCAGGCGCGACCAGGGCCTTGCCCCGGAACTCTCCCGATACGATGCGCAACTGAAGGGCTCTCCGACCAAGGCGCGCTGGTTCCGCGCGCCCTTCCGATCCAGGCTTTCGGCATAACAATCAAGGCGGAGCGCGTCACCCGCGCGGCTTTGGACCGCCCGATCGCGGAGGGCCGGGCGGACGGGCGCCGCTCGTTCGGCGCGCCGATGCGGCCGGCGTCGGCCCGCGAGGGCCTGCGGCCGACCCGGCCGCCCGCTTCGATCCAGGAGCTTTAGCGCCGGCCGTCTTGGCAATCACCGGCTTCTTCTTCGGCTTGGCCCAGCCGGCCTTGTATTCTTTCTTAGGCACGGGCTCGCCCGAGGCCTTGGCGACGCGGGCGCCATGCTTGTTGAAGCGCTTCTTCTTGTCGGCGCCGGGGGCCCCGCCCCGGCCGATTTCCACCGCGCCGCGTCGGGGCCCGGCCTCGACCTTCGCCGGCTTCTTCCAGAGCGGCCGGTCGCCGGTGGGCAGGTTCTGGGCCACGATGTGCTCGGAGAGCTGCTCGCGGATCACACGGGGGCCGACCTCCTCGATCTCGCCGGGCATCAGGGTCGCCAGCGCGAACGGCCCGTAGGAGAGCCGGATCAGCCGGTTCACCTTCAGGCCCAGGGCTTCCAGCACACGGCGGACCTCGCGGTTCTTGCCCTCGGCCAGGATGACGGTGATCCAGAGGTTCGCGCCCTGCGGACCCTCCTTGGCCTTGTCG
>Ga0307510_10010348_pt1 | contig 11077 bp, 17 predicted proteins | sample 12_EM_MG_FD_207224 | JGI IMG/M metagenome (GOLD analysis project Ga0307510, IMG submission 207224) | Populus trichocarpa ectomycorrhiza microbial communities from riparian zone in the Pacific Northwest, United States - 12_EM | ecosystem: Host-associated > Plants > Roots > Unclassified | place... | reverse complement strand
TAGATGGCGGCATGTTCCTTGTCCAGGCCAAGTCCGAGTCCATGAGCGATGGCACCGTTGATTCGTGCACGCCTGAAGCTGTTGGACAGGCTATTGCATGGGCAAAATTGACAGGGTTGGTAATGTGACCAATGTCCTCTTGCGAGTTGCGGTTACTGAAGCTTGTTCAGACAAAATAAAGTGCATTTTTGCCTCTCGAACGGGGAGACTTGGATATTTTACATCCTGATATCGGAAGGTGACCGGTGGACGTACTATAAATCATCGAGCACACGCGAGCTTTACATAAAGTCTTTGGAAACCTATGATAAACCGTTGTTTGAAATCATCCAACTCCTCCTTGAATGGGTGAGTTCATCTTTTGGTACACTGTGCGGTCACGGTGCTTATGGTCTGTTAGTTATCTCCCTCTGGCACCCAGTTCTATGAGCTTTTTGACCCCCCATGGGACTGAGAATGAGTGAAGGAGGGGATCCCAGTGCAGAACCCTATGTAGGACCGGCCGTAGCCTCTATATGTAGTTCTTGTCACTTATTTTGTTTGTGCTTGTCTCTCGGATGCGAGTTTTACCAGGTGTCCTTGAGGGTTGACACGGATATCGCCGTCTGGGTTTGCCGCCTTTGTAAAGCATACCATGACGGGCAGGTGTGATCCTACCCCCACAAAGCGGTCGTCCCATGGCTGAGATCAAAAAGGAGTACACGAGATATGCTAAGTTGAGGTATTAGCCTACAGATCCTCTTCAGCACGGCACGGGAAATCTCCGCGCGGGACGTGATCGCGTTCAGTATTCTCACCAGATACAAGCGTAGCAAGCGTACGAGCTACGCACCATCACATCCAGTCATGTACGCGACGCCAAAGCTGTCTGGCACCACCTGCGTACTCGTAAAGAGGGAAGAAACCCTTTGGGAACGGAGGATAAAAAAAGCCGCACCTCACCCCCGACCGTACTCGCGCAGGTGCTTCGGGGGAACAGCGCGGACGTGCCCAACACCCAGTGACTCGCCCACCTTACCACAAGTTCCTCCAATAATCCATTGGTTCAACGTCTCTGCCTCGGCCTCTGCATGTCCCAGGACGACGCCCCGCCCTCTCTATGGGCCCCAAACGGAAATCGGGTGGACCCCTCGACGGCGGGATGGGACGATGATGGGTACAGATGCGTGGTTGTTCCTGTTGCCGGTGCCGTGTCACTGACTTGGCTTTTGCACGGCCAAGTTTCTCTGTTTTGTTTGCAGACGGCGATGCCCGCCGCGTCGTTCTTGTTGGCCTTAACAGGCCCTTTGGACTCGAAAATTTCCTCGCCACGTGGCCTCCCTCCAGTATCCCAAGTGACCAGCCTCCCCTTTGTCTGGTCCACACGCGACTGTGCGTAAAGTTTGCGCCAACTCTGTCGCAGTGCCCTGCGCTCACGCCTGCGTTTGGTCTTGTTCGGGCTACCTTGCGGCAGCGCGTCGACTTCGCGCTCGCATATTCGTGGCAACGCCTCTTATTTGCGCTTGCCCTTCTGCTGAAATACCTCAGGCGGCGGCTCGTGCAACACGCTTGCCTTCTTGCGGCGGCGTCCCGACTTCGCGCGCACGTCCTAAGTGTGTCCTCGCCTCTTCGCAGCGCCTCTCCTGGCAGCTAAGCAAGCTCACATTCGCCCTCGTCCGGCGACCTTGGGTGGAGTCTTGGGCTTACACTCGCCCTCTGACGGCGGCATCTCGATTTCTCGCCCGGCCTCGCCTTGCAGTGAGGTTTCCTGCCCATGCCCTTGCCATATGCCCTGGGCTCAAACGCCTCAAGTTTTACAGCGGCGGCGCTCTCAGCCCCGCTTGCAGGCTTGATGCCGGCGGTTCCCTCGGCCAGGCCTGGTGCAGCCCCCACGACCGATGGCGCTCCCCCTGTTTTGTGCTTATCAACGCCTGAGGGTTCGACATCCCGCCGGTCTGCGTTCTTGGCCATTCCGGCAAGCCCGAGATGATCCGTCATGATATTTCCTTGGTGTACCACCATTTTCGGAAGATTTTCAGAATAGGGGTGCTGCTCTTTTTGGCCCGTCGGAGTCGGACATTTCACGAGGTGGCAAATTTGAATGCCACTACCATCTGCCTACACCCCTTTCACCACACTGGCAACGAGGAACTGCCCAATTTTCCACCTAGTCACTAACCACGTCCTCAAGGATGGATCTTGGGATGCTTGAGAATTTCAATCGACGGTATAGTCCTCAAGATACTCCAGATGATCTTTCGAGGTTGAGAATGGTACTCCGTCGCCTCCCTGCGCTCAAGGAGGAATTGGGGAGCGTTCAAGTCTCAGAGACCAATCGCAAGCGCAAGGAGTTTATCATTGACGAGTTCGATACTCTGGACGAAACAATAAGCAGTGCCTTGACGCCGGTGCGCACTTCATATTACCTGGCATCGCATCTGACCACATTTTGGCTTCTAGGAGGTCGACTTAACCATGATGAAAGGCGACAACCTCATTGATCTTGGCATAGCAGCGAAGTGGCTGGATATCTACCCTGACAAACTCAGAGCCTTGGTCGTGAAGATGGACGAGAAGACGAAGGAAGAAGTCGAACTGCTAAAGGGCCGACTTCTCAAGGTGTATGACCAGGTGAATCTGTATGTGAGTTGTGATCTCTATTGTTGGAGCCCGGGCCCCCTGATGATCCTGAGTCTGTAGTATGACTCTGGACATCGTATGATCCTTGATGCTGTGCTCTTGACACTGGGAAGCATCGTGCATGATGCACAGCCAGAACGTAGTGTCGCAATACTGCCCGAGACGAGGATTGGATCCATTGATTGGAACCTCATTGGTATCCAGGTCAAAAACCCTGTGTCGGGGTACGAACTATTTTTGACCGGAACCATGGACTATGCGGTGTTACGATATGAAAACACACTCGATATCAAAGGTAGGCGTCCAGTTGTGTTGTGAGAATGCATTGAGTTCACATATTTACCAGAGTGGTTACTTCACAATGATTTGAAGGGTCCCATCTTGCAGTTCTTAGATGGTGGTATGTTCCTTGTCCAGGCCAGGTCCAAGTCCATGAGTGATGGCACCGTTGCTTCGTGCACGCCTGAAGCTGTTGGACAGGCAATTGCGTGGGCAAATTTGACAAGGTTGGTGACGTGACTATTGTCCTTCTGCGAGTTGTGGTTACTGAAGCTTGTTCAGACAAGAGAAAGTACATTTTTGTCTCTCAAATGGGCAAACTTGGATATTTTACATCCTGATATTGGAAGGCGACCAGTGGACTTACTATCAATCGAACCCACACAAGCTTCACCTAAAGTATTTACAGACCTCCGATGAACAGTTGTTCGAAATCATCCAACTTGTTCTTGAATGGGTGAATTCACCTGTTGGTATACCGTGCGGTCACAGCGCTTATGGTCTGTTAGTTTTCTCCCTCAGGTAGCAAGTTTTATGAACTTACTGACATTCCAGTCCGGATCCACTAGATCAAAGTGTGGATATGGGCTGGCATAGCCTCTATATGATAATTCTTGTCATTTATTCTGTATCATGTGTGCATATCTCTCCCCTTGCTTGAGGTATCCATGTAGCTGTTTTGTAATGTGGCCTGCAAATTCCAGGAGGTGGCATAATAATGTACCCCCTATGGTTCCAAGGATGTTGCAGGCCTGCTCATATTATAATTCCCCCTTCCTTCCCTGATCAGTGCCATTACTATGTGCATCAGTTATGCCCCTCCCTGATCAGCACCATTATTATGTGTCAGTCATGCTTGTGCATACTTCCCTTACATTATAACTCAGTGCATCAGTTGTCATGACCTCCCAGCATTATAATGCATGTGCCTTTCCATCGCTCCATTTGAATTTGCATTTATGCTACCTGCATTATAACATGTCCTTCCTATGCAATTATAATGTGCTGCCTGCACACTGCTGTCATGCCACTTTGTTTTCCTGCACCTACTCACCTTGGCATTACAATGTGCCTTTTTCAATAGTGATTTCCATGTGTCATAATCTCAAGCCCACATTATAATATACAGTCTACACTTCTTGCATTATAATCTCTTCCTATGCTAGTGTTATCTATCTGAGGCCATCTGGCCACTCTCAAGGGAGATCACGATGAAGAACTTGAGGCTGAACAGCTTCCCCCCCCCCTCTCCTCTTCCACTACCACAATGTTCTCCCCCTGCCATCGCTCTCAGAGCATCTAGATGGTCAGCACCTCCACAGGACTTCCTGGGAGAGTGATGGTGAGCAAGAGACAGTCGAAAGTGTCGATTAAACAGTATTAATTCTCACCCAACTCATTGCAGCTGCCACTGGAAAGACATTCCTACATGCACTCTGTGGTGTTGTGGTTGGAGGTTTCACAATGTCCACATGGTCTCCTTCAGTCTCTTCTCATGCATGGTAGCAATGACAGCAATAGGTATGGAGGCATTGGGTAAGAGCGGGTATCATGGTGACAGCAACAGCAATGGTGATGCAATATCAAGTGAGTTGCCCAGGGCCTAAAGCCAAATCCCACAATATTCCTTGAATGCAAACTCCTTGAGATATTCTGAGGCAATCTTGGATGTGAGAGAGGAACACTGTGGGTTCATCACTCCTTTCTCTTTGCATCACTCCTTTCTCTTCAACCACTATCATCTAAGAGTCCTGCTTGCATATTCTCTGTACCACAGGAATCTTGTGACTCTTACTGCTGGTTGTTTAGCTCTCCAACATCAAAATATATTTTCTCCCTACACCCAACACCTTCTCTGAGTTATCATTGTCCTCCGATCCCTTTTCCCCTGTTTCCAGCCCTCCCCCTCACCCATCTCTAATGGAGTCCTTCATCCCTAACATTCCAGAACCTCCAGTTCCCATCCCCTTTGGCCAGCTCACCATTGCTATAGCCAAAAGCATCGAACCCTCCCACCCCATTGTCATTGCCAATCCCATCCTCCTCTCCAACTTCCCTGACACTCCTCAAGGTGCCATTGCCTACATAGCCCTCCAATGTGTCCACAAAATCCTCTCCCATGGTTTCTTCACACCCTCCAATGTCTCTGCCCCTCATTGCAAGTTGTGGCTCTCCACTGTTTCTCAAATTCTTGTCCATATCCATAACAGTATTTGTTGCACCCATAATGCCAACCCCCTCCCCAATGCCTTTTCTAATCTTTTCCCCAAGGAAACTGACTCCTTCAAACTTTTGGCTTCCACCATTTCTTCTCTCAGCTCTTTCTTCTCTAATCCTTTTGACAACCTTATTAACATAGATGACCCCAATGACACTGAGGCTTGGGAAATTTGCCTCTGTTGTCTTGAGGAATGTCAATTCCCTGTCAACAAAGCCAGCTATGAGTCTGTCCTCATGTCCTGCATGCAGAACATATACACGGCCCACCATACAATTATAAATGATAAACTCTGCTTGCTGACACACAAAATGGATGAATGGGTTGATGCATGACACACCCAGATCCAGACCATGTTCATTGACACCATCATCTCCAATGATCTTTCTTCTCTTTATGATGCTACTGATCAAGACCCCCACCTTGTGGCTTGGGCCAAGACCACCCTCATTTCTTTTACAGACACTGCTAAGCAATACATGGCCCAAGAGATCATTGCTACAATAGCCAATCCCCTTCTTATTGAAGCCCTCACTGCTGCCAAAGTCAAGGCAGACACAGATAGTGAAGCCTACCTCAACAATTACATCTGCAAAGAATGCATCAAGGCTGAAGCAGCTGCCAACTGTGATGCCCTCATCATCTATAATGACACCCTCAATGCCCTCAAGGCCAAAGCTCTTGAACACTCTGAGTGCAAAATCACTGAATTTAAGAGCACACTTAAGGTAAAGAACAAGGAGCACAAGGCTACACTCCTTGATGATTTTGACAAACAGGCTTCTAAGTCTACCCAGGCCCCTTCAGCCTCTGTATCCCATTCTTTGCATCATAAAACTCATGCTGATTGATCTACTCCTGTTGCCTGCCCTTCCCTAGGCATTTCTCAATCTTGCTCCCTTGCCCCTTCCCCTGACTCTTATATTCTGGGCTGGTCCCCAGATATGGCTACCTCATGTACTTCTCCTATTGTTGAGCTTCCCCCAACCTGCGCTCTAACAGAGCAACTGGTGTTGACGCTCCAACCCCCTCTGACCAATATGTCGGTTGGACCTCCCTCCAATTTATTCGAAGTCACTATGATGCAGGTTGATATGATCTTGCTCCAAGCTGTTGAATATCCCCGCACCCCCTCTGCATTCAAGCCTCAAGGGCCTCTGAACACACAGGCTGCTGCACCTGTTTCCCAGGAGACAGATACCCCTTCCCCATCATCCCTCAACCCTGCTACCTCATCTGTCATGTCACTGATATGTGGCATATCTGAGTCCCTTTTGGCTCAAATCCAAGAATCCTCACTTGTTGTAAACTCACATTTCTCAGCCTTTTCCCAGTGCCTGGAGTGCCTCAAACAGCCTAACAAACCTTACTCCCTGTCCACCAAAGCTGCCCTCTGGCAGCCTCCTTGCTCCCACTGACCCAAGCCCAGCCAGCCTGATTATGTCCCACAGGATGAACCAGCAGACAATGCTTGTGAACTTTATCCCATGGAAGATGATGATAACTATAACATCCTGACATGGGACTATTGTTAAGGCTTCAACAGGCCTGGATAGTACAACTTGTACTAAGAATGAACTGGTGGCAAGTACTTTGAAGGAGTAGAAGTCTCTAGTGATGTGTTAAGGTCCAAGGGCCTTAAAGACACAATGTGCGTGGGTTGGTTTGGCAATGACTGGGATTGCTCAGTGGGTAATCCTCCTGAGGCAATGATCATGTGAGTAGCGTGGTACTGGTTGGCTACACAGTATAACAAGTAAGTCCCCAGATGATAAGGGCGACTTCTGAGTGTTCTGATAGAAGATAAAAGGGGGGAGCTTCAAAGGGGTTTTGAAGTGACTAAGGATTCGGGCTGTTTGACTCTGAGAGTCCTGGGTGGAAGCTACAAGTCTTGGATTGAAAACCAAGTTAGGCTTAGGGCCTAACTACCAAAAGTACAGGCACTTATATACAAGTAGGAAGTAATGGGTCACAAGGGTCACAGAATAATAGAGTCATGTATAGTAAGGTTCATCATGAGCTGGCAATGTGCTGGCAATGTAAGTATAGCTCCATCATGAGCTGGCAGTCTATAGATAGCGCATCATGAGCTGGCAGTCCATATGGGTTAGATGATGATGCTGTGGACTGTGGAGCAGTGGCATGTGATAATTGACTGCGGAATGGTCAAGTGACTCATCAGGTGACTTGTCAGGTGACTAGGTGGCAGTCAGAGCGGCATGTGAGGGAATAAGTGAGGGACAAGTGACTGAGAGTGCAAAATGAGTAGGCGGGAAAGGCAGAAAAAATGAAAGATAGGGCTCAGGATCGTAACATGACGCCCTTCCTAGAGTGGTCATTACCACATGACCTAGGGTGATAAGGGTTGCATCCAGTCAGAGGGTACACGAGGTATCCCAATGTCCATACTGTCTGGAGTGGATTGTCTTGTGTCTGCGATCTGTCCTTCCTCCATTGATGAATCAGATGTTTTGCCTTCCTCCATTTCTTCATCAACTTCACTGACTGTCTGAGTTGGGGTTCCATAAAGTCCAGTGAATCCAAAGCTAGAGGGTGTCGATACAGCTATAGCTTTAGGGGAATTAGGAGGGGTAGGACTTTCTTCAGGACTCATTGATTGTTCCATGGCTGGATCACTTCGCTCACGTTTGAGCAGCATAGTAACATGTCATGGTGATTCTTGTTGTTTCCCCATAATAGGCAATAGTTGTTCTTTTGACCATTTAGTTGGTCTTTCTGTCCTGACCAACAGTTCGTTTTCCATGTCGGGGTGTTTGGGTAATGGGGTGGTTTGGATGGGTGGAACTTGTGGTAAGCATGATGATGATGCCACAGGGAGTGAAGGTTCCGATTCGGGTGAAAGTTCCTTTCACTTTCCTGTAATTGGTAGTGACTGGACCCTTTTCCACTCTAGTAGATGTGTTGGTTCACCCTCTGTAAGAGGATTCTGGGGTAATAAGGGGGTGGTGTGACTGGGTGTCATTGAGACAATGAGGGGGAATTGCAATGAGGATGCGACTGGGGGTGATGGTTGGTCAACAGGTTTTGGGAAAGGGGGCATATCCCATGGAAGGGGAATGAGATTGAGTGAAGAAGGGGGTGTTTTCTTAACAGGAGGTAACAGAATGTCTTCCTGTTGTCTAGTGGCTGGTACTGACGGATGTGTTGATATGGGTAAGGATGGGGGTAGTGGTATGTTGACTGGCTTGGGTGTTTCATCCATTGGAACTGGTGGTTCATATTGTTCCATTGAGGAGTAGTCTCATCAATGCAATCCCCAAGGGACTAAGGGGAGCGGTGGTGATATGACTCGGGGTGGTTCCACAAGTGGTGGACTAGGAGGGATGGGTAGCAGGACGAATGGTAAAGGATCCACAAGGGGTGGTATAGCTGATGCAACTGGGGGTAGTGGTATGACTTCCATAGGTATGGGTGAAGATAGGTGGATGAATGGCCAAATGACTAGTACCGGTCCAACAGGCAGTGGTGATGCAATGACTGGGGCTGACAGTGGTGCTTCAGGGATGATAGTAATAGATCCTCCTCCTCCTCCTAAGGGAGTGGGACTGGGTATGAATATGGGTGATTTACTCCTTATATTTCTTCTGCGATTTCTGAGAAGCATTTGAAGTCCTTTGAGGAATGTTTGATCCTTTAGTGTGTGGTAATAAGGGGAAAGTGTGCCAAAGGGAAGAGTGGTCTCCTTTTTCTGAAGATGTTCTTTTATGATTGTTTGAAGGAGTTCTTTGGTGACCATATCATAGAGGCGTCGGTGGAAGTGGTAGAGGTAAAGGGTGGTGTTGCTGTCTTTTCTTCTGAACATTCTGGCGACTGTGATGTTCTTGAATTTATTATTGAAGATTGTCCACTTGTCACTAAGTCTGACCATATCTTTGATACATTCTTCACGCTTCTTCTTGAGTAATATGGAGATGGTGGTCTGGGTTGAGGAGTCCGGTGTCGGTGTATGCTTCAGACTGGTTGTCATCTTCTGTTTCTTCTGCGGGGGTAGGGGGGTCAGGATTGGTGACGTGGAGTGGGGTCTCTTCTGGTTCTTCGGGGGCAGATGCTATTTTGTTACTGCTACTCTCGCTAGTAGCACTAGTGGGGATGACGTGGTTTGTGGGGTTTCAGGAATGATACTGAGGGGGGTAGGGAGCAAATGGAAACCTTTCATATTCGACGGGAATCCTGAGAATAGGCTCTTTGTTATCAACTGGGACCACGACTGCTTCGTGGTCAATGTTGATGGCGTCAAGGGTCTCTCTTGGTTGCCAAGTGGTCCAGTGGAATTGGATGTCGAAGTGTCCGCATTGGACAAAGGTCCCAAAGAAGTGGAGTTGATTATTGTTGGTATGCATGCAGATGAGGATGATTCCATTGTTGGTGCCCAAGGTGAAGACAGTAGAGGTGGCAAATCCTATGCTGGGGAGTTCATGGTTGACTGAGGACATGGTGGTTGGGGATAGAGAGTGTCATCTGAGATTCCGAGGGTTCTTATACTGCTTGGTTGACTTTCAAAGTCCGCTAGTAACTCCGGAGCGTGGAGATCCTCGGAGTTAACCCAGGAATCATAAGCTGGCGAGCACCCTTTCCAGTGCACAAGGTATTGCTTCTTCTTCTATTGACTGAATAGTCTTTCTTTGAGTATCTGCTCGACTTCCCATTCTGGTTCACCTTCTAGAATGTCTGGTGGCGGTTCCAGGAAGTTGGGGCCATGTTGATTGGTTTTTTTTTTTTTTTTTTTTTAATTACATTTTTGTCCGCCTCGGGGTACAGAACCCCATGTAGGACTCAGAGAACAACTAAATACATGAAGGACAGCCTGTCTGAAAGTACTAGATCCGGAATGAAAGCTCCCCTCATCCGGGCACGAGGCAAAGCCCAGAAATCGTTGCGACAGCCTATGAAGCATATGGAGATGGAACGTGTAAGGTACGATAGCTTACCAAGAGCTCGGCTTAAGTAATGGGAAGGCTAGAAAAGGAAACAGGCCTTCGTGCGGCTCAAACGACCCTACATTGTTGGATAATTAGGCGTCAAGGGGGCGGGAGGGTTTAGCTGTTCTGTTGGACCTTCTGGAGGGTACTCTGGATTGGGAAGGGGGTGCACTGGCTGTCTGAGGGGGGGCAGGGGATAAGAGGTGGGTGTCAGTGTCCTCTTCACCGGGTGTGTCTTCGCCTTGGGCATGCTTGGCGGAGTTTGATTTGGATTTGTCTTTGTTTATTTTCTGATGGTACTTCCACTTCATTATGGTCGCTCTGTTGCCAAAAGTGTAAAGGTAGCGTTCCACAAGTAGCATCTTCAGTTTGCTGCCGTCTGGGTCCTCAAAAGCCACAGAGAGGGAGGAGACGGTGCCTGGGAGGTAGGAGGAAGGTGGTCGAACCCAACTGGGTTTCTGAGTGATGGTGAGGGAGGCATATGAGGGGTTGTTCGCTGCCAGCTCCTGGTGGAGCCTGTCTGGGGAGAAAGGGGGGTGATTCTTGAACGCACCGGTGGGAACACCATTTAAGAGTATTTTAGACCATTTGACATTTGGCCTAGGCTGAGAGATGGGGATGTCTGAGGGCAGCTTGATAGCTTTAGAGAGAAGTGTGCTGATGTGGGGGGCAGCAAGTTGGAGTGAGTGGGGGGTTGCTGTGTGATTTCCAGTGATTACCAAGTTGCCCTTAGCTGTCCACCTAGTGGCAACCAGCTTGACTTGGGGTGGAGAAATGGTGGCAAGACCTTTGTTGATTGCATCGCATAAGATTTCTGGTTTTACCTGGTCCTCCAATTTGATGCCAAGATGGGCTAGATCTACCACAAGACTGGGGTTAGGGGGTCTAGCACCAGCTATTGCCGAGTAGGAGCGAGTGGGGGATTTTTGGGGTGCGGTTGACTTTGGCTTGTTGCTGCTAGTCTTAGGACCTTTGTCAGAGGGGGGGTTGCCCTTTTTCAGGGCTTCAACTGCTTTGGATA
>Ga0307510_10010346_pt1 | contig 11079 bp, 10 predicted proteins | sample 12_EM_MG_FD_207224 | JGI IMG/M metagenome (GOLD analysis project Ga0307510, IMG submission 207224) | Populus trichocarpa ectomycorrhiza microbial communities from riparian zone in the Pacific Northwest, United States - 12_EM | ecosystem: Host-associated > Plants > Roots > Unclassified | place... | reverse complement strand
GAAACGCCGACAGCGTGAAGCGGTTCGACAGGTAGAAGTAGCCCATCGACGCGATCATCAGGTAGACGTCGCGCGCGGCCAGCTCCTTGCGGAACAGCTTCTGCTGCACGCCGCTGGCCAGCACCTGTCCCAGCACGGCCACGGCTGGCGACGAAAACTCGCGGGCCCGTTCCGACTTCGCGATGTGCTTGCCGCGGTGCAGGTTCTCGGTGTTCAGCAGTGTGATGAATTCCGGGTTGCGGTGGTAGTAGCCGTACATGAACCGGATCACCGCGGTCAGCGCCTCGACCGGCTTCGCGACGTCGAGCACCAGCTTGGCCTCGGCCTCGTTGAAGCGGCGGTACATCTCTTCGAGCACCGCGACGAACAGCGCTTCCTTGCTGCCGAAGTAGTAGTAGATCATCCGGTCGTAGGACTTGGCGGCCTTCGAGATCTGCTCGATGCGCCCACCCGCGAACCCGTGCTTCGCAAACACCTTGGTGGCCGCGCGCAGGATGTTCTCGCGCGTGGCCGCCGCCGCCTGGGCCCGTACCCCGAGCGGCCGGGCGCTCGTCATTGTTCGGCGAACGCCCGTTCGATCACGAACGCGCCCGGCGTCGACGTGTTGCCTTCCTTGAAGCCGCGGCCTTCCAGCATGTGCTTCAGGTCGCGCAGCATGCCGGGGCTGCCGCAGATCATCACGCGGTCATGCTCGGGGTCGAGGGCCGGCACGCCCAGGTCGGTGAAGAGCTTGCCCGACTCCATCAGCTCGGTCACGCGGCCCATGTTCTTGTAGGCCTCGCGCGTGACGGTCGGGTAGTACAGCAGTTGGTTGGACACGGTCTCGCCGAGGAACTCGTGCGCCGGCAGGTGCTGCAGGATCAGGTCGTGGTACGCGAGCTCGTCCTTGGTGCGCACGCCGTGCACCAGGATGACCTGCTCGAAGCGCTCGTAGGTTTCCGGGTCGCGGATGATGCTCATGAAGGGCGCCAGGCCCGTGCCGGTGGACAGCAGGTAGAGCCGCTTGCCCGGTGTGAGGTAGTCGCACACCAGCGTGCCGGTGGGCTTCTTGCCGACGACGATCTTGTCGCCGACCTGGATGTGCTGCAGCTTCGAGGTCAGCGGGCCGTCCGGCACCTTGATGCTGAGAAACTCGAGGTGGTCTTCGTAGTTGGCGCTGACGATGCTGTAGGCGCGCAGCAGCGGCTTGGCGCCGATGCGCAGGCCGATCATCGTGAAGTGGCCGTTCGAGAACCGCAGCGCCGGGTCGCGCGTGGTCGTGAAGGTGAACAGCTTGTCGGTCCAGTGGTGCACGCTCAGCACCGTCTCGTCGTTGAATGCGCTCATGTGTGGTGGAACCCCTCGTCCGATGAATACATCGGCCGATCCCCCGAGGGGATGCGGGCCGGCTTGGGAGCGGCCCGGCGCTCGGCCCGCTGTGGCAATGCTTGAGTCATTGGGTGGATCGTGATGGTTTGCGAAGGCTTGCGCGAGACCATGCCGCCATGTAGTATTTGCAACATCGTCGTTCAGTAAATACTACATGAAACGACTTGCCCGCGGTAGCGAATGTTGGCGGACCTTGACATGACCGAGCACACCAAGACCGACGGCCTGCCCGACACGCTGCCGATGGCCCTCAGCGAGCCCCAGGTGCTCGACAAGTCGCGCCCCCGCAACGAGCGCATGGCATCCGACAAGGTCGAGTGCAACGCCTGCCCGGTGCTGTGCCAGATCTCGCCCGGCAAGACCGGCGCCTGCGACCGCTACGCCAACGCGTCGGGCGTGCTGGTCCGCGTCGACCCGGTCGTGCTGCTGCGCCGCACGCTGGCGCATGGCGATGCGGCCCTCGTGCCGTTCGCCTCGCGCAGCGAGGCCGCCACCGCCGAGGTGCAGGCCAACCCGCTGGCGGTGCAGGACGAGGTCTTCGTCACCGGCATCGGCTCCAGCACCACCTACCCCGACTACAAGCCCGCGCCCTTCATCGTCGCGTCGCAAGTCGCGGGCGTCGACATGGTCACCGTCGTCACCGAAGGCATCTTCAGCTACTGCAGCCTGAAGCTGAAGATCGACACCGACCGCTGGCTCGGGCCCGAGCAAGCCAACGTGCGCTGCAAGGGCGAGGTCGTCGGCCACGTGACCACCGCCGAGTACGGCTCGCAGATGCTGTCACTGGGGGGCGTGCACCACCTGACCGGCGGCAGCAAGAAGGAAGGCCGCATCACGGGCGAAATGATGCTCGCGCTCGGAAACAAGCAGGCCGTCGAACTCAGCATCGACGGCGGCTCGCAGGTCGTTGTGCAGGCCGGCAAGCCGCCCATCGTCAACGGCGTCGAAGAGCAGCGCATGCGCGTCGGCTGCGGCTCGGCCACGGTGGGCATCTTCGCGAAGCAGTTCGCGGTGCAGGCCGACGAGGTCGTCGTCGTCGACGACCACATCACCGGCGTGCTGACGCAGCACCAGGCCGGCCGCTGTCTGGACATGCGGTCGTCGGGCATCAAGATCCGCGGCCGCAAATCGACGCCGGGGCGTTACTTCCAGGTCGCGAACCCGGGCACTGGCTGGGGCGGCACCGACCTGGTCGACCCGCTTGCCATCATCGAGGGCTGGGACGCCGACGTGGCCTGGCCGGGCCTGCGCCTGCTGATGGTCTCGACGACCGGAGAACACAAGGCCTGGTTCGTTCTCGACGACGCGCTCGTGCCGCAGCCGGCGCCCATGCCCGCCGCGGTGCAGACCGTCGTCGACCGCATCGGCGAGAACTGCGAGCCCTCGCTGACGACGGTGCTGTTCCTCGGCGGCGCCGGCGGCAGCCTGCGCGCCGGCGTCACCGACAACCCGGTGCAGCTGACGCGGCGCATCAAGCAGGCGATGGTCAACGTCACCTGCGGCGGCGCGCCGGCCTATGTGTGGCCCGGCGGTGGCATCACGGTGATGGTCGACGTGATGCGCATGCCCGACCAGAGCTTCGGCACCGTGCCGACGCCGGCCATCGTCGCGCCCATCGAGTTCAGCATGCGGCTGGCCGACTACCGCGCGCTGGGCGGCCACATGGAGCACGTGCGCAGCCTGGACGACGCCCTCGCGCGCGGCGCCTGGCACAGCGACGGTGCGCCGACGGCGCGCCGCTTCGAGCCCTTGCCCGCGGCCAACCCCTGGCCACTCGGGCAGCCGCCCCTGCTGGGTTGATTGCGATGCACCCGCAGCGCGCGTTGCTCGATGGCGGCCGCTGGCACTTTCAGCACGGCCCGGTCGACCTCGTGATCGGTGCCGACGGCGACGCGGCGGCGTTGACGGCCGCGCACGAGGCCGCGTGGCAACGCTTCCAGACCGTGCTGTCTGAACTTGTCGCCGAACTGCCGACGCTGCGCCTGCCGGTGCGCGGCCCGTGCCCGCTGCAAGGCGCGGTCGCGCGCCGCATGTGGAGCGCCTGCCGGCCTCATCACAGCGCCTTCATCACGCCGATGGCGGCGGTGGCTGGCTCGGTCGCGCAGGAGCTGATCGCCTGCTATGCGCGCGACGGCATCGCGCGTGCCTGGGTCAACAACGGCGGCGACATTGCGCTGCACTTGGCGCCCGGCGCGTCGCTGCGCGTCGGGCTGTTCGCCGACCTCGCGCGCCTGGACCCGACCGACATCGTCGTCGACGGCCACTTCGACGTGCAGTACGACATGCCGGTGCGCGGCGTCGCGACCAGTGGCTGGCGCGGCCGCAGCTTCTCGCTGGGCATCGCCGACAGCGTCACGGTGCTGGCGCGCACCGCGGCCCAGGCCGACGCGGCCGCGACCATGATCGCGAACGCGGTGAACGTGGTCGACGCGCGCATCCGCCGCGCCCCGGCGAACACGGTGAAGGACGACAGCGACCTGGGCGACCTGCCGGTCACCGTCGACGTGCCGCCGCTGCCGCCCGAGCTGGTGCAGCGCGCGTTGCAGGCCGGCGAGCGTCGCGCCCGCGAGCTGCAGCGCGACGGCCTGATCCACGCGGCGGTGCTGGTCTGTCAACGTGCGTGGATCAGGGTGTCTGCCGAGAGCGTTCAAACCGAAGTTGGTTCAGTATTTGCTTAATGAAATCGACCATGATCGAAATCCGCCGCGTCCACACCCATGTCGAGGACATCCACCACGAGTTCGGGCCCGTGGCGGCGGTGCCCCTGCGCCGCGGCGCGATCAGCGTGGTGATGACGAACCCGTTCGCCGGCCGTTACGTCGACAACATCGTGACCATGATGGACGCGCTGCAACCGGTCGGCATCGACATGGCCGAGAAGCTGCTTGGCGCGATGGACGTGCCGGCCGATCGCATCGAGGGCTATGGCAAGGGCGCGATCGTCGGCGCGAACGGCGAGCTCGAACACGGGGCGCTGTGGCATGTGCCGGGCGGCTACGCGATGCGCGAGTTGCTGGGCTGGAAGGGCGACCGCAACGCGTACGCGGCGGGCAAGAGTTCGGCGCCCCCGACCGGCCAGCCGGCGAATGCACTGGCCATCGTGCCCTCGACCAAGAAGGTCGGCCCGCCCGGTGCGGCGCTCGACGTGCCGCTGACCCACATCAACGCCGCCTACGTGCGCAGCCACTTCGATGCGATCGAGGTGCGTGTGCCCGGCAGCCCGCTGCCCGACGAGATCGTGTTCATCCTCGTGATGAGCACCGGCCCGCGCGTGCATGCGCGCGTCGGCGGGCTGAAGGCGGCCGACATCGCGCAGTGGAACGGTCTGCGCTGACGCAGTTGCCAAAGACACAGGAATCGACATGGCTGCACAAATCAGAAAACTCATCGTCCAGGTGGACGAGACCCGCATCGAGATGGGCCAGGCGGTCAATCCGCCGACGCGCCGCGCGCTCGCGATGGCGGTGATCGCCAACCCGTTCGCCGGCCGCTACGAAGAAAACCTCGACGCGCTGATCGCGATCGGCGAAGAGCTTGGTGGCCTGCTCGGCGAGAAGTGCGTGAAGGCGCTCGGCATCAAGCCGGGCGAAGCACAGAGCTACGGCAAGGCCGCCATCGTCGGCGAGGCCGGCGAACTCGAACACGCGGCGGCCATCCTGCACCCCAAGCTCGGCGCGCCGCTGCGCCTGGCGGTCGAGAAGGGCGCGGCGCTGGTGCCGTCGGCGAAGAAGCGCGGTGGCCTCGGCACCGCGATCGACGTGCCGCTGGGGCACAAGGACGCCGCCTTCGTGCGCAGCCACTTCGATGCGATGGAAGCGCGCGTGGCCGACGCGCCGCGCGCCAACGAGATCGTCGTCGCCGTCGTCGTGACCGACAGCGGTCGGCCGTTGCCGCGCATCGGCGGCTTGCAAGCCCGTGAGATCAAGGGCGAAGACGGTCTGCGATAGTTCGCCGCTGCCTCGCCCCACCCCATTCCCTCGTCTCGACCTTCTTCAGGAGCTTTGCCCATGATCCAACGTCGTCAACTCGCGCTCGCCGCCGCACTCTTGTCCACCGGTCTCGCCGCGCACGCGCAGGGCACGATCAAGATCGGCGAGGTCAACAGCTACAAGGCCCAGCCCGCCTTCCTCGAGCCCTACAAGAAGGGCATGGAACTCGCGGTCGAAGAGATCAACGCGGCCGGCGGCGTCAATGGCAAGAAGCTCGAGCTGATCACGCGCGACGACAACGCCAGCCCGGGCGATGCGGTGCGTGCCGCCGAAGAGCTGGTCTCGCGCGAGAAGATCGACGTGCTGGCCGGCGCCTTCCTGTCGAACACCGGCCTGGCGCTGACCGATTTCGCGAAGCAGAAGAAGTTCTTCTACCTGGCCGGCGAGCCGCTCACCGACAAGATCATCTGGGGCAGCGGCAACAAGTACACCTTCCGCCTGCGTCCCGGCACCTACATGCAGGCTGCGATGCTGGTGCCCGAGGCCGTCAAGCTGAAGAAGAAGCGCTGGGCCTTGGTCTACCCGAACTACGAGTATGGGCAGTCGGCCGTCGCCGCGTTCAAGGAGTTGCTGAAGGCTGCGCAGCCCGATGTCGAGTTCGTCGTCGAGCAGGCGCCGCCGCTGGGCAAGCTCGACGCCGGCAGCGTGGCGCAGGCGATCGCCGACGCCAAGCCCGACGCGATCTTCAACGTGCTGTTCGGCGCCGACCTGACCAAGTTCGTGCGCGAAGGCACGACCCGCGGCATCTTCCAGGGCAAGGAAGTCGTCAGCGTGCTGACCGGTGAGCCCGAGTACCTCGACCCGCTGAAGGACGACACGCCGAACGGCTGGATCGTCACCGGCTACCCCTGGTACGGCATCCAGACGCCGGAGCACAAGGCCTTCTTCCTCGCGTACCACGCGAAGTACAAGGACTACCCGCGCCTGGGCTCGGTGGTCGGCTACACGATGATCAAGTCCATCGCCGCCGGCGCGAAGAAGGCCAAGAGCACCGAGGCCGACAAGCTGGTCGCTGCGTTCTCGGGGTTGCAGATGGACTCGCCGTTCGGCAAGTTCACGTTCCGCGCCGAAGACCACCAGTCGACGATGGGCGCCTTCGTCGGCAAGACCAAGCTCGAAAGCGGCAAGGGCGTGATGGTCGACTACAAGTACCTCGACGGTGCGAAGTTCCTGCCGAGCAACGAGCAGGTGAAGAAGCTGCGCCCCGCGGAATGACGACCCCCAAGACACCTTCGGTGTCGCCCCCCCGAGGGGGAGCCCGGTCGCCTTGGGGCGGCCCGGCGGCGACCGGGATTTGATCGGCATGAACTTCTCCGGCTTCGTCGTCCAGCTCCTGAATGGCCTGGCCGGTGCTTCCTCGTTGTTTCTGGTGGGCGCGGGCCTGTCGCTGATCTTTGGCGTCACGCGCATCGTCAACTTTGCGCACGGCTCGTTCTACATGCTGGGCATCTACATCGCCTACATGCTGGCCGACAAACTCGGCGGCGGGATGTGGTTCTGGCCCGCGCTGCTGCTCGCGGCGCTTGCGGTCGGCGTGATCGGCGCGCTGGTCGAGACGCTGCTGCTGCGGCGCGTCTACCGCGCGCCCGAGCTGTTCCAGCTGCTCGCCACCTTCGCGCTGATGCTGGTCATCAAAGATGCCGCGTTGTGGATGTGGGGCCCCGAGGATCTGCTCGGCCCGCGTGCGCCCGGCCTCTCGGGCGCGGTCGACATCCTGGGCCGACGCTTCCCGACCTACGACCTGTTCCTGATCGTCGTCGGCCCGGCCGTGCTCGGCGGGCTGTGGCTGCTGCTGACGCGCACCCGCTGGGGCACGCTGGTGCGCGCCGCGACGCAAGACCGCGAGATGGTGGGCGCGCTTGGGGTCAACCAGGCTTGGCTGTTCACGGCCGTGTTCGCGCTCGGCACCATGCTGGCCGGGCTGGGTGGCGCGCTGCAGCTGCCGCGCGAGCCGGCGAACCTCGGGCTCGACCTGCAGACCATCGGCGATGCGTTCGTGGTGGTGGTGGTCGGTGGCATGGGCTCCATCCCCGGCGCGTATGTGGCGGCGCTGCTGATCGCCGAGATCAAGGCGATCTGCATCGGCATCGGCAACGTCGAGTGGTTCGGCATTGCGTTCTCGTTCTCCAAGCTCACGCTCGTCGTCGAGTTCCTCGTGATGGCCGTGGTGCTGGTGCTGCGGCCCTGGGGCTTGATGGGCAAGCCGCAGGCGACCAGCCGCAACTCGGCACCGGCCGAGGCGCCGCTGCGCCGCGCCGACACGCTGCTGAAGGTCGCCGGTGGCGTGCTGCTGCTCGCGCTGATCGCGTGGCCGGTCGCGACCGCCGGTTCGCCGTATCTCACCGTGCTCGCGATCGACCTGCTGACCGCGGCGCTGTTCGCGGCCAGCCTTCACTTCATCATGGGCCCGGCCGGCATGCACTCGTTCGGCCACGCGGCCTACTTCGGGCTGGGCGCTTACGGCGCGGCGCTGCTGGTGCGCTCGGCCGGGTTGCCGATGGAGCTGGCGCTGGTCCTGTCACCGGTGGTCGCGGCGATCGGTGCGCTGGTGTTTGGCTGGTTCTGCGTGCGGCTCTCGGGCGTCTACCTCGCGATGCTGACGCTCGCGTTCTCGCAGATCGTCTGGTCGGTCGTGTTCCAGTGGGACGACTTCACCGGCGGCAGCAATGGCCTGACCGGCGTCTGGCCGGCCGAATGGCTGGCCGACAAGCGCACCTACTACTACCTGACGCTCGCGCTGGTGGTCGGCGGCGTGCTGCTGATCCGCCGCGCGCTGTTCGCGCCCTTCGGCTACGCGATGCGCGCCGGCCGCGACTCGCCGCTGCGCGCCGACGCGATCGGCATCGACGTGAAACGCATCCAGTGGGTCGCGTTCGTGATCGCCGCGGTGTTCGCGGGTTTGGCCGGTGCGCTCTACGCGTTCTCCAAAGGCAGCATCTCGCCCGACACGGTCGCGGTCGGCCGCTCGGTCGACGGCCTGGTGATGGTCTTGCTCGGCGGTCTGCAGACGCTGGCCGGCCCGGTCGTCGGCGCGGTCACCTTCACCTGGCTGCAGGACGCGGTCGCGCGCAACACCGACTACTGGAAGGCCTTGCTGGGCGGGATCATCCTGCTGCTCGTGCTCGTGTTTCCGCAAGGCATCGCGGGTTTCGTCGGGCAGTGGTTCGACCGCCGCAAGGAGGCCAAGGCATGAGCCTCTTGCAAGTCAAAGACCTCGGCAAATCCTTCGGCGGCAACCGCGCGGTCGACGGTGTCAGCTTCGAGGTCGCGCCCGGCGAACTGCTGGCGTTGATCGGCCCGAACGGCGCCGGCAAGTCGACGACCTTCAACATGGTCAACGGCCAGCTGCGTGCGGACTCGGGTTCGATCACGCTAGCCGGCGTCGAGCTGATCGGCCGCAGGCCGCGCGACATCTGGCACCGCGGCGTCGGCCGCACCTTCCAGATCGCCGAGACCTTCGCGTCGCTGACGGTGGTCGAGAACGTGCAGATGGCACTGATCTCGGCCGACGCGAAGCTGTATGCGCTGTGGAAGCGCGCCGCCGACCACCGCCGCGACGATGCGCTCGCGCTGCTCGATCAGGTCGGCATGAAGGCGCAGGCCGACCGGCCCTGCAGCGTGCTCGCGTATGGCGACGTGAAGCGCGTCGAGCTCGCGATCGCGATGGCCAACACGCCGAAACTGCTGCTGATGGACGAGCCCACCGCCGGCATGGCGCCCAAGGAGCGCAACGAATTGATGGCCCTGACCAAGCGCCTGGTGATCGAGCGCCAGATGGCGGTGCTGTTCACCGAGCACAGCATGGACGTGGTGTTCGCGCACGCCGACCGCATGATCGTGCTCGCGCGGGGCCGGCTGATCGCACAGGGCCAGCCGGCCGAGATCCGCGACCATCCCAAGGTGCAGGAGGTCTATTTCGGCAGCGGCAAGACCTTCGAGAAGAAGGCCGTGGCATGAACACGCTTTTGGAGGCGAAAGGCCTGAACGCCTGGTACGGCGCCGCGCACATCCTGTTCGATGTCGACCTCACGGTGAACCGTGGCGAGGTCGTCGCGCTGATGGGCCGCAACGGCGCCGGCAAGTCGACGACGCTGAAGGCGCTGATGGGCATGCTGGCCAAGCGCAAGGGCGCGGTGAGCTTTCTCGGCCAGGACATCAGCAAGCGCGAACCCTATGACGTGGCCCGCCTCGGCCTGGGCTACGTGCCCGAAGACCGCCGCGTGTTCGCCGACCTGACGGTGATGGAGAACCTCGAGGTCGGCAAGCAGCCGCCGCGCGCCTGGGCCGACGGCAGCGCCGCGCCGATCTGGACGCCCGAGAAGCTGTTCAAGCTCTTCCCCAATCTCGGCGAGATGCCCGACCGCCCCGGCGGCCGCATGAGCGGCGGCGAGCAGCAGATGCTGACGGTCGCGCGCACGCTGATGGGCAACCCCTACCTGGTGCTGCTCGACGAGCCCAGCGAAGGTGTCGCGCCGGTCATCGTCGAGCAGATGGCGCAGATGATTCTCGAGCTCAAGGCGCAGGGCGTGAGCATCCTGCTGTCGGAGCAGAACATGCACTTCGCGGAGCTGGTGTCCGACCGGGCCTACGTGCTCGAGAAGGGCCAGATCCGCTACCAGGCTTCGATGGCCGAGCTGTCGGTCAACGAGGAGGTGCGGCGCGCCTACCTGAGCGTCTGACAGTCGCCCCGTTCCCGCGTCCCCATTCATCCACACGAGGAGTTTCACCATGCACATCCCCGCACGCAGAACCCTGTTGAAGGCCCTGGCCAGCACCGGCCTTGTCGCCGCGACCGGTGGCAGCTTCGCCGCAGGAAAGATCACGCCCAATGCTGCGAGCGCGCTCATCGTCGTCGACGTGCAGAACTGCTTCGTCACCGGCGGCACGCTGCCGGTGAAGGACGGTGAAGCGGTGGTGCCGGTGATCAACAAGCTGTCGACGAGCTTCCAGAACATCGTCGTCACGCAGGACTGGCACACGCCCGGCCACGCGTCGTTCGCGAGCACCTACCAGGGCAAGAAGCCCTTCGAGACCACCAAGCTCAGCTACGGCACGCAGGTGCTGTGGCCCGATCACTGCGTGCAGGGCACCGACGACGCAAACCTGCACAAGGACCTGAAGCTGCCGACCGCGCAGATCATCATCCGCAAGGGCTTCCACAAGGAGATGGACAGCTACTCGGCCTTCGACGAGGCCGACCACAAGACGGCCACCGGCCTGGCCGGCTACCTGAAGGCACGCGGCATCAAGACGCTGTACGTCACCGGCCTGGCGACCGACTTCTGCGTTGCCTGGACCGCGATGGACGCGCGCAAGGCCGGCTTCGAGGTCTACGTGATCGAGGACGCGACGCGCGGCATCGACCTGAACGGCTCCCTCGCCGCGGCCTGGAAGAGCATGACCGCCAAGGGCGTGAAGCGCATCCAGTCGACCGACCTGGCCTGATCTGCTTGACGCACGGAGCGTGGCAGAACGCATCGCGCTGACGGTCAACGGCCGTGCAGAGTCGCTGGCCGTGCCGCGCGATGCGCCGCTGCTGAACGTCTTGCGCAACGACCTCGGGCTGAACGGTCCGAAGTACGGCTGCGGCCTGGGCGCGTGCGGCGCGTGCACCGTGCTGGTCGACGGCATCGAGGCGAGGGCCTGCGTGATCCGGGTCGGCGGCGTCGAAGGACGGCACATCACGACGCTCGAAGGGCTGGGCACCGCGGATGCATTGCAC
>Ga0307510_10010345_pt1 | contig 11079 bp, 11 predicted proteins | sample 12_EM_MG_FD_207224 | JGI IMG/M metagenome (GOLD analysis project Ga0307510, IMG submission 207224) | Populus trichocarpa ectomycorrhiza microbial communities from riparian zone in the Pacific Northwest, United States - 12_EM | ecosystem: Host-associated > Plants > Roots > Unclassified | place... | reverse complement strand
TCCGGAAGCACACTAGTGTCCTCTTTCCGCGACCACATGCGCAGCTTCTTGCACTTACCGAGACACGCAACGGAGCTAGTCGGAAAACGCGAGCCAGTTGAGAAGCCAAGGCCTGGAATTGAAATCACCGACCGACGCGAGGAGCATGTCACCGTTCGCGACGACCGCGTTGCTTACCTCGTCTCTGGGCCGATCCCTGAGGGCAAGACGTTGAGGAAAGTCGTGATCACCGTCATCTCCAAGGACCAAGGGTGGTCGAGCTACCAAGCAGACCACGGCTCGTATCGCAACAGCTCGACTTGGTTCGAGCTTTCGGTCGGACCCTCGAAGGATTCTGAGAGGTGGTGTGGTGAGGTGGTTAGGAACCTTCACGCACACGATAATTTCAAGGAGCACATAGTCGAGATAGTGGACGGGGAGTTGTACAAGAAGGCGAAGAGCGGAGATGTCCTCACAGTTTGGGCTCTCGCTAGGTACTCGGGCTGGAAAAATACGGTGAAGAAAGTTACGATACGATATGTTGTCGATTAGTTTGTCCCACTCTGTGATGTTTACGTACCTTGTACCTAACGACACCAAAGTCCTCGCGCCCGCACAATTAGTAGACTCTAAGAATTAAATAGAGTCGGTGAGTCCTCTCCAGGCGCGTATGCTGCAATACGACGACGGAAGACATAAAAGGGAAAGATTCACATTTGGTTGTCGCTGCCCCTTATCCTCGCCCATCATGCCCCTCAGCTATCTCTACAAACACACCTCTGCCCAGGAGCAGACGATCAGCCAAGCTTCCTCCGGGTTTAAATCCGCATCTACCTGCTCCTGGGGTAGTTCAACGGGAACTCTCTTTGGGGGAGGGCCATAGAAATCTTTCAGGGGGTGAAACGAGTCAAGAGAGACAAATCCGACCGCACCGACCGCGTTGGTGATGTTGCGCTTCCCGAAAAACACGTGGTCGCCACGCTCCCCGAGGCCTTACCCGAAGGCTTGGCCCCAAAAGGTAAGAAGATCCTGGTAAGTACGGTCCGAGTACAGCGAAGCCGAACAAGCAGCTGTGTTGTTCAGCAAATCCGATCTCGATGCGTTTATGGTCTGCGGACAACCTGGCATTGGTCCTCCCATCTCTCTCTATTGCCCGCAGAATCTACATAATGTAATTTCCCCTGCGCCGCCTTGCGCTCAAGCTTCCCACGGAGTTGCAGATTCACAGTTCCTACGCGATCCTCTTTCACGAAGGCGGCGTCTCTGAATTTACGCATGCTGAGATCCATCCCGACTATGGTTCATTGATGGTCTTATCAGAACGCCCTTCCCGTCGTATTTGGGCTTTCATCGACACGAACGTGGACCTTCTGTGAACCCACCAGCATCTTCAAGCACGCTAAGTTCACCCTTTTTTGTTGTTGATTCGGTACCCCATCGCCCGGACCGCCTCGACTGGATCAGTAAAATCGGCCACGAATATTTCTACATGAAACCGTGGTCCGATTTGGAAATCCTCCAAGCGTGGCAGTCACACTCTCCACAGTCGCCCGTTCTTCGGTAAGACCTGCACAGAATTACAGCTCTGACACTTGCACAAGGAATTTGGCGCATCTCCCAGGGACTTGGTTCGATATGCCTGTATACCGGATGCCTACAAAAGTTTACTCGTTCGAGAAATCGCCAATGCGGACGATAACCGTTCCTTCCGCGATGTCATCATAGTAGGACCCTCGGAAGCCAGCCGTGGATATTTTGAAGAGAAGTTTGCCTCGCGACCGGTGTTCGACCTGCTCCGGGACATATCCCTCGAGCATCGAACCGAAAAAATGGCGCATCTCTACGAAATCTTCCGGATAGGCCCAAGTATTACCATGACCATTGCCGCTGGATGGATTTTCGAATCTCGGATACACCAGTTGCTCACGAGGCGAAAAATCATTCGGCTGTTCCCGATCTTTGGCCGTCGCGTGGGGAAGAACCCGACTTACGACTACTATGCCGCCTCCCAGTTGGCCGAATCAGAGCAACATCTCTTGTCCGAAGGAGACGCACTTGAAGAAGGCCACTACTACCGTCCCGGGTCTGCTGACTTCCCAGGAATCGACTCATTGCTTCTTGTTCACCCTCCTGGCGAGCTATTATCGATCCTCCTCATTTTCCGAATCACATGGGACCGGGGCGAACACGGCGTGAGCGCGGACAGTTTGCGTAAAATCGATGATCTGGAACTTCCGTCGAATGCTCATAGGTGTTATGTGATACCCACTCCTGAAGACATTTTGCCGAAGGTAATGGTCTCCATGGAGCAGTTTTGGGCTGAGAGACGGTGGCTATTACATGACGCGTTTCCGGTATTTTACTACCCCGCCCGTCGGCTGTTCGAAGATTATTGTAAATAACCGAGCTATGGGGTGTAATCCATAATCATATTCCTATGGCAATGTATAGCAGATAGCGAGACTGACGTGGAGTGTTGCGGTGGAAGGAAAACAGGAAAACACTCTACCCCGTTGGGTGCTTGGTTACATCCGCAAGCGGTATCGGAATCCGCCCGCCGCATTACTTCTCATCCCTCCAGTAGCCCTGACCACAATTTGCCTCGATATTGACGTGCTGTTGGATTCGGAAGGACGGAATGAGTGGTATTTCCACCATTGGTTGCAATGCATCTGCGACACTTACATAAAAGACCCGAGCGGGGTTCACATTTCGGGCGCTTGCCGGGATGGGCTTGCATAATGATGTCCGTCAGCAGCCGTCAGCCCCAGACTCCCCCCAGAACTTCATAACCACACCATCGACCAGCTCCGTAACCGACCGAGCATGCTCAGGACCTGTCCCGTCGTTTAAAGGCCGGGGTCAGCTCGAAGCCGAGAACATATCTTTTCCATCTCCATCTTCGGTGGCGGTCCTGACGTCGTGGCCTGGCAGAACGCGTTTCCGGATCCTATCAACTCCCCCGCGTACCACACCCGAACGTTGATCGTGAACCATCATAGAGAGTTCCCAGAAAACCACCTCCCATCGGTTGGCAAACCGTAACGCGTGTATCCCATCGACGAGCGCCTTGTTTCGTTCGCGCAGCTCCACGAATTTACCCCGTTTCCCAAATCACTTCACCCAACATTTGATCCCATACCGTCCATTGGCGACATCCTGAAATTCGTGTATCCGCTTCCACTGCTCGATGACCTCCCACTCACCGGTGTACCCGTGGCATCTGATGCTAGAATCGCGCCATTGGTATCATAGGCGTTTTCCGGGGGCTTCTGTTTGGCCATGTTCCAGGAAATGAGGGTCACGGTGAACCGCTGTTTGTTGTCCCTCTCCGGTGAGATCCATTTTTGGGAGTTGGTCCGTCCTTGAGTCTGCGACCAAGACTTGTCCCTGACGATGGGCTTGATATCCTAGTGTTCGCATACGCTTGAAAGCCTTCACGCGTCGCCCTGGGTCATGCCAAACGTACGCGTTCGCATTTGCTTCTATGTGATTTATGGTGGCTCACGTTATCAGTAGAGCGAAATGTAGGGAATTTGCTTGACCTATCTTCTGCAATCGGCCCGAAACCCGTCGTGTTTCATTGCGGGCTGTGGGATGTAACAAATTCCCCCCTTCTCTCCTCGCTCCGTTTCCAACTCATAATTTCGATTGCGCGTAATTTGGTCAGTGCATCGCAGCCGTGTGTAACGGCCACGCACCACCCTCCACCGTTCACGATCATCTACATACCTTTTGTTCTTCCCTTTTCCAACCCGACTTTTTCGACGTTTGTCCGCTTTGTCTGCTTGCTCTTGTTTTTATGATACAGTGGATGATACAGTGGATCCATGCCACACCACCGGGTACTTCGATCGCACGTTTTTTGACCCGCGTACTAATGCACATACGTCGACCCGACACCCCCCATGCATAAATTTCAAATGTAAATCATCATTAGCGTCCGGTTCTATCCCCCTCTCGGGTCTGAGACCTTGAGCTCTTTACCGCGTACACGTCCACCGCGCTTGTCCTATCTGTACAGCTCGGGCTCTCAGGCCAGGCTCAAACTCGAAACCGAAGCCAAAGATGCGAATTAAAGATAGATAGAAATCTAACCTCAGCTCTATCTCACCACTCAGAATTCCAATTACTGCTGTCCACTGTGAACCACCGCAAAAATATTACCGACGGTTAGATGGCGGGGCGCAGTGTCGCGATTTGAAGGTCCGATATTTGCGTTTCGGCGTCAGACCCTACGCGCTTGCGGTTTGCGGCGATCTCCCATGCTATGCGGCGCTCCCTACTCATGGGCCCCGAGGACGGGGCGAGGCGCCTGGTACCCTCCTTTCCCCTTATCCACGAACAACCTACTCACCCAAACCCACAAGCTGTCATCCTAGCCAGACTTCCACATGATCCCACTGGATCCTCTACAACAACTCCGCGACCTCGACGCGACTTCGCCTCTGTTTCACGAGCAGCTCAGCAACTGCCTCTGCGGGAGCGAGTTCCGAAGCGCTGTTCAAAACTTGCAAGGCGAGGACTTAGCGCAGCTCGTCGAGCACCTGAATGCCGTGTGTCTCCAAACCATCTCTCCCCACTCTACGCTCAACAATATCGGGCTAGATCCTGACTGATATCTCTGATCCCGCGAATGTCACATTCCAAGAAACATTGCGTGAACTCACAGAGATATGCGGCGTTAAAGGGGTGTTACCGACGTCGTGTACGCTTTCACCAGATTCTCTCCTAGACACTAATCATTCGTCCGTTCCTGGATACATGTATGAATGAACCCTTGATGGATCGAAAGTCCGTATCAAACGTGTAAAGATCGTCCCCAAGGGAGACCCGCAGAAAGTCAAGGAGGTGCGTTCTCGAAGCGACGTTTCCCTTTATTCGGGCGCTAATCAACGCACGGACGTTTTATCAGGTGGTCGTGGTGTGGAAACACTTGGCACATTCAAACATCGTTCCCCTTCTGGGTGCGACCACCGATCCACTCCAACTAATTTCGGATTGGATGTGCGGGGGGGATTTGACAGAATACATCACGAACCACCCGGACGCAGACAGACTGAGTCTCGTGCGTATGCCTTCCATCGTGTTGTGCGGCGCACTTATCTGCTCACTAGTTATCAGGTGTCGCCGAAGGCCTCAGTTACCTTCACTCCTGCAACGTGATTCACGGAGGTCTCAAGGGAGTACGTAGTCGTTCTCGATCTCGTTTCACCGCCATATTGACACCAAACAAGCCAAACATCCTTGTGGACGCAGCCGGCCACGCACGGATCACAGACTTTGGTCTTGCCATGGTCACTCAAAACCTGGACTCGATCCGGAACGGTTCAGATGAGTATGGGCACAGTGGACGATGGATCGCGCCGGAGATCTTGAATGGTCGGGGGACATATAGCAAGGAAGGGGATGTTTTCTCATTTGCGATGGTCACGGTTGAGGTTTGTTACAGGTGACCTACCCGAGGCCAAGGGATGCTGAACTATCATTCGTTTGAGCCTTCACCTGCGCAACGCCGTTCAGCGACAGACCACCTCATGCGGCTGTATTGGCGATCGTCGGCGGCGAGCGTCCGCCAAGGCCGACCCACCTGACCTTGACGGACAGGTTATGGGATTTGATACGACAATGTTGGGATCAGGAAGCCCTCCGGCGTCCGCAAGTGCAAATTTTGTGTAGCTTGTGAGTTGCAAGTCTTCAATCACATGCATTAGCCTGACAGGTTCCTCATGTACAGCGGAATTCCGGCGTGGAAGCGCTTGATTGATTGTTCCCTCACCACAGATGAGCGCATATCCTTAATCGCGACAATCTTCTCCGACCGCGGTGAAGTTGAAATGGTCAAGGATCTAAGCGGGGATGATGCTCAGTCTTTTGTCAATGTTATAGATGAGGTGCTTCGCCATTTTATCTCGGAAGTGAGCCACCCATTTGACTCGGACTTTTCCAACCCGCCGAGTAGACGTTGGATATTCTGACACCACAACTTCGAGGGAAATGCCTGAACGCTTTGTGTAAAATCTGTGGTCGCCAGGTATTGCTTCCCAGATCTGTGCAAATCCCACTTTGCTATGATCGGTTGGGTATCCCACTATTTCGTGGTGGGTTTGGCGACGTGTGGAAGGGTAACTATGAAGGACGTGATGTTGCGGTCAAGGTTCTGGTGGTATACTCGACAAGTGACCTTGATAAGCTTACACGCGTGAGTGACTGGTCCAAGCCTGCGTTAATGAACTGACCATAGCCCGTGCAGTCGTTCTGTAAGGAGGTCATGACATGGAGAAGCCTTCGCCATCAGAACGTGTTGCCTCTCTTGGGAGTGACGATGTGTGACAACCAGTTTGCGATGGCATCACAATGGATGGATAATGGGAATATCAACCGGTTCATCGAGGCGCACAGTGATGCGAATCGATTTGAGCTCGTAGGTTTTCAGTGCTTACTGCTGGCCTCAGTCACCTTCATTATTGTTTAATTCTCACAGCTCAAAGACGTTGCTCAGGGATTAGCATACATGCACGGCGAGGGGATGGTGCATGGGGACTTGAAGGGGGTAATGGCCCCAGCACCAATCTTCACTCCCGCGTCCCCTGACTTCCTTTTACATAGGCCAACATTCTGATTGATCAGGATGGCCATGCACGCCTCGCAGACTTCGGACTTACTGCCATCATCTTTGACCCTGCATACTCTACAACTTCAAACTTACCTGCGACAGGTGGCACGACAAGATGGATGAGCCCAGAGCGCCTAGATCCCAGTCGATTTAATTTTGAGAATAGCTGGCCAACCAAGGAATCGGACTGTTACGCATTAGGGATGGTGATACTCGAAGTGCTTAGTGGGCAGGCTCCTTTCCAAGGAGACTGGGACTTGATGGTCATGCTGAAGGTACTCGAGGGTAAACACCCTGAGCGACCGCAGGGAGCTAAAGGAGTGTGGTTCACGGATAAGTTGTGGGGAGCACTGGAACAGTGTTGGTCACTCCAACCGAGAGACCGCCTCACTGTTGAAGCCATACTTGGACACTTGGAATATCATTCGTTACACTACGCTCCTATTGCTGCGGGAGATCTTGTGAAGTTGGGGGTTGAGTCCCGGCTTATCCCCTTCATTGTCTCCACGACGGTGTGGATTGAACACCCACCAGAAGGCTTGCCCCCGCTCAGCCCGGCAGAAGCAGGGAATTTTGTAGAAATTCTTGAAGAGGTATGCCTCCAGCTGTAGGTTCCTCCAAGCACTAAAACACCTGGTGATCAGGTCGTGTCATCCCCAACGATGAATCCCAGCTTGAAAAATAGGTGTTCCAGGGTCCTGCGCAAGGTTTCACATTCACACGCGATTCTTCCAAAATCGTATTATCCGGAAGGAGTGACGTTGAGTGACACCATCCCTTACGCCTCGGGTAGATTCGCGGACACCTGGAAAGGTCAGCGGGACGGGAACCAGGTGTGTGTGAAGGCTTTCCGAACTCAAACGACGGGGAATCTGGAAAAGCAAAAAAGGGTGTGTGGCGCTATTTTGACAAGGGTGAGCTCAGCCTGACAATGACCAGCGGTTCTATCGTGAGATCATAGGGCGGAAACACCTTTCGCATCCGAACGTATTGCCCTTCCACGGAGTTTCGGAGACGTTGTTCCCGTTCTGCATCATCACCCCTTGGCTATCGAATGGGAACATCGCCGAGTACACCAAGAAAAATCAGAGGGTCAACAGATTACAACTGGTAAGCGATCTCCATGATCCTTATAGAAAAAACTGTTTGAGGCTTGTTTCCGTAGCTTGCGCAAACTGCCTGCGGTCTCGAATATTTACATTCACTAAGTCTCGTCCACGGTGATATTAATCCGGTGAGCGTTGAGCGTGTCCCAAGCTTGAGTCGCGCGCCGATGTTCGTTCCACCCAGGGAAATATCCTGATCGCTGATGATGGTACTGCACGTCTGGGGGACTTTGGCATCATCGGTGTCGTAACCGACCCTACAGTCGTGGAGCCAGGTAGCTACACAACGTCAAAACCAGGAGTTGTTCGTTACATGGCTCCAGAATTACTCAACCCACCCCAGTTCAGCCTTCCGAACAGCAATCCCTCGAAGGAGAGCGACGTCTATTCGCTCGCGATGACCGCATACGAGGTGCGTTCTTCCCATACCGTACACGGCCATCGCTCACACCACCACTTTACAATAAGACTTTTACAGAGGTGCTGCCGTTTGGGAACGCTCGGGATGGGATCATCATCTTCCACGTCGTGACCGGCAACCGACCACCACGCCCACAGGACTCCCGATGGCTAAAGGACCAGATATGGAACATGATTATGACATGCTGGAGCGAGAAACGGGAACAGCGGTGGGACATAAGCGCCGTATACAATCAACTTTCGGTATCAAGTATCCAGGAGACCGCGGAAACTGAACAAGGTGATTGGTGTGCCTTCTCGACCAGCGCCATAGGTTGAAGGGATTATTCTCTGTCCATAGACAATCAAACAAGACCAGGAACGCCGAACGCCGTCGCAGATGCTCCTCCCAAAGCTCTGCTCGAGGTACCGCAGAACGCAGGGGTACAGGAGGAAGGTAACTGTGGTCCCTGTTAATGAACGAGCCACGCTCACCGCGGCAACTCGTTTTCGATTTTCATAGGACGAATCTCCCCAGAGCTCCCAATCCCCCCTCCACAACAAACGGCCAGGGCCAAACAGTTAAAGCGCAGGAACCAGGCACGATCGCTAACGGAGCTCATCCCAAATGGACCATTGAGAGGACCCCCCGAAAAGTGGTTATCGTGGCCTGATCTCTCAGCTCTCTCCACGCTCTCTCGACCTGATGGTGAGGACGACCAGAGACAGGGATTCCGCAATTATATAAAACGAACACGGAAGGACGCTGCGAAACAATCGGCGCGGGAACGAAAGCGATCCCTGGGGACGGACAAGGCTCCGAGTTGGATTAAACGTGGCAAGGAGCTTGTTTCACGGCTTTCTGTGCTTATCCCGTGAATAAGCGCACATGACTGGGTTGTATAACATAGGTCGTGATTTTGAATAACTAAAACTCCTTATTTTCTGCACGGTGAAAATAATATTGATTAAAGAACAAATTAAGGTCTAACCTAAGAGATAATAATTCAAGTAACCATGTATAGGTGACTTGCAACGGGGTATCCAGATCAGTATACGTACAACGGTTAGGCGGGGGTGGGTTGGGTTGCTAACAAGCGAAATACCGTTTGCTAAGTTCAAGGACAGCATGGTGACACGACAGCCCGGACGACAAAGTGTCGACCTCACGGAAAGGTGGGAGCTAAAGCCATTCAGAAGACTTCTTGTGACTAAGTGCATTCTAGGACAAAGGGACAAGGTCCGGTGCCGCAGGAGGGGTGGAGAGCTTTGCGAGATGGGAAGGAGTGGACTTTTCGTAATCAGAGATTTGCGAGGGAAACTTCGGCCTCTTGGTTAGAGATGGCATTTGGTTGAGCATACCGACAATAACCGTCCCATCTGAAACAGTGACTTCGCCCTCTGACCGCAAAGGAATCGTTCCCGTCCGCGATGCCGAGGGGACCTCATACGGATGAGGACAGATCGCTCACACCCAAACAGCAACGAGTCATTACACTCACCGAATCCACCCTCACTCCTTCAAATGATAACGTCAACACCGGCAACATCAATGGGATCGCCTGCAATACCCGCAACCGTTGGCAAACAAGCAATCATCCGTTTAAATTGCTGCATGTACCGTGCCGAAGTGGAGCAACGAATAGGCTCCTAGTGATCCCGATTGATTGTCCGAGGCTACACTTGAAGGTCAGATGTACATCAAGGGGTGCGGATACGCATCAGGCGCGCCCAACCCGTCCAAGAGATCCAACGCCTCTTATACTGGTGGTGGCAGGAAGGATCACTCAAGTGTCACGCAGTCTAGATCGATCTGAGAGGGCACGCACCCAGCCCCACGGGGTAATCATCGGGGTTTGTTTTCCACGGATTCCACCTATGACGGACGCGGCGCATGCGATGTATGGCCGAAAATTCGTGCACCCCCGATGTGAAAAATAGCACTGATTTACGGACAGGTGAATGGACGGACGAACAGAAACTGCGTTTCGCAAAAAGAATTCACCTAACCACATTATAGAAAGTCCGCCGATGGAGAAGGCGATGTGGAACGTGGTATATCACATAAAAACACTCATATTGCGGTGTAGCGGGAGAGTAGCGCGAACTGAGACATCGTGATTTGGGACGCATTCGGGACCGCATTGTCGCATGGCGTATGAAAAGAGTGAGGAGACGAGGTGGACGCAGACGTGCGGATACACGTACGCGTGTTTCGTAACCCCTGCTCCGCGGTTGCTATTGGTAGAATCGCCCTTGACCGAACTGGACGGGCGGGGTGAAAGGCAATAAGGGCGAGGGCAGCAGGTTGAGAGACGGAGAGGATAACAGCTGTGAATATACTGCATGGGCCTTTGAGGGCTGGTTGACTGCGCCACAGTACGTTCGAGCATACAGCCCCGTAGGTGCTACGTTGCAGGATGGTTGGGACGAGTCGTTCGCCGTTATCAGGGGCGTGGCACCGGTCACCAGTCACCTATCAACCTCCCACAAGAGTCCTTCACTCCATGAGGCCGCTGGGTTGCGAAAACGACCTCAACAGGTTTTCACCGAACGCAAAGCCAATAGGGAATCAGGATGAAAACGAGATCGAGGTCCAAGACACGTCGGCGTCGTGAGAAAAGTCAAGGCATTTCAACGTCTGCGCGCTCTTCTTTGATGACGATACGTCCCCAGCACTCGTCATCCGCGTACAACCTCGCATCCTCAGCTCACGCCCTGAAATTCGAAACTCAAGTCAAAGACGCGCCAATCAGAGATAAGACTTGTATTTGATAATTTGAGTCATTACATTTACACAGCTGGGTGAAGCTCTGTATCGACGTCGGACCGGGACGCGCGCTTGTGGCACCCCTACGAGTTAGTTCTGCATGGACCGCCGGATGTTCGTCGTGCGGGAGCGGCCAACGTACGGACTTGAACGTTGAACAATGACTTAATGTTCCAACCGTTAACACGACTTTATTGTCCCTCCTCTCT
>Ga0307510_10010344_pt1 | contig 11079 bp, 6 predicted proteins | sample 12_EM_MG_FD_207224 | JGI IMG/M metagenome (GOLD analysis project Ga0307510, IMG submission 207224) | Populus trichocarpa ectomycorrhiza microbial communities from riparian zone in the Pacific Northwest, United States - 12_EM | ecosystem: Host-associated > Plants > Roots > Unclassified | place... | reverse complement strand
TTAATATTTATAAGTTTGTGATTATGCTAATTTATTCAAGTGATATTCTATAATAATGAGTAGTCTTTTTTATGTAAAAATTATTATTATGAATGTAATAGGTACTTTATACAATGTAAATGGACTATTTTCTTAATGAATCGGATCTTTACCCAATTGGGTGTAAAGAGAAACCTAAATTAGGGAGGGTAAGAGAAAAACAAAACACAACGGTCAAAATTTTGAATTCCCTAAATTTCTCCTAGAGTATAAATCCAACCTCTTTGTCTCTCTCAATTTTAACATTTCTCTTATCTCTCTCTATAGAAATTTTTTTTTTCTCTTCTAGATTTCAAATTTTATTTGTTTCCTCTCTTTGAAAATTTTTTAGAAAGAAATCGTTGATCAAATTGTTTTTGAAGTTTAAATCTACATGTAACCATATTGGATATTAAAGATAGTCTACACATTATTCAAAATGGCATCTACTTTCTCTTTGAGTACCCATTTGTCTCTCTATCTCTCTAAATATTGTAATGGGTTTTTTTTTTATTATTTGTAGTTTGAAGTTGTGAATTTTGTTCTAATTTTCCTGTAAAGTTGGTATCTTGATGTGTTTTTTATTCCATTTTAATTGAACTCTTTATCCATTTTAAATTAATTATGATTTCTTGATTTTATTAAGGGCTTGAAGAATTTTTTTGTTTAAAGAGTGGGTCTTTTAGCTTTTAAGACTCTGGTTAAACGTCGTTTAGTGTCTTAATGAATTAGGAATTAAGAGAACAAGAGAAGTTTCTTACTTGAGAGTTTTTTTTTTTCCAGTAATGCTCATGTTTCAATTTGCAGTGCAAATGCAAAAATATTGCCATGTAATCTTCTTTCTATGCAATTGAAGATATTTTTATTTCTCTGTTTTATGCCTTGATAGGCTTTATTGCATATAAGGGGTTAAAAATGTTTTAGCCTTCTTGCAACTATCAACTGATTTATGATTGCTGGAAATAGATAACATTATATTATTGATATATATATTTAAATAACTAATCTTTTGGTTAAATTTGGGAAAGAAGACAATTTGATACAGAAGAAATTAGTTATTTTTAAAATTATAGGTCTCATTAACGATAATAGTGTTAGTAAATATACCATGTAACCAATTGACTGAATATACGTAATAGTGATTTTATTCATGTAAACATATTTATTATTAATAAAAGCTTTTTTATCTTTAATAGTCAATTATATTTGATTAATGAATCTAATGTTTGATTAATAAAACTAGAGTAAAAGATAAAGTTTGTGGAACAAAAATACTTTTCATTAAAAATTATAAAGTTATTATAATTATTAAATTTTTATTTTATCAAAGCATTATTCCTAAATATTCATGGTCAATGTTCTATTAAAACTTAACATTAATTAGAATTGTTGAGACTAATGCATATCATGTTCCTTCCTTTATGAAAGGAAGCAACTACCTCATAAACTGAGTTATGAGAGATACTTGTAACTAATATGCAAGTGTTTGTCAGATGATATATACACTGAACTGACCTGCAAGAGAATTTCATATGGAGAGATCACTTATGTCTATGAAAATGCTCACAAGATAGTTGTGTAAGTAATCTTTAGACTTGAGATCATTAAGTTATCTTATATAGAGAGTGTTATTCTTTGATTCTGATCACACGTTATCCTAATTAAATGTAATAAACAGGTAGATATTGGGTATAATATAAACTATATGAAGGTATTTGAGTAATTAAAAAGGGATTCATCCATTTTAGGTGAATTAGGAAAAATACTTTAGTTGTTTTAAAATAGTATTGATTGTGAAATCCTTGACTAAGGTGGAAGTTAAATTAGAAAGGGGGTGTGCTCATTGAGCTTCATCCCCCATCAAAGTTTTGAGAGTATACCTTATTAAGATGATATAGTTTTCTCCTCTGGGTTGTTGGCTTCTTTCCCTTCAATATTAGCTCCCTTTCCACTCGAAACTAGTTTGGATTTTGTTCTTTCCTTCTCTTTCGATTTAATGTCCTATTTCTTTAGCTTCCCTATTAATCACTTATAGGAGTTTTTATCAATTCTTTAGTCTGATAGATACTCTTTTTTTACAAGCTCACTATGAAAAACTTTGATGAGATTTTGTTTCGTAAGCATTGTAAAGAGGGGGCATTTGTTGTTACCCATTTTTGACCCCATAAAAAAATCATGAAAACAAAAAAGAAAAAAGAAAAAAAGAAAATGCAAAATATAAGAGGATATACATGAAGAAAGCGTAGATGATTGTCCAAGTTGGTGGTGAAAGATCAAAATGACAAGTAGAAAAGTTAGAGGATGATGTATAAGATTGGCAAAATTGGGTACCCAATTTTGATTGATGAAGGGCTCATTTGGTGAAAATATTTTTTATTTGGGGTAAAGAAATATAAATTTAGCTAGGTAAGGACTCAATGAGAATTTTAAAATGATTAATTAATTTTATTGAAGATGTAATTGCAAGAAAAATTGATTTTTGAAGTCAATTTAGGCTTTAATTAGAAGAAATTAAAATTTGGAGGTCAATTTGCAATTTTAAAGGGTTAATTTGATCAAATTAGGACTTAATTTCATAAATATTAAAGTTTGATGGGTAATTAGGGACTTTATTGAAGAAATCCAAAATCAAAGACCAAATTGAAAAAAGACGTGTGATTGTAGGAGCTGAAATTAACCAAATCAGTGGCCAAATTAAAAAAAATTAAAATTTTAATGGTCAATTAAAGATCCAAGTGTACAAATTGAAAACCAAGGACCAAGATGAAAATGGCGCTAAACTTTGGGGTTGATGATTGAATTTGGCAAGGTTTAAATTGCATGAAATTAAGAGTTTGAGAGACAATTATGAGTGCAATTAAAAGCAATTGAAAGAATAGAGACTAAAATGAAATATGTCAGATCCCAAATTAATGACTGCATTTTCAGATTCTAGCCTAATCGGGTTGACACTTTCAAATGAATGAATATGGAGCTACAGACTTTCAAATTAAGTAGGGTTAGATCCAAATGAAAGGTGTATACCCTCTACCAAGATCAGGTGGTCTTCAACGACAATGACATCACAGTTACTCCGACAAAGCCTTAAAAATGGTGAACTCAGTCATCAATGGTTATGATATCCATTTCACAAAACCACCAATCGTTTTCATGTGTTCACATTTCAAGCCTTAGCAGTGGAACCTTATCAAAGGTTAGCCCTGTTTCTCTCAAGATCAAAAGGCCAGAAACAATCTCCTTGGTCAGATCCACTCATTTTGATCAATCTATATTTTGATCAACATTGGTACAGAGGTCACAACTGTGAAATGTTCTTTAGAATCCTCTCATTTTGATCAAAGAGCTAAGATTCGATCAATTTATATTTGAACCCATAAAACCCCCCTAAAAATACCTTATAAATACCTTCTAGAAAATCAGAGCAGAAAGAGAAAAAGAGGCAAGGAAAAGATTGATAAAGAAACTGTAAAGTGTGAAGGTTTAGGGGCCTAGCACAAGAATTTCCTCAACTTGAGAGAAAGTAACAAACTTAAGGAACTGAAGGGCAGCAATCATTATTTGAGCTAGGAAGATATAAAACATTCATTTATCCTTGTAAATGATATCTATGAGGCACATTTCTAGCCTGTTCTTTCATGTTTTATGATGTTTTTGAACTTTTATTGCATTATATTATTTTAACTTTGGTTTTGATTAATGCATAAAATAATGTTATTTTTCTTTTTTTTATTATAAAATAATGTTATGAGTTTTCTGTTATTGTTGCTGGATATTTAGAATATACTTGAATGTTTAGAATAAATGAAACATAGTGATTTGAAAATCTAGCACTAGGGTTATTGATGTTTTTTTTGGTTTGTTAGTGTGTGTTTTTGGTTCCTTTAGGCATGGTTTTGGTTCCAAGCGTTTAAAGAGTCAATTTTGAATCAAAATTTGATATTTTTATAGGCTGTTTTCTGTTGGCAATTTTGAAATTTGAAACCTTTTGTATGATTTTGATGTTTTGATATTATACATCAATTATTTTATTCAAATATGCTTGGTTTTGGTAGTGTAACTTGTTAGAATGAAGAAAACATGTTTTAGAAGTTAAAAATGCTAGTTTTGGAGGCTTTGGTAATGTGCTAGGTTTCTAGGCTATTTCTGGGTTGCTGGGCAGTGTTCTTCGTGTTCTTGAAAAAAACATTGTCTTAACTCTATGATTTGGACCAATTTTGATCTTATTCTTTGCACAAAATCCTTCAGGCGACTTTATTCGTCAGTAATCTAGGTTTTATTTGCATCAATAACATGTTTTTAATAGTTTTAATCATAAGGTTTCGGTTTTGAACTGAAACTCATTTTGACAAAACTCATGTTGAATGTTCTTTGTTTTTCTAGGTTTTAATCTGTTTTCATAAAATGTTTTTGAGTTTTTTTTTTAAGTTCAATTTTGTTTTGGATTCTGGTTTAGGTTTTGGTTTGTTTTTCGGATAAAACAAGTGGATTTTGGTTCGGTTTATGGTCGAACCAAAAGTTTCAGATCAACCCGGTCGAGGCAAAATTGAGTCAAAGGTTAAGACCCTGTTTGATTGGTAATGTTTTTGTTATAGGTTTTCTTTGGTTTAAAGATGTGTTTGACAAACACCCCCTAAGCCTAATTTAACAATATTGGTTTCAAGGGAAAATGGGTTTTACAAAAAAAAACATGCCCTTAAAAAAAACCATTTCATTGTTTTAGAATTGTTTTTGTATTTCTTTATATTTTTTACAGAATTTACAATAAGTTTGTAAAATTCCTTAAGGATTTGACTAATATTTCAGTAACCCTATGTTTTTTTTTTCTTACTCTGAAAATCAATGGTCAACATTCTGCTATAAATGTTGGACCTATAAGTAGATTAGTTTTTAAATATCATAATTAGGAAATGACTCTACCATTGCTGTCAATTTCTAAATTGACAACGACATAGATTGGTTGTCGATTTCTGAATCGGCAGCGACACAGTTCTTGGCTGCTGACCTTTGAATCGACAGCTTCACAGTTTTTGGCTGCCGATTTCTGAATCGGCAGTGACACGATTTTTGGCTGCCAATTTTTTAATCGGCACCAACACAATTTGGCTGCTGATTTCTGAATCGGGAGCGACGTAGTTGTTGGTTGTCGATTTAGAAATCAACAGCCACATAGTGTTTGGCTACTGATTTATGTATCGGCAACGACATAGTTCTTGACTGCCAACTTTTGAATCGACTGCGTCATAGTTTTTTGCTGTTGATTTCTGAATCAGCAGCAACACAGTTTTTGGCTGCCGATTTCTGAATCGGTAGCGACATAATTCTTGACTACCGACCTCTGAATCGGCAACGTCACAGTTATTGGTTGTCGATTTTTGAATCGATAGCAACACAGTTTTTTGCTACCAATTTCTTAATCGGAAGCGACACAATTCTTGACTGCTGATTTCTGAATCGACAGCGACGCAGTTTTCGTTACCGATTTCTAACTCTATTTTTGCTGTCGATTTCTAAATCAGCAGTGACGTAGTTTTTACAGCCAATTTCTGAATCGGCAGCAACTTAGTCTAATTAAAAGTTTAGGGAAACAATTTGACTATCTTAAGGATCTAGGAGGGAAGGGGGAAAATCGGTTTTAGAGACACCAAAACAGGGATAAAAACACATCTAAACCAACCCCAAACACCCCAACTCATTTAATGGGGGAGTATATATGCAAGGAGAGAGAGAAGGTGACCCTTCCTCTTCCCAAAGCTATCTGCAGCAGCTGCATGTCCAGCTGCATATTTCTCTTCTCTTCCTCTTCCTTAAAATCAGCCCTAACAGCTGCAACAAACCCTCCTCTGACTAGAGAAGAGAACCACACCACCTTAGCTGCATGTCCATCTTGTTGCATGCATAAGGAAAAGAAGAGCTAGAGGGTAGGATGAATGATCGAATCCAAGAAGGGAGAGGGAGTGTGACAGACAACTGAACTGAAAAAGAAAAGGGAAGCAAACCGAATAGAAAAAGTGGGAGAGAACCAGAAGAATAAGAGAAAAAAACTTGTTAAACCCTCCTAAAGCTACTATAAACCGTGAGGTATGAACTATACCTCTTTCCCCCCACTGTTTCTGGGCTCTTAGAAATGAAAGGAAGAATAAACAACATGAGGGGATGCCTGTAAATTTACACTAACTGTAGGAGAAAAACTAAACCAGAAGGAAAGACAATAATGAGGGCTGAATAAAAGACCAATAAACAGAACAAACAACATAGGGGGGATGAACAATTTATAGATACAAATCTAGTAAATGGCTCGCCATAATAGTGGTTGGACATACAATGAATTTTGGTGGCCAAATGCTTGAGAAATTACCTTGTCAAAAATATAATCATGCAAACAATTGTGGAGTGATTCCTATGTATAAATATTTGACAAAATTCTGTTAAGATATGCTGGAATTGATTATTGCATATGAGTGTTCTGCTGGAATTTAGTGACAGATTATGTGCTGGAATTGATTATTGCATGTATGTGTTTTGTTGGAATTTACTGACAGATTATGTGTTGGAATTGATTATTGCATGTGTGTGTTCTGCTAGAATCTAATGACAAATTATGTACTGAAAGTGTGTGTTCTGCAACGAATCTGTGATTCACTGTCGAAATTGAGTGATCTGCAGCGAATGAGCATTCGCTGTTGAAGTTTTGTTGTCTGTAGTGAGTTAACATTTGCTCCCAAAATTGAGTTGTCTGCAGCGAATTAGCATTCACTACCGAAAGTTTGTTGTCTGCAGTGAATCAGCGTTTGTTGTCGAAAGGGTATTGTCTATAGCGAATCTGTGATTCGCTGCCGAAATTGAGTTGTCTGCAACGAATTAACATTCGCTGTCAAAAGTGTGTGTTCTGCAACGAATCTGTGATTCGCTGCTGAAATTGAGTTATCTACAACGAATTAACATTCGCTGCCAAAAGTGTGTTGGCTGCAGCGAAGTAGCTTTCGCTGCTGAAAGTGTGTTGTCTACAGTGAACCAGCGTTCGCTGCTGAAAGTGTGTTCTACAGTGAATTTGTGATTCGCTACTGAAATTGAGTTGTATGCATCAAATTAACATTCACTGCTGAAAGTGTGTTGTCTACAGTTAATCAGCGTTCGCTGCCGAAAGGGAGCGAATTTGTGATTTGTTGCCAAAGTTATGTTGTCTACAGCGAATCATAGATTTGCTGCCGAGATTGTATTGTCTACAGCGAATCTATGATTCGCTGTCGAAATTAAACTCTGTCAAAAAGGTGTTGTTTGCAACGATTCTGTGATTCGCTGCCAAAATTATGTTGTCTATAGCGAATTTGTGATTCGCAGCCGAGATTGTATTGTTTGTAGCAAAATTATGATTCTCTGTCGAAATTGAGTCGTCTGCAACGAATTAGCTTTCGCTGTTGAAAGTGTGTTTGCTGCAATGAATTAGCATTCATTGTTGAAAGTGTATTATCTATAACAAATTTATGATTCGCTGCCGAATTGTGTGGCCTGCAGCGAATCAACTTTCGCTGTTGAATTGTGTCGCTTGCAGGGAACTAGTTTTCGCTGTCATAGAATTTTGTGGCCTGCAGCGAACTAGCTTTCGATGCCGAATTGTGTGGCCTGCAGCGAACCAGCTTTTGCTGCTAAATTGTGTGCCCTGCAGCAAAACAGTTTTTGCTGTCGAATTGGGTGGCCAGCAGCAAATCAGTTTCGCTGTCGATTTTCTACAATAGACCCCAGGCAGAAATGACTTAAATGCTTGTAACAATTTAATTGTATGATGGTGTAAAATGTGGAACACTTGAATGTGAACATATGAAATCTTGAAATAAGGATGTTGATGAATGTGATTTAAGGATGCAAATGTACTAATTTGTGGCCATTGATGTCTTAGGTGGTGCGTCCGGGATCAGACCATCGTAAGGACAAGGACAACTCGCAGGTGGAGCAAATAGGTGGTTTCCACCTTTTTCTCGTATGATGTTAATGCTTTGAAATAATTTACTTATGGACAATATATTATTGAATCCTTGATAAATGATGAAACGATAATGAAATGTTTGATTGAATTCTTAACGAATGTTATAATGACTAGGAAATGTTGATCAAGTTTTTGATGAATGTTGAAACGACGATGAAAATGCTAATGTTCTGAAATGACTTGTTGAGGAAGATATATTATTGTGTTACGATGAATAATAAATCGACTATGAGATGTTAATTAAGTTGCTATGAAATTGGGCTGCTAACGAATGTCAAACCGATTATGGAATGTTGATTATGATTGTTGATTAGTTTCGGCTAATGGCATTTAAAATGAATGATCGGGTTGTGATTGTTGATTAGCTTCTGCTAATGGCATCCTAGATGGATGACCGGGTTGTGATTGTTGATTAGCCTCGGCTAATGGCATTCAAAATGAATGATCGGGTTGTAAATGTTGAATTAGCTTCGGCTACTAGCATTCAAGATGGATGACCGGGTTGTGTTTGATGATTAGCTTCGGCTAATGGCTCCGAGATGGATGACTGGGTTGTGATTGTTGATTAGCCTCGACTAATGGCATTTAAAATGAATGATCGGGTTTTGGATGTTGATTAGCTTTGGCTAATAACATCTGAGATGGATGATCGAGTTGTGGTTGATGATTAGTTTTGGTAAATGGCATCCTAGGTAAATGGACGAGTTTAAATGTTGTGATTAGTTATGGCTAAGTGTATCCAAGGTGGATGGCGGGGTTAAGGTGAAGTAATTAACCCCGACCGATGTTAAACTTTGCCCCCACAACTCCTATGAAGATATTAGAGTGTATGAGTGAGAAAAATACTCTTAACGAAATAATAAGAGATGTACAATGCATATAAGAAATAGATGAAGGAATCTATCCATTCTAAGTTATAACGAAAAGTAACAACAATGTACTTCTAGTTGTTTGTTATTATGTTAGATTATTTACAATTCTTGTATCCATATTGTTTTGTAATAGGGACATCACACAATCAAGGTGCATAGGAAAGCCCGCTCTAGGGGTTCACATATTTTGAAAGGTGCTTTGTAATAGTATGTATTAGGTTTTACGTTGAATATTTGTCATTCGGCATTTTTATAAGGACTTGTAATGAAAATTGTAATGGGGCATGGACATATAGATACGATGTTATGAATATATTATGTGGTATTCTTTTTTATGAGGATGTTGTGTTATAAAATCACACGAGGATCGTATGAAAGAAAGAACTAGCTGTGTAAAATTGATAATCGGCACTCGGGTACAAACTCGTGTTGATAACAAAACCACGACAAGAATACAAACTCGTGAGTATGTCAACATGAAGTAACGTAAGTGTATAAATATGAAAATATATTATTGTGGGCATGTGTATTGATCTTCCGTCTTATGAGAATGTTGATTTATGAAAGCTATATTTGTATGATGCCATGATAAGGAAGGGAACCTAATTACTAATTCATGGAATGTCATTGTGAGAAGTATCAAGAACCAAAAATAAAATAAAAAATCCACCGATTTTGGCTTTGAAAAAGCTGTGTCTTTACATAAACCATATCTAGACCACACAATGCAGCTTACCTCATGTATGGTGTGTTAGGGGTGCTAATTTCTTCCTTAGTCACAATAGTCCTTTACTTTGGAATTTCTGATAAGATCAGTCCACCAGGGTCTCTTATGACCCTAAACCAAACAACTAGGTGGCGACTTGTTGACCTCGACATTTCACCACATCGTGCGTGCATGTGCAACAAAGAGGATGACATTGATGTTTGGTCAGGTGCAAGATCAAATAGAGAGGCAAGATGCTGAGATTGCTAGTTTGTAAAGTGGGGTAGGTAGGAGGCATAAAAGACATGCTAATCCAATTTTTGATGAGGGTGTTGATAAGAGTGAAGATGAGGGAGATGGGAACTATGATAATGCATCTATTGACCACATGGAGAGGTTTCAATAGCCTCAAAATCAAATGGATAAGGGTTTTTGGCATGGTAGTTAATTTGTTCATACCCAATTTTGGGAATTTTAGGCATCATGATTGGATAGGAGTTCGGGTAGCATCAAAATGAGGATTTTGACATTTTAGGGGAGGAGTGATCTCAAGACTTATTTAAAGTAGTAGAAGAAAATCAAGCCAATTGGAAAACAGATCCGGGGGCTGTCCAATCTCAACCAAACATAGAGAGTACGTCTAATCCTTTTAAAGACAAGAAAGACATCTTCATTGGTATTAGAGGTAAAACTAAAACTCTAACATCTCGTAAACATGATATAAAATGTTTTTGTTGTTTGTGAGTAGGTCATGTTACTTTGTAATGTCTAAACAAACGAGCAATAATTATGAAGGCTCACTAGGAGGTTGTGACTAATAGAGAAAGTAGTGATAAAGAGGAGATGTCACCACTTGAAGATGCAAATGATGATGGTGTTGAGTATTCGGTTAAGAGAGAGGTATTTATGGTTAGGTAAGTATTGAATTAGCAAGTTAAGGTAGCTTATTTGAAGGAGCAAAGATAGAACATTTCTTACACAAGATGTCATGTACAAAAAAAGTTATGTAGTATGATAATATATAGAGGGAGTTACACTAATATATCTAGTATTTCTCTAGTGGATGAACTAGATTCGAATACTACAACGCATATTATGCCTTGTAAACTTTAATGGTTGAATGATTGTGGTAAGATAAAGGTGATAAGCAAGTTTTAGTTTCATTTTTTATTAGAAATATTGTGATAAAGTGTTATATGATATTATTTGATACGATCCAAAAAAATACTGAACAAAAAAATTTAAATTCTAGCATAATTGTACCTACCATCCAGTTTCATGCAATCGAGTATAATTCTCAAAATTGGTTATTTCCTTTATTTTTTGTGTTTTGTTTTGATTACATGTTAATTTTTTTAGTTTCTCTTCTTTGCTTTGGCTCAAGTTTCTTGGTGTTAAGCATTTATGATATGAGTTTTTTTCTTTCTTTCTACTATCTAGTTTATGTTATTAGGTCTTTTGATAAAACAAAAGAAGCTAAGTCATTTATTTGTATCCAATTT
>Ga0307510_10010343_pt1 | contig 11081 bp, 8 predicted proteins | sample 12_EM_MG_FD_207224 | JGI IMG/M metagenome (GOLD analysis project Ga0307510, IMG submission 207224) | Populus trichocarpa ectomycorrhiza microbial communities from riparian zone in the Pacific Northwest, United States - 12_EM | ecosystem: Host-associated > Plants > Roots > Unclassified | place... | reverse complement strand
GCATCTATATGAGGGTTTAGTTGGAGAAGACACATCAAATTGAACAAAAACCAGATTTTATTCTGGGTTAGATTTGAAAGATTGAAGAAATAGAGGTGGCTACTGGAGTGATCTGTCGGATTTTTTTTAATTGATATGATTTAAATAAATTATTGGTAAATAAAAAATTAATCTCAGATAATCTTGATTCAAAAAATTATTTATTTTTCTAGATTTAATTTTTAATATATGACGGCCAATCAAAAATTAATGATGGTGAAAATTAATTTTTATTAATTCTTTAATATTTTAACTTTCAACATTTATTATAAAAAGAAGAGGGTGAAGGAAGAGATTCCAACTTACATGTTTTTTTTAGTTTTTTACACTCTTCCTTGCCTTATTTTTTGTGTTATTCTTCTTCTTTTTATTCTTTGATTTTCCTTGTGAAAATCTAGAGCTTAGGTTTTTCCGTTGAGAGATAATTGAATCATTTTACTTTAGTTCAAGTGCTTTAATTTGGAGGTGCATCTAAATTAAGAAGGTGATGTTACAACAACAAAAGATCCATTACTTTAAGGGCTTGGAACCGGGCCGAGTCTAAGTAAAAACCCGCTGGGGATTTGACCCGGTGAAACCCGGTTGATCCAGTGGGTCAACCTGGAACCCGGTCAACTCGGGTAAACCCAGCTAAGACCTGACTTTATACACACGCACGCGCACGCGCACACACACGTGAAAGACGTTGGCCTTTTACGATTAAAACCACACTACAAATCAAATTATCTTCATAATCCAAAATAGCACATAAAAAATCCCATCTTTAACGCTAACTTTAAGAGATAAAGCAAAAAACAAAGGCTTTAAACTATTTTCAAGACTTCTTACATACTGGGCATCGTCCCTTTTGTGGTAAGTCAATGGAGATGAATCAGAGCCGTGAAATTCCAGGAGAGGATAAGAGGAGCTAGAGGTGACCTGACTTGGTTGAGAAAATCCAGTCTAGTTCACGGGTTTAAGGGACAAAGAGAGCTGCGATTTGAGGAGACTCGGTGAATTGGATTTGGGAGTCAAGGACGGCAACTCAGAGGAGGTGAGTTGAGAGTACGGGGTTGGGGATTGTGAAAGAGAGGAAACGAGAGGGGATTATGGTTTTGAAGGTTTTTATATCAAGGGCCCATTGAGTCTGTCTTTAGAAGAAGAGGGGGAGAGGGAAAGAAAGGGAAATCACTGATTTTCTTAATTTCCTGATTTCGAATCAGGATAGGGGAAGGAAGGAAAAAGAGAAGGATGGAAGGTGACATCAATTTTAATTGCGAGAAAAATTAAATAAAACTTAATTATTTAATTTGCTGAAAAAAGGCGTCGAACAAAACTAACTTGGAAGCAAAGGGCACAAACTCGGCTTTTTTTTTTGTTGACCCATTTGATCCATGACCCGGTCATTATACCGGGTCGGATTTAAAAACTATGGTTGAAAACATATTTGTCTTGAGTTTTATATTATATTTTTATAGATTTAAACATATATGCACATTAGGCTTTCCTTCAATAATTTTTTATGTTTTTTTTAATTATAGATTAAATATTATTTTTATTAGTCTAATATATTTATAAATTTTGAACTATATAGACAACAATGGAGGTTAGAGGAAAAGATGACAGCAATGGCTTATCTCCACCTGCCAACATGGGCACAGGCTACTACTAAAAATTGATGGTTCCCTGAGTTCCCTCTGACAATTTTCCACATAAAATTTCCGAGGTGCGGTTATGGTTTCAAGGTTCTTGGCTGGGATCTCTCTTTAGTGGGCGCCCTCACTGAGTTTTCTGGCTCTTTTTCTTTGTTGTTTTGTGTAGGATTCTTTGTCGTATGGACAAAAATCTTTTTTTTTTTTTTTTTCATATAGCATTAGAATTTTTTATTGAATATCATATATTTTTATTATTTGCACATGCAACGTAATAATATGAATTTTTTTTAAAAATGTTTTTTGTATTTTTAAATTTATTTTTAATATTATCATATTAAAACAATCTAAAATTACAAGAAAATAATTTAAAATAAAAAATAAAATAAAATTCAAAAACACTTTTTAAATATAAAAACAAACATTCTAATTTCCAATTGTAAAGCTGTAATAACTTGGGCCGAAACGATTCAATAAGTATTCGGCTCGAGTTAAGAGACGACGAGGCCTCTGGTTAAATTTAGTAACCAGCAGGCTCATGTTGCTGGGCCAAAATGACCTTTCTAGACAGACCCAGAACGCTTGCACAGATCTTAAACTGAAAATCATGCTCTGTGTATAATTTTCAAATTTACTTTCCTAAGCCTGGCTGTAAGTAATCCATTAAAGTCCATGTTTTTTCCCCTCGACTCACTTTTGTTTTACAGCCCAGATGAAAAATATAGCAAATCTCACCTGTTTAGTTCGGATTTGTTAGGGCAGTGTAGTGTTGATAGCGGTTTAAAATATTTTTTTATTTAAAAATATATTAAAATTATTTTTTTTTATTTTTAAAAAATATTTTTAACATCAAAACGATATAAAAATATAAAAAAAATTCATTTTAAACAAAAAAAAATTAAAATTTTGAGAAAACGGTTTTTACCAAGTACCAAACATACCCTTAAAAAAAGAAAAAGGAAGAAGAAAGTGATGACCTCATCGAGCATGAGCTTCGATTTGAGGATGGGAAAAAACAACATAGTTGTTAAGTAGGACCTACCTTGTGACCTTGAGTCTGATTTGACTTGGGCTTTAAATTGGTTAGAAAAAGATATTTAGACGCTAAAACTTGATTTACAACTCGGTAAAACCCAGTTGATACGATCAATTTTGAGAATTTTTTTTTATAAAAAAAATATTATCTTAATAAAAATGATTAATTTATGTTAATTTAATGATTCAATGATCTAAGTTATTTTTAAGATTTATTTTTATTTAAGTTTAATAATTTTTATAAAAAAAACACAAATCAATTTAACTATCAAAATTTAAATGATTGAATGATCTAAATTCTTTTCAGTATCTATTTTTATTTAAGTTTAATAATTTTTATAAAAAACACAAATCAATTTAATCATCAAAATCTAACAAGAATACGTGGAGATACTTTCAATACTATAATTTAAAATTTAAATTCATAAAAAATCACAATAAAATATTTTTTTTCTTATAAACACACTATTTTAGATGTTGTGGGTAATATATGTGAGATACATTAAAAACAAATATTGATTATCAAAACTTGACAAGAAAATATCTTTATGTCTAGAGATCTTCCCTTAGTTTCTGTAGGATGACATCAAATATAAAATGATGATTGAGTGTTAAATTTTGCCGCAATAACATAAATTCTTTTATATAATGGAGAGTTTTATGCCTTGGAGAAGTAGAGATATTGCGAATGTGTTGTCGATGTGGTGGATTCCAGCTTACAAATTCAAGGCTTACCGACAACCAAGATCTTGACAGATGTAGATTTGCCTCTTAAGGTTAGTTTGGCTTGGTCTGTAAAACAGAGGAAGGGTAAGCATAGACAAGCCTAGGAAAGTGGCTCAACCGTGTTTTTAAAAAAATTATTTTTTTATTAAAAATTATTTTTTTATATATATTTTAGATCATTGTGATGCGCTGATCTTAAAAATAATTTTTAAAAAATAAAAAAAATATCATTTTAATACATTTTAACACGAAAAACACTTTAAAAAACAACCGCAATTACACTTTCAAACAGGCTTGGTCTCGTTTGGTCCTTTGTTTTAGTGTGAGCATGAAATTATTTTCCGACTATAATGTCCTTGTACAATTATTTATATTATTTTGTTTCTCTATTATAATTTCTTAGCCTTTTATTGTTAGGGTGTTTATAAATATGATGATAGTTGTTTTTTAAAATATATATTTTTTAAAAATATATTAAAATAATATTTTTTTATTTTAAAAAATTATTTTTAACATCAATATATCAAAATAATTTAAAAACATAAAAAATTTAATTTAAAAAAAAATCAATTTTTTATAAACAACATCTGAAACGCATTTTTGATACACGACATATGCTATGCTAGTAGAGTGGCATATGTTAAAAAAAATTATTTTCCTGTAGGATTGATCCCATTTTTTTTTAAGACTTAAAATAATATATTTTTTTTTAATTAAAAAAAATCATCTGGTTAAGGTCTGGTGGTAACCGGTTCAAGACCAGGTTTTTTTTCACCTGAGACCGGTTCGGGCCTGGGTTTTTTAGGTCCGGGTTTACCCTACGAGCCAGTCGGTGTTTTACAATTAAGCATGGGATGCCGAGGCTTTTTTTTCTTGGAGGAAGTTTCTGGCACAACATGAAGAATTTGCATAACGTGTCTAAAACCGGACGTGGCACTCTCTGAATGAACGATACTTGTCTTTCAATGGACCCCACTACATTTTCTATAACAACTGTCTTATCACATATCATCTAAGAGGACTTATCAGTTATCAAATTATGTACTTATCATCTCGTACACATCGCCAGTCTTGTGCTATTTAGCACACGACATTTTCGACGCAGGGTGTGAATTCAGCTTTTAAAGTAAAGAAAACACAGAGAAAGAGACCCTTTTGTTTTTTGAAGCTAAAAGTCATGGTCACTCACTGATCTTTCTCTCTGTCAATCTAATTTACTTGTTTTTCTTCACTTATCTGGTGAGCTTACACATAACTTTGCTCATTTCTCTGGTTTTCTTTGATGCCCATCTCTTATATCTTGAAAAGTTTGCTAATTTTCATCTTGTTAAGTGATGTTTAGCTTTACTTTTAGTGATCTTTAGTTAAAAGGTACTGTCTTGATTAGTTAAGAACCCAGAATTTCTTGATTGATTTACTGTTTTCTGTTTGAAAATCATCAAATTTCTTTGCTTAATTTATTCTTAATTTGATGGAGACAGGAGAGAGAGTTGTCTGTAACTGAGCAGATGATCATCTTTATCATTTTGGTTTGTCTTGGGCTCATGCCCACTGGATCAAAACTCAAATCTTTTGTTTGGTGTCCTAGAAAATTATATTTTTTGAGTTAAGAGTTATGGGGTTTTGTTTTTGTTCACTTTTTGTGTATGGATGGTTCGTATTAAATTCTCAGCTAGAACTTGCAAAGTTTGATTTAGTATCTTCTTGATGATTTAAATAAGCTAGCATTATTGCTTATCTTATTTATCATTTTAATTTAACAAATTCAGTGTTTTGGATTCATTTAGAGGTTCAGGTGACAATGGCTGCTCTCTGTAAAGATCTTGTCCTGTTAATCTCACAGTTCTTAGACGAGGAAGGGTTCAAAGAAACTGCTCGCATGTATGTTACTTTCTCCTTCTCTCTCTAACACACACAATCTTGGGAATCTCAGACCCTTTCAGATGAATTATGCAATTTTTTAACGAATCGTTTGATTGTGTGTAACCTTTTTTTTTTCCTTTCATCATCGGCCCAGGCTTGAGCGTGAAAGTGGTTATTACTTCAGCATGAAGTTTTTTGAGGACATGATACGCAGTGGCAACTGGGATGAGGCTGAGAGATATCTTTCTTGTTTCACAAAATTAGATGACAACAGATACTCGACAAAGATCTATTTTGAAATTAGGAAGCAGAAATTCCTTGAGGTGTTGGACAAGTAAGGCTGCTTCTTTCTTTCACAATCACTGTGCACGCATTATGTATGTCACATCGATTCTACTTATAATTTGTTAATTGATTTTACAGCAATGAACGTTCCAAGGCTTTAGACATCCTTATGAAGGATTTGAAAGCTTTTGCCCCAGACAACGAGGAGCTATTAAAGGAAATGACTTTGCTTTTGACATTAAATAATATAAGGTATAAATCTATGGTATATATGTTTTTGTTATTATTATTATTATTATTATTATTATTCACATTCCATAGGAGAAGCATGTTAAGCTTATTACAAGAAGATTAATTTCTCTCGTTGTTGAACAGGGACCATGAGTCACTCTCTATGTATAGTGATGCAGAGTCGGCAAGAAAAGTTATGATGGTTGAGCTTAAGAAAGTTATTGAAGCAAATCCCCTTTTGCGTGACAAATTGGAATTTCCGAACATTGCAAATCATAGGCTACGGCGTCTCATAAACCAAAGGTTCCTTTTTTCTTTTCCTTCATTTAATTCTCAATTTCACATCACAACTCGAATACACCAAGCCACAAACTGCATGCAGGCTCTGGTTACGCACATAGAGCACATGCAAGTACGTGCACTTTTATATGCACATATGCATGTTGGATTCTCTTCAGAATTTCTAGACATGTCTATTTGTCATTCAGATAAAACTGATTTTTGCATTTAATCTGACAGTCTGAATTGGCAGCATATGCATTGTGCATATCCGCAGCCAAATCCTGATATAAGAACCCTTTTTGTGGATCACATTTGTGTACCAATACCATCGGATGATCATTTATTTTCAGCAGCAAGTGATAGCAATCCACTGGTATGACACAAGAAGAACAATGATCGTTCTTATTTTATTTTTCCCTTTCCAATAATGGATTCAAGTATGGTTCCTAACCAACCCAGCTTGATTATCCTTTTAACAGTATTCGTACATAATCCTTCTAATGAGCTTCAGTGTTATTGTCTAGCCTTCTCAAACAACATCAATGCTAGTTTCAACTTCCTCAGCCTCAAATTCTACTTCATCTTCTGAGGCCCACTCTTCAATTTCAAGTGAAGCTTTGTCTCTTGGAGTTCCAACAAACATAGGTAATGGTTTGTGATTCTCTCATTAATATTTCTTTGACCTTCTGTGAAGGCAGTTTTATTGTGGTTATAGAAAAAAAACTCCTTTTATCACTAACTATCTATTCCATGTTTGTTGCAGCTATGATAGAGGTTTTGGAGGATAATACTACTGTAAATGACAGTGGTATTCCTAAAAACAGAATTGTAAACCTAAAAAGGCCTTCCAATGAGGCAAGCTTAATTTTTCATTTCTTTTTGTTGAAACATTGGTAAATATCAATAATAATTTCTTTTCTTAAGTCATCGATTTCATGCGTGCAGGAAATATCAGATGCCTCTCTTCCTGATCAAAGCTCTGTTAACATTTCTGATGATTTGCCAAAGAATGTTTTTAGGATATTAAATGAGGGGTCATCTCCAACAAGCATGGATTTTCATCCTGAAAAACAGACTGTTCTTCTAGGTTTATTCATAAGGATATATATTTTTTCTTCAATATTTTGGGATAAGCACCCTATTTAAACTGATTGTTTACTCATGGAAACTGATGGTTTGATACTTCAGTTGGAACCACTGTGGGGGACATTGGATTGTGGGAAGTTAGTTCAGGGGAAAGTTTGCTTTCAAGGAATTTTAAGGTTTGGGATATTGCAGCATGTTCGATGATGTTCAAGGTTCGTCACCTTCTATACCATGCTTCCATTAAACAATCATGTTTCTGAAATATGAATGATCTTGCATATATCCAGGCAACTTTGCTTAAGGATCCTAGTGTTTCTGTTAATCGTGTTGCTTGGAGCCCAGAAGGCGGTTTGTTTGGTAAGTTTGTAAAGATAATGGAAGACAAGGGGAAATAATATCCTGTCATTCGGAATATGTTTGTTCATTAATTTAACCTTCTTTTTTTTTTTAAACAGGGGTTGCTTATTCAAAACACTTGGTGCAAATATATTCTTATAATGAAGCCAAAGATGCGCGGCAGCAATTGGAGGTAGCTTTCTAGCATATTATATTCTTCACTAAATTTTTGGCTTTGCTGTTCATTCTTTGGATATTTATCATATCAAGCTTATTCTTTAACTTATTTCTTATATCTAGATTGATGCTCATGTTGGTGGTGTAAATGACCTAACCTTCTCTGCCCCTGAGAAACAACTTTTGGTCATTACCTGTGGTGATGACAAGATCGTTAAGGTTGGTTTATTTTACATCAGAATTAGACATGGATTTTTCTGTCCTGGAAAGAAAGTGATGATATTTTTCTGATGACCATTAAAGGCATGGGATGCGACTGACGGTGTCAAAATGTATACTTTTGAGGGCCATGATGCTCCTGTTTATTCTCTCTGTCCCTATAGCAAGGGAAACGTTCATGTGAGTATCGCTATTGGTTCTTTTGTACTTGTGGCGACATTGATTGTTTCAGACTGATGATAATTCCACCTTTACTTTTTTCTTTTTCTGCTTCAGTTTGTCTTTGCGACATCAGTGAATGGGAACATAAAAGTTTGGCTGTATGATAATTTAGGAGCCCGAGTAGATTATGATGCTCCTGGCCTGGGGTGTACATCAATGGCTTATAGTGGTGATAGAAGGTTTCATTTACTCGGTCTGAATTGCCTTTTCAATGTTTCACATGCTGGTTATATTTGAAGGGTAAATCATGTCGCAATCAAAAACTTTGTAGGCTTTTCTCATGCGGGACCAGCGGAAGTGGAGAGTCATTTCTTGTTGAATGGGATGACTCTGAAGGTGCCATAAAAAGAACCTATCTAGGATTGCAAAAGAATTCTTCAAGTGTAGTGCAGTTCGATATAATGAAGAACCAGGTTTTAGCTGCTGGTGACGAGCATGTGATCAAAATTTGGGATATGAACAAAATTGAGCTTTTCACAACCATTGATGCAGAGGGAGGCTTACCAGTAAGTTCCTTATGACGGGTAATTTTGATTGAATTAAAATCATATATTCCACTTACAAAGAATAGTGGTCTCAGTTTCTCATATAATTCCTTTCACCCCTGATGTGAAGGCAAACCCATGTGTTCGATTTAACAAGGAAGGCACGCTGTTGGCTGTTTCTGCAAATGACAACAAGATCAAAATCTTGGCAAAAGATGGCAGTCTTCAGTCACTGCATACAACAGAAAATTGCTTGGATGATGATTTTAGAGTTTTCTCTGATACTCTTAAGAAGGTGGGCATATTTAATACAGTCATGACTAGCGATAGAATATAGATCTCTTTCTGATGCTTTTAATTTTTGTTCAGCTTGTAAGTGAAGCAATTTCAAAAGGTGCCTGTGCTCAAGATGCAGATGAAGCTGTTGCAAAAGTGGGTAACTCTTGGTTTTGTCAGAGATTCATGCTATATCTTATATGACATGATGAGTTGTTTTTTACTTAATACAGTAGTATCTTTTGGTAGGACTTGTCATGACTCTGGAAATTACTTTGAAGTTTGGGGTACTAAGCAATGTTTTAATCTTCTACAGAATGGAAACCTGAAGGCAGTGAAATCTAAAATTACTGGAAAAGACACTAAGTCAAAGAGTGGGAGGCTCATTGAATTAAACAGCCCTTCTCAGTGCCAGATTCTGCGACTTCCTTCTCATATGAAAGCAAACAAGGTTGGACTGTACTGTGTTGTAGCTGCTAAATTCTTCTTTTCATTTTTTTTTCCTTTTGATTTTTTGTTAGCTCCTTCTGCCTCACGTCTTTGAAGTCCTGCAGATGTAGACACATTTTCAAATATTTTGACTATGATCATAGATTGTTTTTTATTTCTCCTTTGGGTTTCTAGGTAGTTTTAAGTTTCTTGCTGGTTCTTGCTTTGCAAATTGATAACTCTCTGTGCAGTGGATGTGAAGGATGAGATTTCTCAACACGTGTACAAATTTGAAAACTGGAAGGCTTCGAAACCCATCTGAAAATGTTAAATTATATATTCAAAAAGCAACACATCTTTGTTTTTGGAGATACCGATTCAATTGCTTGAGGATCTGAGCCACTCTAATGTTTTTATATATATATAAATATGTATGTATGTATATGCTGAAAAATTCCAATATACCGTGTAAGGATGAGAAGTTTCTCAGTAGCTTTTATCTTTCACAAATGCAGATATCAAGGCTCATTTACAACAATGCAGGTAACTCCATTTTGGCATTAACATCAAATGCCACTCATTTATATTGGAAATGGCCACAGAATGACTTTGACTTGAGTGACACGGTGAGCAAAACTAGAGATTCAAACCATTTCTATTTTGCATTTGAAATTATTCTTTTAAATTTAGTGTTAACTGCTGTTAATAATGCTATTGCAATGAAATCTTAATGGCAGGCAGCTGCAAAAGTTTCCCCTCAACTATGGCAACCCAGGAGCTACTCAGGGCTGATGACAAATGACCTTACAGGCAGCAACCCCGAAGAGACAGTTCCCTGCTTTGCCCTGTCCAGGAATGATTCATATCTTATGTCATCATCCGGAGGGAGAATCTCTCTGTATAATTTGCTGAAATTCAAGGTATCATGAACTTCCATTTGCAGTCTACAAACTTATGAAGGTCTAAATAATCCATGCACATTTTTATTAGCCCTATGTGATCTTGTTTGTCATGTATACTTTGTTATCTTTACATAGCCCTATGTGATCTTGTTTGTCATGTATACTTTGATATCTTTACATATTCAATTCGACTACAAATCTTCCAATTACTTGTCATAATTTCCAATTGTACTAAGTTTATGTGGTTTAAATTATTGTTTATGAAATTTAAATACTTTCCATAGGTGGTTTTCTCACTTTTTATTGAACATCATCTTATGATTATAAAATACCATCTTTTACATGCAAAGTTTTCAAATCTTTTGATTTGTTCACGTGTTTTGGTAGTTTACAAGCATGTTTAATTGAACATTCTTAAACTTAATAGACGATGCTGTCCATCATGCAACCACCACCTGCAGCAACTTGCATTGCTTTCCACCCTCAAGATAACAACATACTCGCTATAGGGAGAGACAATTCCACAATTCTAATATATAATGTCCGTTCAGCTAAGGTATGCATTTCTCCTGATGTGATCCAGTGCTTTACTCGAGCAAAACCAAGCTTTATCATCTCCTTAATACTCGCAGGTCATTACCATACTTGAGGGTCATTCTAAGAGAGTCTCTGGTCTAGCCTTCTCTAATGACCTGAATTTACTTGTTTCTTCTGGAGCAGATGCTCAGGTTAGTGTTGAATTATACGAGATATGTATAATGCTGAATTTCCTTGATGATTATTTCGAAGTCATTTCCAAGAGTAAATGTGTTTATTTAAATGATACCTTGACCTCTGTCATTTGTCTGAAGTGCTCC
>Ga0307510_10010342_pt1 | contig 11081 bp, 11 predicted proteins | sample 12_EM_MG_FD_207224 | JGI IMG/M metagenome (GOLD analysis project Ga0307510, IMG submission 207224) | Populus trichocarpa ectomycorrhiza microbial communities from riparian zone in the Pacific Northwest, United States - 12_EM | ecosystem: Host-associated > Plants > Roots > Unclassified | place... | reverse complement strand
ACCTGGATCCCGAAAACGTCCCCGCGATAGAAACAGTGCTAGGATGCTCTTTAGGGCTTGTAATAGTCGAATCATCCTCACGCACTGTCCGTCTAATCCACCCCACTCTTCAAGAGTACCTATCCAATAATGCCGATTTATTCCACAGCCCTCACTCAACGATCGCACAAGTTTGTTTGACATACCTCCACCTTCCGTGCGTCAGAGGTCTCTCGCCTAAGCTCGGTTGGCCCCTTCCAGAAACACCATTGCTTGGATACACTTCCTGTTTCTGGGGAACACATATCAAAAGCCTGAGGGGAATCCCGGAAGATGTGAGCACCCTCGCTCTTGAACATCTCCGCGAATTCGATAAGCACGTATCCCCTGGGATACTCTTATCCCACGGTCTTGAAAATTGGGACAGGGAGCTTTGTCGGAGTAACGCAGCGGGATTTACAGGGCTTCACGGCACTGCATATTTCGGGATCGTGGAGATTGCACCTGCCTTATTCGAGATGAAGAAATGGTATCTCGATGCAACCGACGCTGAGGGTAATACGGCAATCTCGTGGGCTGCCAGAAAAGGACATGGGGAAATGGTGGAGATCCTTTTGAAGCGGAAAGATGTCACCCCCGACACTGCGGATAAATACGGTCGAACACCTCTCTCGTGGGCAGCTGGGAATGGGCATGAGGTTATTGTGGCGATGCTTTTGAAGAGTAAGGATGTCACCTCCAATACTGAGGATAGAGACGGTCGAACACCTCTCTCGTGGGCAGCCGGAAATGGACATGAGGATGTTGTGAGGATGCTTTTGGAACAGGAGAGTGCTGCTCCTGACACTCTGGACAAAGACGATCGAACACCTCTCTTATGGGCAGCTGGAAATGGGCACGCTGGTATTGTGAAAGTACTTCTGGACCGGGGGGATGTCACTCCCGACAGTGTGGACAAAGACGGTCGAACACCTCTCTCGTGGGCGGCCGGAAATGGACATGAGGATGTTGTGAGGATGCTTCTGGATAGACAAGATGTTACTCCCAGCGTTGCGGACAAAAACCACCGGACTCCTCTCTTATGGGCTAGGGAACGTGGGTATATTGGAGTAGTGGCAATGCTCCGAGAATTGTGTAGTGTTAGCCAGGGCATCGTGATAGCGAACTCCACCATACGAACAGCACTTATTCCGGCTTCTGGGAAGCAGCGTGGTGGAGCTCCAAAGCGGCGATTTAAAAATGAGAATTCTGTTCCTCGGCCGTCAGGCAGCAATAGCCCAATAGACAATTCCCTGGCTGAGCCCTCCGAGTCATCTCACCGCCCCTCCAAAAAGATCCGGGGATCCCGACATTCACGACAAACGCTCCTCGTCCGACCAGCCCCTTGACTTGCGGTATCACGATGTCGCGCTCTTAAACTTCGCTTGCCATCCACTTCCGCTAGCGCCTCTTATTCTGTGCATTAGTCCTTCGCATTCTGGTTATCCACTCATCAATCTTAATGCATCATATTATCTCTTCCTTTTTTTATTTTTAATGACTAAGTTATCAACTTAGTGTCAATCATTAATCTTGTTTCCCTTCTCATCTTCCTTTTAGCTCGTTATCCATATTCTTTATATTTTGCTAGGAAAAAAAAGAAATCTTCCCAGAGTGTAGTGGTTTTTTTCCCCCTTCTTCTTGATATCGTCCCCTTCCGATTAGGGTGGGCTTTGGTGGGCTTTATAGAGTTTTATACGGCTTGTATGATACTATAATTGAAATACTATAGAATAATTGATTCCCCACTACGGCGATCTATAAGGACCCAAACGGCCACCGAACTCCAACATCGATTTTGGGATTTCGGATAAGCGAAACCCACAAAAAATAGGAAAAAAAACGAAAAACAAAAAACAAAAAAGGAAAGTGTCACAAATTGTGTAAGGCGAAGCTAGTGTGATCTCTGGTATAAGGAACGGCCACTGGGCTTGAAAGAAGTGGCTACCATTCGGAAAGGAAAAAAGGGTACGGTGGTTAATAAGGACTGAAACTTCCACGAATACAGCCATTTATAACCCAAACTGATACCACGCACTCAAATACTATAATAAGAGTAACGCGCAAGAAGAGAAAGTAGAATTGTATCTGTAGGAGGGGTAAGTGTTGGAATTTGCCCCAATGCGCAGAAGCGAAACGGTAAAGACTTTTCACGCAACTTCAACTTGCAGCGATATTCATCTTCTTGCTTGCTTAAACGAAACGAAAGGGCCAAATGCAGTGTTCTCAACGGTCCGGGGGGGGTTCCAAGAACCCTAGATAGGACAGGACAGCAATATGCAGTCCACACCCGTCCTAGAAACCTTGGGACAGCCGCCATTGTGGGGGGCGGTGGGCCCTGCAAGGTAAGACAAATTAGCGTGGGGGATTGCAGGGACCGCCGGGGACTGTGGGGGACTGCAGGTTACTGTGGGGGACTATGGGGCCGCGGGGGACTGCGGGGGACTACAGAGGACTATGGGGGGCTATGTATGAATCCTATCGGCCACGTTTCCTTACCCCCTCCCTGAGAAGATCCAGAAATTCACAGAATAATATGCAAAGAAAGCGAATGCTATCTGGTAGAGATAAATAGGTGTGGAATGTGAAACTTTTCCCATGATATACGGCAGGGGAAAGACATCAGACAGAACCCATGATATTGTTTATGGTGGGATCAACTCTGACGTGTATCGGACGGAAAGACCCGAACAGACGAAACAACCAGAGAAAAAGTCCCGGGAGAGAGAAGAAAATTGTCTCTGTTGAGGATACTGACCAGGTCCCGAGAGGATGAGTGAAAGTGGAAGGGAAGAAGTAAGATAACTGGTATGGGCAAACATCGCTCACTCTACCAGAGTCTCAAATCCCTAGATAGAATAGATAGAAGTCACTGTAGAAAAAAAGAAAACAAAAGGTTCACGACATCAGAAAATCCTCACTCACTGAGGTTGTTGTAGAAGTCGTCATCGTCCCTCCTGCAAACCATCTGCATGTCTTATATACCCGTAACTAACCTGTAGCGCCCATGACAACCCATATAAAGCAATAAAAGAATAAACTAGCTAGCAAACAATTTCGTGCCCCACAGCACCTCGCAGGCACTGGAGCTCTATCCACTTAGTCTTCATTCTTCATCTGTTGTCTGAAATTGATGCCTACTTTTATTCTTTCATTAAATTTTACATTTATTTTCTGCTCTGCTTTAGTGGTCAACCTTATAAAGCTATGAGTTTCATGTGTTAAAACACGCCTGTGAGAAATATACCCAACTTGCAGTCTCCATATTGCTTGACTTTCGGGATGTTAGGGAATATGGGATGATGTAAGCAATCCCGGGTGATTGCTTACTAATCCGGCATGTGCCCAGGAATGATGAAACATTTCCCTGCCAAGCACTGGCATGAAATATTTTTCACAGAGGAAGGCGGGGGTATAGTCCTTTGTGCCTGACCGCCGGGCAACTTTCAAAAAAGACGAGATAGGACCTCTTAATGCCGTCCACTGCCATCTGCCTCCGGGATGGACGGATTGCCCCATTGAGAACACTGGCCAAATGGCCAAACATATACAGCGAGGTTCAGTGACCTCATGAGAAAGAACCTATGCTGAGGGTTCTCTTATGCATGAAAAAGAATATCATGTTTTGCAAATGGTACTCAGGCTGAGGTTTTTGGTAGCGATTATAGCCTACCACATTGTTTGCTACCTGAAGGGGCATATAATTGGACCCCTCCGGTGACCTCTCTTGTTGAAACATTAATGCCAACTGGAGAAGAAATAATACTTCAAGAGGTTTCAAACTCTGCTTCTCTTGATCACACTATTCATAGTCAAGATGAAATGAGTGATGACGATAATACGGAGACTCATGAATAGGTGATTGGTATGCATTCCGCTTCATCTTTTATATTTTTACTGTATTTTTTGTCAATCCTGTAGATACACTCCATAATCATGAACTATCACTCGGTCCTCACTGTGCACATACCGCACGGTTTAGATTCTGCACTCTTAGCAAGACGTCCAACCGGTCTTCTGTGAGCCACTGGTACTTCTCTGCCATCTAGTGCACATTGATTCTTATTTTATTGCTCATCACATGGATGTCTTGACGCCTGAATATCTGCCTCACTTTTAAGATGACAGATAGAGTGCCGTTGATTGCTAGTTCTAGTTGGGGCTTGCTGACTGTTTCTTGATCCGGGCGTACACTGAAGTAGTTGTCGATTCGGGAACAAGCGTCTTCCTTGTATGATAGGAGATTATCTAGTGAGGTTGAGTTAGTTTGTGGGGCGAGTGATCTTGTATGAATTGAGGAGGGAGGGAGACAATTATCCCCGAAAAAAGACTTTTCAATCCTACTCTTGGAAATTCTTGCTGCTCGCTCATCACCTTCTGTTAGAGTGCAGGGGCTGATAGGAGTGCTAATAACCTTTGAAGCGCTAATGATTTCCTCGATACTGGGGACTACCTACTGATAAGATTACACTACAGCCCAACCCCCACAACCATCCTTCCGAAAAAAATCATAAAAGGGAAAGTCCACAGCTTCACTCGTTCTACACCACCACAAACCACCCAAGAAATAAGGCCACAACCTATCCCGCTCCGTAGGAACTAATACAGGGCAGCACACCATCTATTGCAAACCCCCACATCCTTATGATGCCTCTCTTTTAATCGAAAAATAAAATAGAAAAGTCTAGTAATGGATGTCAGAAAGCTAGTCAAACCAATGTCCAGACCCCATAATCACCGTCGCCATGGGGAGAAAAAAGGTTTCCTCGTCAATGTTGGTCAAGAACAACCCTCCCATTCTCATATACCTCAAGCCTTCTGTTCTTGCCTCCGTCTGCCATCCGCCCACGCCGAGCGTTCTCGTCAAGCCCCCTCAAAGGTGGTCTACCGTATTCGCTAAGCGCACCAGGGAATCGTATAACCGAAGATTGGATATTCAAACGTTGGCGGTGCTCGTGGCTAGCGATAGGAGTGGGCGGGGGTGGAATCTGATCTAGTGAACGTTTAAGGGGGGTGTTAGAGGAATCAAATGGAAAGAACAAACGTCTACTCTTAAAGAGCATACCCTGGCCATGATCCGGTCTCCGTACTGGCCGTTGGAAGGAGTGAATGGCTCTTGCCCCAGGACCAGCCCCGTTCTGACCATGGATGTTCCCGATCTTCGTACCTGGTAGGGTGTATTCAGGATCCAGGCTTGGCCGGATCTGCTGAGGAAAGTTTCCCGAGGATTTGCTTAGGGTGTCCTGGAAGTGCCGGGAGTCGGAAGACGGGTGAAAGGTTATATACAGCGCCTGACCAGCCTGACCCGCAGTGGCCTGCTGGACTTGAGATATTAATGTCCGGCGTTTGAGTTTATCATAGAGTTCCTGTACAGTATTAGCGCAAGGTCTCTTGTTATGGGAATGGTAAATGTGAGCCAAGAATACCTGTGTTTGTGCCAGCTTCCTCGCCTTCTCTCTCCGCCCTTGCATCAACTCATGGTTCTTCCTTCTCAACTCATCTTCGACAACCCCCATCCCGGCAATTTTATTCCGTAGGGCAGAGATTTCAGCATTAGCATCACAAATAATCTTCTCATTCTCCCCTTGAATTTCGGTTCCCTGCGCTCGTAAGGACTTTGCGAGATGTTCCTGATAAAATCTATGCCATGGCCAACCCCTCGTCTTACTGTAGGGGAGGGAGCTAACACGGACATTTCCTGGGTCACTTGATAGGTCCAGGAGGCGAGCCCACAAGTGCAGATTTCTATTATGATACTCGGACTGAGTCCACTAGTCTTGTAGTCGTCGCTTGGGTTGAGAACTGCGATTACCGCGTCGTCCGGCTTGGAAAGTGATGTACCGTAGGCTGGACAGGTTCGCTGACCGTTCGGAGGGGGTTCGGTAAGCTGTAGAGCGGCAGCACATGGGAGGCAGTAAATATGACTGTAGGACATGAGGAAAAGATAATCAATTTAAGGGCTACCGAGGAATAGGGCCTCCAAGAGTGGGGTGAACACACTCGGGAGTTCAGTAAAGAACCGGAAGACAAACCCCCCTTATCCCGTGAGCGTGTATATTTTTGTTAGGACAAGGAGGTTGTTTTCCGGATTTTTAGTGACACCCACGAGCACAAGCGGTCAAGTTTCCGGATTAGAGTTTCATCGCTCCAGGTGCATCAACACCAGCAGGAACCGCAACTCCAATCCGGAAACCCGAGCAGTATGATGGGTTTATTCAATAAAATCTGGGAGCTAATTACCTGCAGGTAGTCATAACGGCGCGGCCGTCAGTTTGAGCACGGCATCGGAGGTCGTTACACCGGAAAGTAAAGCCGTCCATCGTAACGTGGTATTTCGGTCAAACGAGCAAGAAGTTGTGGCGATGGTGAGAACGATGGTCAGTTTCGGTGTGAAGAACAGAATAGATGCGATTGTGGAAATTTAAAATTTCATTCTTCGAGCATACGCACCGTCGAGCTTAACGCCGACACGGACTCGCACTTGTAATGGGACAACGCATCCAATCATCAGTTTCATTATTGAATTTCTCCTTGCAACTAAACATATGAAGGGCTTTACATCGGGGTCAACCATTAGTCTAAGTCCCGTATTCCATGTTACCAAACAAGCGAAAGGTAAAGAAAAAAAAGAAGTAAAATATCATATAGAGTATCATACCGTAGTTTTCAGAAGAGCCTTCTGATAGTACATTATACCATCTCTGGCCCGGGAGCAGCCAGAGCCGACTGCCGAGAAGGAGGCTCAACCGAAAAAAAATGCATTCCCACCCATATCCCGCCGTACCATGTTGGAGTAATCCGTATTGGGATCAAATTCCGTCCACACGCTCGCGGGGAATATGTGCTTATTCCGTTCGTACCAGCGGCGATCCACCACTTTTGTCATTGTAGGATCGTCTCTATTGGGATTCGGAGTGCAAGTCTGGGAGGTGGGCGACGGGGATGAAGGAAAATCAAACAATAATCCGTTGGGCCCCATCGTGCGATTGACGATAAAATAGTAGAATTCAAAGTGCTGTCGAGCGAGTTAGTGATCGCGAAAAGGGAGGAAGAGGTGGAAGAAATACATGAGGTATTATCACTTCACCGCGAACAAGCAGTAAATCATCGACCGAAACCCTGAGCCACTCCCTGCGTCCAGACATTCTCCTAGCACGTTCGAGAAAGAGCCATACAGCCTCGCCTTTCTTAACCGTCACCCCCTCTCCGGTGGGCGGAGCAACATTAGTGCCTAGTGGGTGTTAGCCGTATGCCAACTTCAAAAATTGGAGCATGCACAACACCTACCATCATAAAAAACAAACGGAATACTGATCTCCTCATTCTTGATCTTCTCCTGCAAAGCCAAAAACTCCCTCCTCAAAGTCTCACGTTCCTGAGCCTCCCTCAAAAGTGTATTCTTCGTCAAGACCTTCGGAGCCGGTAGCCCCAGTTTCGGATTAACCTTCCGCTTCTTCACCTCGTCCTCCTCGCCACTCTGATTGTTATCCTCACTATTAGACCTTGTCGGGTCGGTGGATGAACAGTAACCGCCATCATCCGTGCCATCATCACCATCACCCTCCCCAGCGAATGATAATTTCCCTTTGACCACCTTCTTGCGCTTCTTAGTTCTCTTACCGCCACTGCCGGTGGGCGCCTCACTACCTTCCCGAGACGAACTCGCAGCTCCCCCGCCCCCGCTGCCGCTGCGAATAGGTCGTAGTTTTTCAGCTGCTTCGCGGTCCCGTTGTTCCGCTAGTTCGACGCGACGCTTCTTGAATTCGCTTAGATGCACAAGACCGACGGTCTGCGTCTTTAGCACATCCTCCAGGGTTTCGGTGTTTGCGACAAAGCGTGAGGGTGTGCTGGTGGTTGGGTCGGCCATGGTAAACACTGGTATATATGCGCCGATGGTGGGGTTTGCTGCTGGGGTGGTTGGTAGCGTTGTCGGGGTATTGATCTACGGTAAGGGGATGATGGGTGATCAAGAACTCCTAAGTGGCGTTGTGGCTAGTGTCCCCTTCAATTCTGGGCGGTAGCCGTCTCGCGTGACTACGCGTCATAGGAATGGCGGGCCCGCCAACTGCACCACGAAACCACATGACACCTTTGGTGAGCACAGTGAAAAGCTTTCTCTTCACCTTAGCGCAACACTATCCCAACGGTCCCCCACTGCCCCGCTTCTCCCCCCCGCTGAATAGCCGAACTTCTTCCCCGCACCGCGCTCCCATCTACTTCCTCATAGCTTCCGCACACCATTTTCCTCCAAATCCATCCTTGACCGATGCGACAGGAGATCCAAGCCCCCGAACCTCGACCGGACATCTTGTTCGGTCCAGCTCTAATGGCACACCTCATCGGAATTCCATGTCCTTCTGGAATAGCGCCCCGATATCGCTAAAGTTACGGGATTGTGATAAGCCTGGGAACCTTACCCCCAATGATGCCTACAATTTTGCTGTCCTCCCTTCGGTTCCCACCCGGCCCGAAGTGAACCACTCAAGCTTCTTAGAATGTCCCTGCCCCGCCCTCTTCGCATCATGGCAGCCTCGGGCCTCCGGGGAGGCGGTCGCTTTCACCAATCTCAAACGCTGCATTACATCACACGCAAAGACCTGCATCCACGCGATCCTCTTCAGGACGACTGGCCTCTCTCAGGTGACGCCCTCGCAGGGTCAGGGGGAGTTTTGCGAATGTTGCCGGATCGTAGGCCAATTACCACTTTTGAGAGGGAGCATGTCCACGCTGGCACTAGGGAGTCATTGACGAGCGGAGGGTGTATGAGATTGCAGAAGGACTAGGGTGATGTCGACGAACGTGCAGTAGTTGATTCCTCCGATGAAGGCGAGGATATTAGTGCCGAGGAAAGCGTTGGATAAAATTCGCCTGTGAGTGAGGAAGAGGAGAGGGGAGGGAGGGCCGCTGCGCTCGGAAATGGTTCCGGCCCCAGCAGTAAAAGTAGCACCGCGAGAACGGAGGAGACAGTAGAGAAAGGTCCATGTATGATCAAATTATGATCAGGATTGTGGGCGATTCGGATAGGGGCCGAAGTAAGAGAAAAAAGAAAGGAGGTGTGATATGCGCCAGGAAGGGGGCTATTAGTATACGGAGGACAAGCATGAGTTCACTGGCTACTGCGGAGGCCGAACGTATGTACTCCTGCCTATATTCTAGGGGTCGCCCTGACTTTTCCGATAGGGAAGGCTGTGAGTACTAGGTATAGTGTTCGCTCCCTCCTGCCCTCGATATCGATTACCCCGTCGGGTAGCGTCCCTGGAGCAACATCTCCTACAACAAATGGACAATCGGGTGTGCATCCTTTTACAAAAAATCGACCTACTATCGCATGACTCTACAGCAATGTCCTCGGATACAGAAGCGGACGCCCGCGATCTGCGTCGTGCCCAACAAATCGAGATAATCTCTCCTATCACTTCCACACCGGAGACTCAACCTGTCGTTAGGACAATTCTGCGTGGGGAATATGAGTCGATAGTCAAGGAGGCAGAGGAAGGTAATAAGCGGGTGCGAAAGTATCTTGTTGCTACGGATTTGAGTGGGGAGGCCCAGCATGCCCTGGAGTGGACAATCGGGATGGTTCACAGAGGCGGCGACACTCTGATGGCCATATATGCCATCGATCAGGATACTGTGGGAGATGGCGGCAAGATTGTTCCGGACGACAGGATAGCGGGAGAATTGAGCAGCCAGGCTGCCGCCATGGGGACCAGCCTTGCATCTATGAACATGCCTCATACACCCGGAGTTCTAGGTTCCCGTAGTAGAAGTGCACTAGAGGGGTAGGTGCCCTGAATTACACTGTTAGTATTACATTATAAACTAACTCATCACCTAGCGGCCTTCTGGGATCCTTTCCGAATTACCTGGTCACTAAATCCTCTGTCCGTGTCATGGTTACCCGGAAAAAAACTCGAACACACTAACAAGTTTGCTAAAACCAACGCCCGGCGGCCCAATAACCTCACGACAAGTGCTCAGGCAGGCCGTGCCGCCGGTGCAAAGGTAGACTCACTACTATGCCAACTTGTCGGAGGGTTAGTGGTGGGAGGTCCGAGCCTGGGAAAATGGAGGGTTCTCAATGGATTTCACTTTTTTTCACTTTCTTCCCCTCGTCATCATAACAGAAGATAACTACTCCCAGGCTCTCGCTCGTGGAAATAAATTATGTTATTAACTGTATTAATAACCACTCTCATTCTCGTTGTTCCTTCTATCATAGTTAAAAAGTTCCCCAGCCAGATAAATCTACGAGCAGCCGATTAGAGCCAATGAAATAGATGGCGTTGTGAATGAAGAAGGAAAAAAAGAATTGTGATGAGTGAGAAAAAGAGAATAATTTCGGTCGGGCTCGACCCAGAGACCTCCAGTGTGCTGGACTGGTGTAATAACCAACTATACCACAAAACCATAAATATATAACAAGCCCGGAGGGGGGGGGTCTGGGGGGGGAGCGAGTGCCAAGTAGCAACTAACCAATTCAAGAGAATTCATGAGAGATCTCGGCGTCACAATGAGACTGAAAAACAATATAAATCTACCCAGTGATGATAACACCAGCAAACCCGAAGACTCCCACAAGCCCTATCATGAAGAGACATTCTGGTCGCTATTATTATATTTGATATATCCTGATCTTTTCCAATTCTCTCCTCAGAAACAATGCCGGAAAACAGAAGACAACCCTCACAAGATATTTCATCACAACTAAGTCTTGAAACTCGGTTTCATAGAGCACGCAAGCCCTTAGCAAAAGGGGAAGAAGAAGAAAAGGAGTCTGCCGCTCTAGTACCTGTGAATCCTACTACCTTTAACCATCATTTTAAAGGCAGAAAGCTTGATGAACAGCCGTGTGCAGAAATGCAAGCTCTTTCTCCCGAGGAAGAGCAGTTACTTCTTGGCTGATGCTCTTTATTGAGCAACTGCGGGTTTCCCCCCATGCATATGGAAGGTGCATGAGATAGGGGATGAGATAGGGCATGAGCAGGACCCTAATTTTTCACTAAGTGATCGTTGGATGGATAAAAGTGGTTTTTATAAAAGGTATTCGGAGGCACGGAGAG
>Ga0307510_10010341_pt1 | contig 11082 bp, 8 predicted proteins | sample 12_EM_MG_FD_207224 | JGI IMG/M metagenome (GOLD analysis project Ga0307510, IMG submission 207224) | Populus trichocarpa ectomycorrhiza microbial communities from riparian zone in the Pacific Northwest, United States - 12_EM | ecosystem: Host-associated > Plants > Roots > Unclassified | place... | reverse complement strand
CAACTATAATCACCGTTGGAGTCTTTCCTCTTGTCTCCTTCAAGTTCTACGCTCCCTCTCCTTCAAGCTTGTCGTTGTTGACCTTTGCGGATCAGTCACCTTCAAACCCCCATCGTCGTCGTGTTCCACTACGTCTACGTAGTGTGTTCTTGACACTAGAACAGTCTCTAATTGAAGCTGACTGTCGTTGGAAGCGTTCTCATTCACTTCCCTCATTGACCTTCAAGTCCTACACCACTCCTCTTTACCACGGCCCGTCGTCGCCCCCCACCTCCACCAATGGCCCAAGCCAACGTCTCTCGCCTCATTGGCACTGCTCCTGAACCTTATGATGGACAAGGAAATAAGGCATTAGCCTTCTGGAATATCCTTGAAAATTATTTTACGGTCAACAAGGACACCTTTGACACAGATCACAAGAAAGTAGTGTCAGCCTTGACCTACTTTAAGCGAGACACCCCAGCCGGCGAATGGGCTAGCGATAAAATGGCCACTGCCATTGCAGCCCAACCTACCAACTATGGAACATGGCAAGCCTTTAAAGATGCCTTCAAAGTGCAATTCATTCCACCTCAAACAGAACTGGAAGCGCTAGCCAAGTTACACGCTACTCCACAAGGGAGTAGAGAATTCAACGAATGGTACCAAGAATGGAGCCAACATGCACGTCGCGCCAATGTGGGAGCAAATACTTTGATGTTTGCATTCCGAAATGCCCTAAACGAGGACATAAACAATCGGATCGCTTCCCAATCACCCCAACCAGCCACCCTAGCTGAGCTGGTCGCACGTGCTCGAGACCTTGATAGGTATTGGCGTATGTACGCCAAACCTACAAATCAAAGAAACATCTATATCAACGAGTTATCTGGGAATTATAGTCCCACAGATATTAACGCGACCCAACCATCTGCTTACGAAACACCTATCCTACGAAAGAGACTCACTTCTGAACAACGTCACTACCGCAAAGAAAATAATCTTTGTTTCTATTGCGGACAAAGCGGACATTCAGCTGGAGGTTGTCTACAAGCCGCCAAAAAGTCTCGTTACAAACCCAGGATTCAACAAGTGTTTCCCGTCGATGAAGACAATGAGGAGATGGACCAATTAGAGTCTCCATCTTTTCCCGATTCTCCTCTATAAAGGCATCATATAGGGGAGAGGTGCATTTATCCCGGTGCACCACAAGAAAGATTGGTCTCACCCAATCTCCGAAGCTATGCCATATGCCCCCACACACGATTCGGAATACAAGATCCCCCAGCTTTGGACTCTGGGTCCGAATAGACCTCAACGGGAAATACATTGATGCCCATGCCTTACTCGACAGTGGAGCTGAAGGGAACTACTGTAACACGAGCTTTATCGAGAAACACTCAATACCGACACATGCTATCGATCGCCCTACCTATCCGTGCAATGTGGATGGAACAATTAACAAACACAGGGCGATGCACAATGCCACCATCTTGCGAATGGGGATGCGCGTTGATCAAGATCACTGGGAAAACGTCGAAATGGCCATTACTAACATTGGCCAACACAAGATACTTTTGGGAACTGACTGGCTACGAGCCCACAACCCAAACATAGATTGGAAAGCGAAATCCATCACAATGGATCGCTGTCCTCCACATTGCCATCCCAGTGCTGTCGAAGCGTTAGATCGTCATACCCGAGACCCTGCCCTACGACATATACTTCCCCAAGATGAATGGGAAACCCAAGATGATGATTCTCTGGATATTACAAGTGAGGGCTTAGATGTGACGCAACACATTAAGACCCATCTGGAGCATTTCCTTCCTCCAGACCTTGAGATCACTGTGCCACACCACAGGATAGACAAGGAACGAGTTGGTAACAGCCCAACTACTCAAGCCATATCCAGAAGTAAAGAACGAGTTGGTCACAATCCAACTGCTCGAGATCGAGTGGGTTACAGTCCCACTACAAAGTGTCCCAATCCGCCACTCCGGTTGGTAGACTCTCAAGATCGAGTGGGTTACAGTCCCACTACAAAGCGTCCCAATCCGCCACTCCGGTTGGTAGACCACCGAGATAACCCCAGGGTTGCGAGAACTACAACTTCAACACAACTTGCTCAAAAGAAGCAGGTCAAACCCAAGGAAATCCCTCTGGAATTTAGGAAGTATGCGAAAGTCTTCTCTGATGAAGAAGCACAATGATTACCCAAGCATCAACCCTGGGACCACAAGATTGACCTTATTCCCGGTCAAAACATGAAGAAAACTTCGGTGTACAGATTGACACCACCCGAGAAAATCGCCCTCCAAGAATATATTACTGATGGCCTAAAACGAGGCACTCTCCAGCGATCCGAGGCACCTGACGCCTGCTCTTTCTTCTTCATCGACAAGAAAGATGGGAAATTATGCCCAGTCCAAGACTATTGACCTTTAAATGTGATAACTAAAAAGAATGCAGCCCCTATCCCTCTCATTCCAGAGCTTGTCGATAAACTCCTGGGGGCATGATTCTTTACCAAACTCGACATACGCTGGGGATATAATAATGTTCGCATACGCGAAGGCGACGAACACAAAACGGCTTTCAAAACACCCATGGGCCTTTTTGAATCTCTAGTCATGACGTTTGGTCTATGCAATGCTCCTGCTACCTTTCAAACCTTCATGGATACAGAACTTGCAGATCTAATCGATACAGGTCACATTGTTGTCTATCTTGATGACATCTTAATCTTTGCGCACACCATCGCTGAAGTCACCAGATACATGCACATGGTATTACAGCGCCTCTTAGACCTGGATCTCTACCTACGACTTGCAAAATGCTCTTTTAACCAAACATCCGTGGAATATTTGGGTTTGATCATTTCCGAAGGAGAATTACGCATGGACCCCGTCAAAATAACAGCTGTCGCAGATTGGCCTACGCCAACCAAAGTCAAGGACATCCAAGGATTTCTAGGATTCTGCAACTTCTATTGTCGTTTCGTCCGAAACTACTCCACCCTTGCCCATCCTTTGTTCGATCTTACTAAAAAGGACGTGCCATTCTTATGGGGACCCTCTCAAGCGGACGCTTTTCAGAAGTTACAAGAAGCCATCACAACATCTCCTGTGCTCCTCCTACCTGATTACGGCAAACCATTCACACTCATCACTGATGCCAGTGATTATGCCACAGGAGCAATTCTAGAACAGGACGATGCTTTTGGACAGTCTCACCCCATGGCTTACTATTCCAAATCCCTACAACCCGTGGAAAGGAATTATGAGATCCATGACAAAGAGCTCTTGGCCATTGTTCATGCTTTAAACCACTTCCGCCATTACCTTCAAGGCAATGTTCACCAGACCAAAATTTTTTCGGACCATGCCAACCTCAAGTACTTCACGACTAAGCAAACTCTCACTCGTTGTCAAGCACATTGGTCCGTCTTATTGGGCACATACGACTACGTCATCATTCCGAAGCCTGGCAAACTCAATCAAGCAGATGCTCTGTCCAGGCGTCCAGACCATAAAGAGGGGATAGCATCCGATAATGCCGAACGTGTTCTGCTTGATCCTAGCAAATTTTTTCTTAAACCAGAACAATTTCACCTACGCGCCTTACATAACACGGCAATCCCCACAGGAAGGAATGAAGAACTACACACAGCACTTATGGAGGCTATCAAAAACGATAACTCTACAGGAATGGGAAAGAAACTCAAAGAGCTCATCACTAGTGGACCAAGACAAGTCACCAAAGGCTTACAAGATTGGAACTACAAAAACAAATTGTTCCTTTACAAAGGCCTGGTTTACGTACCAGACAACGAGAACGTGAAGCGCAAAATTGTGCAACAGTTCCATGACAGCATCATGGGACATCCGGGACAGTGGAAAACCGTCGAACTCATCACACAAGAATATTGGTGGCCTGGGATCACAGAATTCGTAAAAGCGTACATCAAAGGATGCGCTATTTGTCAAACCACCAAAATCAAGCCCCCAGTTAAAGTTCCACTGAAGCCAAATGAAATCCCCTTGGGGATATGGGAAACAATCACCATGGATTTCATCGTCGATCTCCCACTTTCTAAAGGATATGATAGTATCCTTACCGTCGTCGACTGACATAGCAAGGCTATTATCCTAGCCCTGTGTCACAAGACAATCACAGCCGAGCAAACAAGTCAATTACTAATTGACTATGTATGGAAACATACGGGTTTCCCCTCGACAATTATCTCGGATCGAGGACCACAATTCGCAGCCCAAGTCATGCAAGAACTTTGGAGAAAACTGGGAATCAAACAGAAACTGTCGACTGCATTTCACCCGCAGACAGATGGAGAATCTGAACAAGTTAACCAAGAAATCGAACAATACCTCCGTATTTGTGGAAACTTCCAACAAAACGATTGGGCCATATTACTTCCCATCATTGAATTTGCGCATAACGCATGACCACACCGCAGCACACATAAATCCCCCTTTGAAGTCTGGTATGGGATACACCCAACCTTTAAACCCCCATTACAACTACAAACCAGACTACAAAGTGCGGACGAGCGTGTTCAATATCTAGAACAAATGCACAAAGAAGTGACTGCAGCATTACATCTTGCAGCACAAGAAATGAAGAGCAGAGGCCCTGCTAAACCGTCGCACACATTCCACAAAGATGACCTGGTACTCTTGGAAGCCACCAATCTACAGACTACCCATCCAAAGGCAAAACTGGCACCACGTCGCTATGGACCTTTCAAAGTCATTTGGGCTTCACCAACAAACTGCAAACTCGAGCTACTGCCGCAAATGAGAATACACCCAGTATTCCATAACTCCCTGTTGAAACCCTACACGGAGACCGCCGCACACGGACCTAATTTTGAACGTCCCCCTCCGGAAATAGTTGGAGAGGAAGAGGGCCATTACGAAATCGAGAAAATCCTTCAATCACGCCCTACGAGAAACCGCAAGAGCACGCAGTACTTAGTCCACTGGAAAGGCTACACAGAAGCCGACCGCACCTGGATCCCAGCCAAAGAACTAACACACGCCAAAGAACTCGTCGACCAATTCGAAGCTGCGCAGAAATCCAAAGAGGGGATACAAGCCTTGCAGGAGCAAGGGAAACCTAAAGAGGGGATACTGTCGTGGACGAAGTCCACGCCATCTAGGAACTCAGTCCAAACCCCCACAAGTCCCATAAGAACCTCCCCTAAACCCAGCTATAGTCAAGTGACTATCCGTCGTCCCTCCGAGTCCGTGACAAAGCCTGGTCAAAGACCAGCAATCAAAGAGAAACTTCGACCACGTGACCCTGGGAAATCCCCACCACGTGACCTGGCATGTGACTCATCACGTGACCTACAAGCCCTCAACCAAGCACATGACCAAACACGTGACCAACCACGTGACCACACACGTGACTGTGAGAACCTAACACATGACCTACCAAGGGATTGGTCATCTACATGATCACCTGATCGTGCGCACTTTCTACATGCGTCTTGTCCGTTGATCCACATGTGGAAGACCGTGGGAACAATCAACGGTTGATCAAGAATCAACGAAGTCACAAGACTCACTGCGGAACTGCGGCGCAGTCCGCAGCCTATCTATTATTAGTTTGTGTCTATTCTTAGTTCAAGTCTCACCCGTCTCTTGTATTACTACCTGCCCTAAAGGGGCACGTGTCCACCCGTCTCTCTCTATTATGCCTACCCTTAACTACGCACAGACCCCCCTGTTTTAGTATATAAGACCTGTGAAATATAGCGAACAGTCCTTAGACTGTTCTCTTGTCACCCTTACATAATAACTACCAATAAGTGGTTAAACAACTATAATCACCGTTGGAGTCTTTCCTCTTGTCTCCTTCAAGTTCTACGCTCCCTCTCCTTCAAGCTTGTCGTTGTCGACCTTTGCGGATCAGTCACCTTCAAACCCCCATCGTCGTTGTGTTCCACTACGTCTATGTAGTGTGTTCTTGACACAAACCCGTGCACGTCGCACCTTAGGGTCCTTGGCCCTTAACACAAGCCAGGCTTTACACCTAGGCTCCGCGGAGCAACACAGACATCAGCTACCCTGGCGGGTATACAACTCATCGGAGAATTAGACGAAACTCACAAGCGCATACAAAGGAGACAAACAGACAACCTCCCTGAACACGTCAAAGGACAGGCATACTTCGAATCACATCCCAGACTCAGGGGAAGAGCGAACCCAGACACAGGCTATTATATTAGCACAGGAACAGACAAACTTGCTGTAGAATTTGTCACAGCAAACGGGAACGACCATTGGACACAGCTTGGAAGAGAAACAGACGGCACCTGGTATACTACCAAAGAAGCTCTTGTCCCCAAAGAAAACAGGCTTTTAGGCTGGTGGAACACAGATGATTCCCAGCACCCGGATTTCTTCATATATCATCTGGAACACGCACCAGCACCCCCAGAAGAGACACTTGCAGGAGGTCTTCACCACATCGCTACACTCCAGGGAGCGACTCCATTCACTCCACAGACACCCATCCTACCCCAGATAAAGGAAGCAGCCAGTCAGGGCATTGCTATTCCTGTTAACATCGCACCAGCCGCATCTACACTCCCAGTCGCGTCTACAAGCGCATCAGCACCCCCAGTCGCACCAAGTGCACCAGTAATCGTTGCCTCCTCAGGACCAAACACACTTACACGCATCCCACCTACCATGTCGGGACAAGCAGGAGGATCAGGACAAGGCGCAACAGGCGCAGCAAGCATAGGAGCTACCACAGGTGGAACCATTACAGTCGCGGCATCCACCAATGGAGGACTCAAAGGCACCCCACCTCCTCACTTCGACGGAGATAGGGACACCAGTCACAACTTCCTAGTCAATTTTGGCATCTTCAGGTTCGCCAACAGGAACAATGATGCCATGAGCAACCCAGCCACACGTGTTACCACAGCACTCACCTACATGGGCGGAACACTAGTCGACCCATGGAAGGAACAGCAGATGACGGAACTCCAGGCACGCATCACCGGAGGTACCGCAGACACAGACGAAGTCCACTGGACGACTTTTGAACAAGCGTTCAAAGATACATTCTATAATACCAATATCAAAGCGGAGGCCTACCAAAAACTGGAGAAACTCGAGATGAAGAATAACAACTTGGACATCTTCATATCCGAATTTAAGAGGCTTGTCACTGCCTCAGGCATAGACATCAATTCGCATGGCATCATCCACTTGTTCAAAAGGGGGCTTGCCAACGGTCTAACCACAGCCATAATAAACAGCCAGAATTATGACCCAAGGAACCCCTGGACTACATTCCAGCCATGGGAAGACGCCGCACGTGCTTGCCATCTCAGGTGGAAACATACCCAAGAATATAGAAACACCTTGCGCCAAGGATATTACACCGCATTCGGACTGAAACCCTGCGGACAACAGCAGCAGTCGCGCGGAGGAGGAGGACAACGCCTCACCACATCCCAAGGAGGATACCATATGGATGTCGACACTACCATTGCTACCAACATTACGGGCAGAGGACCAGAACTTTCCAAAGCTAAGAAAGAAGAGTTACAAGCCAATAACACTTGCTTCTACTGTTTCAAAAAGGGACATCGCGCCAAAGATTGTCGCAAGAAACAGGCGGACTGCGCTCAGAGCAGCGGAAGCACTGCCAATGGACAAACCCGCACCAGAGAAATCACCATGAATGACATCACCCCGGAACTTGTCAGGGAAATGGTCAATACCGACGCTTTCAAAGCTACAGATGAGGAATTCAAACTATCCTTCTTGGAAAGCTTCATGGGAAACAACAAACAGGATTTTTAAAGGGTCTGAAACTAGCCGCTATAGCTAGGACTCTCAGTCTCAATAGTGTGTACATTAGCCGACTCAATCACATTCAAATAAACTTCGTTCTATCACACTATCGAGGACAAGTGGAAGAAACAGCACTACTTGACACTGGTGCTATGGAAAACTTCATCGACTACAAAACTGTCACTAGGCTTAGGCTGGGAACTCAGAAACTAACCATTCCCAGGCCAGTGTTTAATGTGGATGGAACGAATAACTGTCACAGAACCATCACTCATGCATGCGATCTTATGGTCAAACAAGGGAATCGGAAAGAGCGGCAACACTTCTATGTTTCAAACCTAGGCAAAGATAGATTTATCTTAGGCTATCCCTGGTTCTGCGCCTTCACTCCAGATATTGACTGGACTAACGCTCAGCTACGCAGACCACAGATCAAAATGGAAACACTTAAACTCGATGTCTTCAAAAAACTCAGAAAATATAAAAATGAACTTAAGGAACACATCATTATAAAGCGCACCCAAAGCATTCCATGGTTGGGAGTAACCCCAGAAATGGGCGGCCCGGTGGAAATCAAACGAACATATAACGCAATCGAAATGGCCCATAAGTATGCAACGGAACATGGGAAGGAGGAAGTTACCCTCCCGGAGGAATTCAAACGTCACATGCTATTATTTTCGGATGAAGAGGCCAACAAATTCCCACCTTCGTGTGGAGAAGGAGACCACAAAATCGAACTAATGGACACCGCACCAGCCAGCTTTAACTGCAAAGTTTACCCCTTGTCCCGCAAAGAACAAGAAGCAGAGGACAAATTCCTGGATGAAAACTTGGCAAAAGGCTACATCGTACCATCCCACTCTCCCTACGGCTTCTCAACCTTCAGTGTCCCTAAAAAGGATTCGAAGGAAACCCGGTATATCATCGACTATAGGCCCCTCAATGCTGTTACTCGCAAAGACGTCACACCACTCCCAAACCTTGCACAGTGCATCCAAGACTTACAAGGGATGGAAGTATTCAGCAAATTCGACATCAGATGGGGCTATAACAACATCTGGATAAAAGAAGGCGATGAGTGGAAAGGAGCATTCAAAACACACCGCGGCCTTTACGAACCAAAGGTCATGTTCTTCGGCATGTCAAACTCCCCGGCCAGCTTCCAACGATTTATGAACGGTATCCTCGAAGAGCTCTACAAGCACTTTGAGAGGAAAGGCATACACAACATCAGGGAAATATTCAAAAACTACATGGACGACTGTGGCATTGGCACATTACTCAAAGACCTAGCCCTACACATCGAAATCATCCACTTCCTATTTGATCTACTTGCGAAGCATGGACTCCACCTCAAATTGTCAAAATCGGTCTTCCTACAGCCACAAATGGACTTCCTTGGCATTAGAATCTCAAAAGAAGGTGTCACGATCGATCCAGCTAAAGTTGCAGGGCTACGTGACTACCCACATGACATACTCAATCTTAGGCAGGCTAGAGGATTCTTAGGCATCGCTGGATACCACAGAATGTTCTGCAAGAACTTCTCGACCATCGCCGCACCTATTACTAAGCTCACAGGGAAGGACGTCCCATTCAAATGGGGACCAGCACAACGCGAAGCACAGGACAAAATAATCACGCTCATAACCAGCTCACCAGTACTAGTCAAACAGATCCCTCTAGGCAATTCGAGCTAGAAGTGGACGCATCACAAATAGGCACAGGAGCGATCTTATACCAAAGAGATCCACCAACGACACACGCGGATGGCTCAGAAAAACCAGGACCACGTAGACCAGTAGGATTCCATTCCCAGAAATTCACCACAACAGAGCAAAACTACCCTATCTACGACCGCGAATTCCTAGCCATCATGAGGGGACTTCGCTGCTGGACGCACTTGCTCAAAGGAACCCACATCCCTGTCTTGGTATATACAGATCATGCCAATTTACGATATTACAGAGACCCCCGGAAGATCGGCCCGCGCATCGCTGGTTATATACCCGAGCGTGAACAATACAATATCTTACTGGAATACAAACCTGGAGCAACAAACAGAGCGGACGCCTTATCTAGGCGACCAGATTACGAAGGACCAAACCCAGACAACAACGAAGTGCTCATATGGCCAGACCAATACTTCTGCGAGCAACATACCTCCATGGATGGGAGTCACCCCGGAGATGGGCGGCCCGGTGGAGAAGAAACACATATCCGCGTTTTCGATATAGATAGTATCCATGACAACTGGGACAGCAAAGTCAAAGCAGGGCAATATCCGAACCAATCAGAACTCAAACGATGGGTACCATTACATAACCTCACCCTATTGGACGGAACCCACTGGCATCACGGGACCGCCTTGGTTGTCGTGGCAGACACCGCGCTTAGGAGGGGAGTAATTTCCCTTTTTCACGATCATGTGACAGCCGGCCACCCCGGGATTACCAAGACACTACAACTTCTCTCGCAATACTACTGGTGGCTGAACATGAAAACATTTGTCACTGAATACATCAAAGGATGTGCTACCTGCCAAATGACAAAAGTCAACACCCATCCTGCCCATCCACCACTGTTCCCCATTACTCCCGCAGAAAACGCTTGCCCCTTTGAAACAGTCGCAATGGATTTTATCACTAAACTCCCACAGTCAGGCAGATACGACACCATTCTCATGGTCACGGACACAGATTGCTCGAAAGCATCTATCTTTATCCCTTGCAACAAGGTGATCGACTCAGAAGGAGTCACACTTCTGTACCTGAATCACATAACTCCGCATTACAGCATACCTCGCAAAATCATATCGGACCACGACATTCGCTTCACATCAAAGTTTGCTGCGGAACTTTGCAAACTTCTTCATATCAAACAGAACATGAGTACAGCATACCACCCTCAGACCGACGGATCTAGTGAAAGAACCAATCAGACCCTAGAACAGTACCTCTGGGTCTTCTGTGGCACACAACAGAACAACTGGCACGCATGGCTCCCACTTGCCCAATATACCAAAAACTCATGGCCGTCAGCAACCACAAAGAAAACACCTTTCGACCTTCTTATCGGATATACGCCACAGATTCATCAGCCAACCAGATCATCGGACCTCCCCACATTCGAACAACGTTTGTCAGCAATCAAAGAAGCCAGGAATGCCACTCAAGAAGCCCAATGTAAAGCGCAAGAATCTTGGATCAAAGAATGTCACCGGTTTATGCCATTCGAAGTAGGAACCAAAGTTTGGCTT
>Ga0307510_10010340_pt1 | contig 11082 bp, 3 predicted proteins | sample 12_EM_MG_FD_207224 | JGI IMG/M metagenome (GOLD analysis project Ga0307510, IMG submission 207224) | Populus trichocarpa ectomycorrhiza microbial communities from riparian zone in the Pacific Northwest, United States - 12_EM | ecosystem: Host-associated > Plants > Roots > Unclassified | place... | reverse complement strand
GGAAAGTTTAACTTCATTTACACATCTATCCGTGTAGAATCCAGTTGCCAAACTGTTCAGGGGCATCCTTTTTCACAAAATGTATTCACAGTACTTATTCAAAGAAAAAATAAATCATTGCATGGAATAAAGCCTAGCCCCTCCAAACACCAATTAAATCATGTAAATCAGCAACATGTTTACAGGGGTTTGGCATCCAGCTCTTCAAATTACTTTCACAAGGATCACGTAAAAAAACTGCCTAACCACGAAGAGAAGCCCGAGGGACAGCAGGTAAGCCCAGTTCATCCTCAGCCTGTCAAGAATAGAAGTTTAAAGAAAGATGCATTAGGCCGGGAAAATTGAGCAAGACATTGCAAATACACTTTGTATTTCAGAAGCTCAAATGATCAAAGTGTTAGGTAGTAGGAAACAAGCTGGCTGTTCGCTTAAGCTAGTACACGGGTGTATAAAGTGTATTACTTTCCATTTTTTATAGGTTAATTAGTATTTTGTTCCATTAATTAGAGAAATGCTTCTTCCCAGTCAACAGCAAATAACAATAAATGATAAGAGTATAAGCAGCAACGTTACTTAATTACCCTCTCATAACACTAACTAAAGCGATTCTACAAAAAAAGAATATTTCACTGTACTATTAATACCTGGGCATTGTATCTGCTAGCTGGTGCTCCTTGTCCTGTGGGCGCTGAAGGCAAGTTCAGTTCTGCATCAAGATCAGATTCCTTATCAGGTTGCAGATAAGAAGGCACCCCATCAGATTCAGTTTCCATTCCCATGTCTGCTTCCAGAGCATCAAGTTCTGCATTCAAAATGAATAGAACTATTATAAAGTCTAAATAACAGATGGGTTTTGTGTTTTTGCGAAACCAGTGCATGAATGCCTGTTTCAAATTACAGCAGGGAAATATTTTCGACAAAGAGTGCTCCTACTGAAGATGCTATGCGTTATTAAAGAACTTGTTTCTCAAACATCGGGGCGGAAAGTCAATCAAAATTTCTTTTTGTCCAAAAATAAACCAATATTGAACCTTAGAATGATCTTAGATTCTTAAGCTTACCACCCATGAGTTCTTCCTCATCAATATCATCTGGCACATTATAGCTTCTGCCCAAGGTCTCTTGAATTTCATTGCTCACATCCATCAAGTCCATCATCTCATCTTGCAAGTTCTACATAGACAAAAAAAAAGAAATAGGGTTAAAATGCTGTCATCATTATTCCTTGGAGACCTCAATAGAAAAGCCAAGAAGATAGGACAGGAGAGGAGGGGCTTGGAATCAAAAGAGATTACGTACATCAATATCTTGAATCTTCACAGTTTTCATCATTCCTTTCAATTCCTTGTTGGCGGATTTCAAAGCTGACATCTGAGAAGAACACCAAAAAACTAATATGTGAAAGAAGTTAAGTCAATTTTTTTGAAACTGGTTCCCTTAAGGTGCCCCATGGTTATATATTTCATCTTTAGACTAAATGGCTATGCATGCTGAATGAGCAAAACAAAACCTACTAAACGATGTTTTGAAGCAGTCCCTCCTAATAGCAGACGTTTCATCCCCTACTGCTCATGAGGATTACAGATATCGCTCAACCAGCTTGACCCATGCCCCATTGGGTGCTTCCAAGACAAACAAATATATCAAGGTGAGCATCCCATCCCCAATGCAACCATAAATTGATCTGGTACAACACGAATCTTCACAGATGACATGTGAATAAGTACTAAACAGAAATGCCTTATCTATTGCATATTTGCATGTACAAAAAATACTTAAACCTTAAATGCTGTCTACTACTTTTTGCAATTCAGTCGAACTATCAGATGCTTTGAGGCCCCTTTTTAAAACAAACATTTTTAAAACTATACTGATGCTGTGGAACATACAGTTTGTTGAGCATCTTTAATTCCTTCAGAAGCAAATGCAACTTGATCAAGGTTGTACGTCTGGTTATAGAGCATGTCACGCTGTCCTTCATACCTGTCCAGGCAATTGACAATATATCAAGCTGCATGGCGTCACCCTAACATTAAGAGCATGTTTGGGTACGCGGTGACCGTGTTCCCTCGAATTTTAAATTTTTTTCTGTTAAAAATTATTTTTTTATGTATTTAGATAGTTTTGATGTGTCAATTTCAAAAATATTTTTAAAAAAATAAAAAAAATTATTTTAATGTATTTCTAAGTAAAAAACAATTTGAATAGCAACCGCTACCACAATCTCAAACAAACCCTAAACTAACCCAATGCAATTCATTTCATCATCCACAGCAAAAATGGCAACAACCCCATATCAATATCCACACAGGCAGCTAGATCTACCAGTTTGGTGCTTCAAATGCAAAATTGAAGCTCAAGTTCTAAAAAACAATCCAAAACCTTCAGGGTTTGTTTCAGCATTGTGATCACAACCCAATAAACATGATCAAATCTAGAGTAAGAAACAAACCAAACCCAGTTATTTCAATTAAAAAAATTCAAAACCCACAAACCCTTTTACTACCAGAATCACATTAAAAAACAAAAGGAGAGAACTTTCACTTCTTACATTCTCTTTTGTTTAAGAATCCTCATAGCTCTAGCTTTCACAGCCTCTTGAGCAGGTCCAGGTCTTGTCTTTTTAATCTGTTCTTTGTATCTAGCAAGTTCTGCATCTAGCTTCTTGATCTTCTCATCTACTGTATCACCTCTTTTATTTATCTAATGTTTTTATCATCAAATTAAAAACCCATATCAGAAATCTAACAACAAACCAGTATTATAAATTCAAGTTCAAAACTTTCTTGCTTCCTCGAACAAAGAATTCAAGAAAAAGAAAGAAAGAAAGATATATTACCTTCTCTGATGCATCTTGGATTGAAGGTGGTGGTTCTTTATCTTTTTTAGCACCAAAAACTCTCCTCATCTTTACAAGAAACAACAACAAAAAATTGCTGATCAAGTTCTTGAAAGAGAACAAAGACAAGAATTGGAAGAGACAGAGTTTTTTCTTGTTCTTTAAGAAATAAAGATTTTGTCACCTTTGTTCTATTTTACTTTTACTCGGTTAAAAGGAAGCTTCTTTGAGTTTGCAGAAGGGATGTGTTACATGGATTTGGGTTCTGTTTGGTTTTTGATGTGGCATTATTTGATTGGTTGAGTTGGTTAATTGTCCAATGGTGATGAGCCATGTCATGCTGACTAGGCAGTTTTATTTTTATTAATCTTCCTTGGACTAAATGGTACAAATACAATTATTTAAAAAAAAACACTTTTTTTTTCAAGAAATTGTATCAGTACAAGTTAATTAAACTATTTTAATAATGTTCAATGAAAAAAATAATAATATAAAAGAGTAGTATATTTTATAACTGTTTCGAATGAGGGTAAATGTCATAGGCCGTTGAATAAAAAATATAAATTTTATTTGAAAACTATTATTATTATTATTATTATTATTATCCTATCATCATCACTGTATTTTTTTATTAACAAAAAAAATTTCTACCTTTCAACTATATGTTTTTTCTTGATGTTGACACACACTATCTAAATTCTATCAGTATATAACTAAACTACACATGTATTATTTTCACGCCATTCATATAATATTTAATTAATATACCACATCTAATATATTTAGATTTATACAATACATTTAATTTATATAATATTTTTATATATTTAGTTTTTTATTCCATTTTATTCAAATAGTTAGAATTTATTAAAAAATATAATTTAGAATTTCTTAGATTATTATTATTGTTGAAACAACAAAAAACAAAAACTTGTTTCCTTGTGTGCCCTGGAAACAAACCCTGAGACTTGTAGTGATTTTCATGATGTACTTTCTCTTCTTGTTTACCTGGTGCAAAATTCTCCATCGAGAGATTTTTGCTCATTCAAGCTTTCCCTAATGAACACGTAAGAGAGGATCATCCCACATCGGAAAGAAAGGAATAATATTTGAACTTTATATACCTACTAACCCTGACACCTTCTGGCCAGCTGATTTAACGTGGGCTTGTAACCCGAGCGGGGCCTTGATGTCATTGGACGTTGACCATGCTTAAGAGGTCGGGGTTCAGTTTGGCTATCATCTGGCTTGCCCGTTGTTAGCAATTAGCCTGGAAAAAGTTGTCTGACCTCTTAATTCAAGCTGCTTTTCCTGACAAGTTAACCGGATAATTCACCAGTTCAACAATGTTTTTTAAAACTTGACAAGCATTGGGCCAGACTATTTTTTATTCAACGTGGTGTTTGGATATTGAAATATAATTAAAAAATAGTATAAAAAATAATTCATGATAAATACGTAATAGTGTTAGTTAAAACTAAAATAATACTTTTTTATTTTTTAATAATACGCTGCCTATAATAAAAAAGAAAACAATTAGAAATAAAAATATATAGTGGAAGCCTATTTTTTATTATCGAGAATCGCGGCACGCAGTGAAAAAATATAAAAACATTCCTAACTCAAAGGTAGGTTTTTTTTTTCTTTTTTCTGGAAGGCCATATGGCTACAAGGAAACCCCATTTCTTTTTAGTTATTTTTTTTTATTAGTTTTGTTATTGTTGTTGTTGTTGTTGTTGTTAATACTTCTACTACTACTATTACTGCTATTATCAACATCATTATAACAATTATTATTATTAGTGTTATCATTATTATTATTAATATCACTACCACCACCATTACAACTACTATTACTTGTATCGTTATTATTATAATAATTATCACTATTATTGTTATAATAATTATTATTATAAACTATTATTACTACAATTATTAGTAATATTATTAGTATCACTACTATCACTATCAGTATTATTATTATTGAAACAATAAAAAATATTAATTTGATTTAAGAGTTGTTATTATTATTATTATAATCACCATCATCACCGTGTCTTCTCATTAGCAAAGAGAAATTTTACCATTTAGTTAAAAAAAATTTCTCTCTTGAAGTTGACACGCACTACCTAGATCCTATCTGTGTATAGTTACGTCATGTATTCTTTTCACGACCGTTCATATAATATTTCTATTACATATCTAATACACTCCTATTATATTTAATTAACAGACCACATCTAATACATTTACATTTATACAATACATTTAATTTATATAATATTTTTATATATTTGATTTTTTATTCCATTTTATTCAAATAGAATTCAAATTTATATTTGTTTAGAATTTATTCAAAAATATAATTTAGAATGATTTACTATTATTATTACTATTGAAACAACACAAAACATAAACTTGATTTGAATGATAGAATTAAAGACTATAAAAACTTTGACAAAATGACAAAGAAAAATAAAAAAATCAAAAGAAAATGAATCAAAATGAAATTGGTATTATCCTTGTTGAAAAAAAATTCAAAAACCTGATATGAGGGATAAAAACGTAAACCATAAAAAACTTCGACAAAAGAGCAAAGAAAAAAAAATAAAGAATCAAAAGTAGAAGGAACAGATTGAAAAACTTACATCTACAAATTAGAATTGAAGGATTAAATTGAAAACAAGTAAAACTTTAACAAAAAGAAAAATAAAAATAAATAAAAAATCATAACTAAAAGGACTGAACCTGAAACACCACCACCAACAAGGACCGAGGTTGATTTTCTTGGGTATGAGAGAGAAATGAAAGGAGGAAACGAAAGGGCCATCAATGACAAATCGTTCACCTTTAGATGTCACGTGCTACTAATAAAAGAAGAGCTACTAATAAAGAAAGAAGACACAAAAGAGAACCAAATGAGACAACATAAACTCATCCTACACCATCAGGAGACACCGCAAGTGCTGCTCAAAGTGGGCGACGTCTCCCACGCGCCAACAACTTTTTGCATTTAAAAATCACAAATTAAATGGTAAATCATGTTACAACACTCAACCAAACCAATAATAATAATAATGATGATGATGATGATGATGTGAGAAAAAGACACCAGTACCCTTGTTTCAATGACATAATTTTTTTGTCCTTAAGGTCATATACGTAATTTTATTGTATTCTAAAAAAGAAAAAGACAACAACACCTCTGCCGTACAATGTTAGTTTTTTTTTTAATCTATCCTAGGGGTATTTTGGTTTCTTTTTACTGTCCATAAATATATTGAATATAAAAAATACCCCAAACAAATCTATAATGACTAGTGTATCGTATGAAAAGATAAAAATACCCTAGTTAAAAAACAACAATTTTTCCTGAGAATGACAAAAAGGTCACCACACTGTAGCGATGAATAGAAAAATACGTAGTATGCTACAATGTCTATGCCTTTTATTTTATTTGTTTTGTGGTTTTTGTATAAAAAATATCAAATCAATATTTTTTTAATATTTTTTAATCATTTTAATTTCATGTTATTAAAAATAAAAAAACAATATCTCAAATCAATTATAGTTACCTCACCCAAACCGTGGTACAGACGTAAAAGGAAGATAAGTTTAACAAAGTCATGACACCTAGATTGTTCAAGTCAACATCCGCCCAAAAACACAAAGAATTAATTTAAAAAAAAAACCCACAGAAGATGATGACAGCATCTGATAATGTTGCCACGCTCGCATTCTCGCCGCCGTCTCAGCACATAGAATTCACTTAACCGGTTTTTAAACAGTTAGTTTCGGTCTGTTGTTTTATTTTTTAAAATATTTTTTATTTAAAAATAATTAAAATAATATTGTTTATTATTTAAAATTTATTTTTAATATTAACACTTTAAAATAATTTACAAACACAAAAAAAATATTAATTTGAGGTAAAGAAAAAATTAAATTTTTTTTTTTTTTTAAAATAACTTTTAAAATACAAAAACAATTGAATACATTCTTAAAACTATATTAATACTCCCCCGAAAAAGAAGAATCAATTCTTAATAAGTTTATTGACTTTTCCATTTCCTGTTTACATCCCACACTTCACCAAATCCATTGTTCGAAGAGTTTTTCTATTTTAGTCCTAACTTTTTAAGTTAGTATATGATTAATTTGAAAAATTCACCAATCACGTTGCAGTATAAAAAAAATTAGTATTTTAAGAATAATTATAAAATTTAATCTAGCTTGACGGGTCACCCAAGCTTAATTTTAATCTGAATTGTTTTATTTTATTTTTTTAATAAAATAATATTGTTTAAATTATTTATTAAAAATAAAATTTAAGCTGACTCGTTATTTTATAAATCATCTCATTCAAATTGTGCTCAAGTGTTCAATTTTCGACTTAGATTTTATAATTATAATTTTAAAACTTGATTTGTAAATTAAAATTAATTTTAAAAAAGAAAATTAAAAAATAAAAATAAAAATCAACATTGGATTTCGCTGGGTTAACTATAAATCACATCATCAACTAATATTTTCGATGGAATTAGTTGGATTTTTTATGATCACCTTATCATAATAGTTCCTTGACCCTTGCGTACACGACCACCAGTTTAAATTTGGTAAAAGTCATTTTTAAAAATATTTTTTTTATTTTGAAATATATTTAAATAATATTTTTTAAAATTTATTTTTGATATTAATATATTAAAATAATTTAAAAATATATAATTTAAAAATAAAATAAATTATTCTTTTAAAATACGATTGTACAGAAAACATCGTTTGCCAGCCCGCAGTAACAGAGAACCACTGTCTATTATTTCGCATCTTCACCTATATAACGGTGAGTCCTCTTTTGCCCCTAAACCTTCCAGAATATCAAGCTCCGAGTCATGGCCAACGAGTTAGATGGGTTCAATTTCGAGCAGAGACATGGCAAAGCTAGAGTGAGAGTTGCAAGGGTTTGGAGGAACAAATCAGATCATATTCATTCCATGGTGGAATGGGGTGTTAGCATCATCCTGTTATCTGATTGTGTCAACTCCTATGTTCGTGATGATAACTCTGATATCGTTGCCACTGATACCATGAAAAACACTGTACATCTTCTCACCCAGAATTTCTTTTTTTTTTTTAGATTCAGATTTGTTTTTGGTTTATCAGTGATGTAAAGATAAGTAACTTCATCTTGATTGTTAGCTAGTTAACCTAGTTTGCCTCTTTGTGTAAGATGTCCTTTTCTTTTGTCATCAAGTCAGCAACTTTTTTTTTTTTTTTTCTATTTTTGTTTCTTGTTTTTGGGTTTTTAAGGATTTTGTTAAAGGCTTGGATGGCTTGATTTGAGTTAGGGAATGGATCCCTTCAAGATGCATGTGTTCTTATGCCTGATTTAAGTGGTAAGGATGCATGGAATTACTTAGGTTAGTGATATGATTTATGATATTTGAGCATCTAAATTTGGATTGTGATTTATGAAGCAATAATGCTTTGTTGTGGCTCTATGATCTAGTGTAGGAAACTCTTTTTAGCTTCTCAAAGCGATGGTTACTTTGTGTGTAAAATCATCGTTATAAATCAGGAGACGTGTTATGAAAGCTTTTCTTGTGATATTACTGGCAGTTCTTGTTTATCAAACAGCAATTGAAGTTTGGTTGTAATCATTTTAAAGGTTACCTGTAACGCAGGTATATGTGAAAGCAAAGGAATGTTCAGAACAGCTTTCGGCAGAGAACTTTGCGATTCTGCTTGCTAGGCACTTCACATCATTTTACAAACAGGTAATTACTTTTGCAATTGAGATTGTTACTGTTGAAAACACGGGGATAAGGAACTGCTGAGTTACGCCATTAGCATTTGAAGGCTCCTAAACTTGATTTCTCAAGTCTTGTTGTTAAGAGCTTGGTTTTGTTCTATACAGTTAGAGGATGAACCTGGAACAGCTTCTTATATTTAATTCTCATGCATGAATCCTTTCTCATGGTTTTGTCTTGTAATGATGTTTAGTTATTTGATTAATGCAGACCTCTTCTTCTCTTTTGAACATTTTGTAGGTAACTACTGCTATTGTAAAGATAGTGGAGAAGCCGTGGGAGCGTGTGCACATAAATGGGCAGCCACACGAACATGGTAATTCCAGAGCCTCTAGGTTAGAACATTATTGTGAATTTATGAAAGCAAGTACATCATTTCTAAACTTCTCAGAAAACAATCAAAATGGAATGCATCTTGACATATCTTCACGGATATAATTCGCTCCTCCCTTTTCATTTCAAGATCCTCTGATTTTTGGGAACTTAAAGAAATATGTATTGGTTTGAATTGAGTTATTAATTCTACTCTTCTGAAGGTTTCAAACTTGGATCTGAGAAGCATACAGCTGAGGTAACAGTACAGAAGTCTGGTGTTCTAAAGCTGACTTCTGGTATAGAAGGATTGTCCGTGCTGAAGACAACCATGGTAAAGTAACCTCTATTTGATCTTTTCTGAATGAGCACTCAGAATTTCTTCAAAGCTGAGAAAAAACCGTTTATTTGATGTCCTTTTGGTGTTTATGCTACGAACAGTCTGGTTTTGAAGGGTTTATTAGGGATCAGTATACAGCTCTGCCTGAAACTCGAGAGAGGATGCTGGCAACAGAAGTCACTGCATTGTGGAGGCAAGTTTTTCCAATTTCTTTAATAATTTGATCTAGGAGAATTGCTGGTATATGTCGATGGATGATAAATGTTCTTGACAGACCCCTTCGCTCTATTTGGTTACAGTTAAGTAATAGTATGTTGACCTTTTGAGCGTCAAGTCAGGCATATTTCTGACTGTCTACGCAGGTATTCCTATGAATCTGCATCTAGCATCCCCAAGAACCCACTATACTTTACAGAGAGATATTTGGATGTGAAAAAATCTTTGGCCAACACTTTCTTTGGTCCTCCTAAGGAAGGCGTATACAGTGCATCTGTTCAAAGGACTCTTTTTCAAATGGCAAAGGCTGTACTCAACAGGTCCCTCTCTTCTTAATCACATTCAAACTCATTATCGACACACTCGTCGACATGAATAGCTTCTTATATTGCGATCTCTGCAGATTTCCTGACATATCATCCATCCAACTAAAAATGCCAAATATCCATTTCCTACCGGTTAACATATCAAGCAAGGAAAACACCATTGTGAAGGTAGAACTCTAGGTTCCTTGATGATTGGAGTATATCATGTTTGAGTTTCTTACAGCATGAAAATCACGTCAGTTTGAACTTAAAGATAAATTTGTTCGCTGAATAATCGAACTAACAACAATGATGTCCATGATGAATCCTGCAGTTTAATGATGATGTTTTTCTACCTACCGACGAGCCACATGGTTCAATAGAAGCAAGCTTGAGCCGCTTCTGGTCAAAGATGTAGAAGCTTTTCTACATACGTACTGATACCCTGGCCATTGTCTTTCTGCCTGCATCAAAAGCTGTTCAGTTTCTGTATTTCCAAAATAATGTGTATAACCTGAACCAAAAAAAACAGAAGAATAAACAGTGGGAACTAAAATCCATTTTAAGATACGTGACATGTAGAATCCGTTTGGCAACGCGTTTCTTCAAAAACGCACTGAAAATAAAAAACATGGTCCCACCATTTAAATGCGGCAGACCACAATTTTGCCGAAGCAGTAAAATCCTGCTTTTGTTTGAGAGTGGTAGGCACACTGTTTAGTGAATTGCACTGTGCACAATTTAGTTTTTTTTTTTTTTTTTTTTAAGTCTGTTAATTTTTTTAAGAGTTTTTTTTTGAAAAAAAAATTAGTTTAGAGTAAATTAAATACACACGCATTGTGATGTGAATTTTTTTTTTTTTTGAAAAACTAGTATAGAGTAAATTAAATTTACTCGCACTGTAATATTAATTTTATACCTGATAATATTTTATCTGATTTTGTTACACGCTCATAAAATTATGAAAACTGTAGTTTTTATCGGATGAATTTTGTATGTAATGAAATTATAAATAGTTTAATAGAATAATAAAAAATATTTTATATCAAGTATTATTTATTTCATGATGTAATAAGAGTAGTTAATTCTATAATATTTAAATTTAAAACCATCAATATTAATATATATATTTTAAAATTATTTTATAACCTCAATTTCAAAAGCATTTTTAACCAAACACATTAAACTATTTTTTCTTTAACCTCAATTTCAATCACAGTTTTAACCAAATATCTATTTTTTCAAACCAATCTCAATTAAAAG
>Ga0307510_10010339_pt1 | contig 11082 bp, 12 predicted proteins | sample 12_EM_MG_FD_207224 | JGI IMG/M metagenome (GOLD analysis project Ga0307510, IMG submission 207224) | Populus trichocarpa ectomycorrhiza microbial communities from riparian zone in the Pacific Northwest, United States - 12_EM | ecosystem: Host-associated > Plants > Roots > Unclassified | place... | reverse complement strand
CGAGGATCGTTGTGCTTCGATTCTAGGTTTTTTCTGACCATAATGACATCATAATCTGTGTTTGATCAGATCTTCAGTGAATCTCAAGTGTGTATTAATCTGACCATAAGCCAATGTCTGATTATCTCGCGCGTGAATATTCTGACCATAAGCTTAGCTTTGGGCAGAGGCTAATCAGACTGTGATTATCATATCATTCCATGATCTCTTCGGACTTGAATCATTAGAAATAGACATGTTGTGTAACCTTGGAAAATACTGTCATTACATCGGATAATCTTACATAAATCAGATGTCAAAATAAACTCGTTCCCGCAGTGAATGTTGGGTAGTAGTTATCTGTGTCAAAGTGTTACAGGTGACTTGACCTACTTTCCATCTCCTTACTTATATTACCATGTCACTATATGTACTGCAGATCCCATGCCCCCAAGACCTGCCTGACCCCAATTTTGCTGGTTGACTCAACTCAACTCAGCCTGTCTCTGACTCCCCTTCTATCTCCATGTAGATAAGGACTGTATATCATAGAAAGATGGGCTCTAAGTGCATTCTATTGCACAACATAGGCAGTGCCTCCTTTTCTTTTAGTCCTATAGTGCCAGACAGCATAAATCAATAATTCCAGAAGAAAAAATCACCCAATTGTAAAAAGTGTGGGAAAGGTAGAGGAAGAGAGTTTTTGGATGTATTGAGCCCTCCTGATCACAGTTCTAATGTCTATTTGCCCACAAAAAATCGTCCTTGGGTGTCAGCATATTTGTTGATTTATGATATCCAGCACTGTAGTTAACAACATAGTAATGCCTGTCTACAGTTACTCAAAAAGCTAGCAGTGCTATTTGTTACGTTCTTGGAACTCCAAATTTCATTTTTCACTGCTTACTAATACTTTCCCATCACGTGACCTCTTCCCACCCCCTTTCCATCATGTGACCTTACCACCTGACCGCTTACCTATCATGTGATTCTCTTTGGCTATGCACGTGACTCATACTGACTCCAACCTAGTAGCACGTATCCTAGGACTCACGCGTGAGTCAGTTCGACTCGGAATGACTCCATACTTTGTACGATGACTCCTTACTAGTACGGGTACTAGTAGTATTAGGCTCGAGTCATGGCAGCTGCCCACATGTATATAAGTCGACCTTATATCCTAGAGTTGGGCCTTAAGCCTGACTTGGTTTAATCCCAAGTGTTGTAGCTTCCACCACGCTTTCAGTTTTCGCCCGCATCCCTTCTAAGTCGTCTCGAACATCGTCGAGACTCTCTTCTACATCTTTCATTATCACCACTAGTGTCTTGCACGCGTGCAGACCCGTCATACCAGTGCATCCAAGGGCCAGCGTTCGCTACCTGTGATCCCTTGAAGTACAAGTCCCGCCGCCGTTATACAAACCCGTGCATGTCGCACCTTAGGGTCCTTGGCCCTTAACACTATTCAATAGATAGACAAGAAGTTAGTAGTACTTGTTTACATATAAATAAGAATGTGGTACCAGTATTCTATAGGTAGTCAACAAGTTAGTAGCACACTTTTACAGATACTTAACAAGTTAGTAGCAGCATTCCACAGGGAGTCAACAAGTTAGTAGTAATATTCTACAAATAGTCAACAAAAATGTAGTACTATTTCACAAATACTTAACAAGTTAGTAGCAGCATTCTACAGGCAGTCAACAAATTAGTAGTAATATTCTACAGATAGTCAACAACTTAGTAGTACTCATTTACAGATGCTTAACAAGTTAGTAGCAGTATTGTACAGGTAGTTAACAAGGTAGTAGTACTATTCTACAGGTATTTAACATGTTAGTAGTACTATTTCACAAATACTTAACAAGTTAGTAGCAGTATGCTACAGGTAGTCAACAAGTTAGTAGTACTCTTGTACAAATACTTAACAAGTTAATAGCAGCATCCTACAGGTAGTCAACAAGTTAGTAGTAATATTCTATGGATAGTCAACAACTTAGTGGTACTCATTTACAGATACTTAACAAGTTAGTAGCAGTATTCCACAGGTAGTCAACAAGTTAGTAGTACTATTCTACAGGTAGTTAACAAGTTAGTAGCAGTATTGTACAGGTAGTCAACAGGTTAGTAGTAATCCTCTACAGATAGTCAACAAGTTAATAGCAGCATCCTACAGGTAGTCAACAAGTTAGTAGTACTCTTTTACAGATACTTAACAAGTTAGTACCAGTATTCTACAGGTAGTCAACAAGTTAGTAGTACCAGTCTACAGGTAGTTAACAAGTTAGTAGTACTATTTCACAGATACTTAACAAGTTAGTAGCAGCATTCTACAGGTAGTCAACAGGTTAGTAGTAATCCTCTACAGATAGTCAACAACTTAGTTGTACTCTTTTACAGATACTTAATGAGTTAGTAACAGTATCCTACAGGTAGTCAACAAGTTAGTAGTACTATTCTACAGGTAGTTAACAAGTTAGTAGTACTATTTCACAGATACTTAACAAGTTAGTAGCAGTTTTTTTTTTTTTTTGGATTCCATTTATGTGCATCTCATGGTACAGAACCCCATATAGCACTTTGAGAATGTACAGGATAGCAATAATGAAAAGTACTAGTAAAGTTGTGAACCAGGTTATTTCCCCTATAACTGGGTTATTGTTGTGTAACACCTACTGCGGTGCAAGTGACAAGCACAGTAGTAGCATGCCAGGGTGCCATATTGAAGTAGGAGGGAGCAACTCCTTAATGATCTCTGGAGGAGTTATGCTCACATAGGCATCCTGTTATGTTCTTGAGGTTCCAGAATTCATTTTTCACTTGCTTACTAATACTTTCTTATCACGTGACCTATTCCCACCCCCTTGTCATCACATGACCTTACCACCTGACCGCTTACCTATCATTCTTACCATGTGATTCTCTTTGGCTACGCACGTGACTCATACTGACTCCTACCTAGTAGCACGTATCCTAGGACTCACGCGTGAGTCAGTTCGACTCGGAATGACTCCATACTTTGTACGATGACTCTTTACTAGTACGGGTACTAGTAGTATTAGGCTCGAGTCATGGCAGCTGCCCAGATGTATATAAGTCGACCTTATATCCATGAGTTGGGCCTTAAGCCTGACTTGGTTTAATCCCAAGTGTTGTAGCTTCCACAGCGCCTTCAGTTTTCGCCCGCACTCCGTGCAAGTCGTCTCGAACATCGTCGAGACTCTCTTCTACATCTTTCATTATCCACACTAGTGTCTTGCACGCATGCAGACCCGTCATACCAGCGCATCCAAGGGCCAGTGTTCGCTACCTGCGATCCCTTGAAGTACAAGTCCTGCCGCCGATTATACAAACCTGTGCACGTCGCACCTTAGGGTCCTTGGCCCTTAACACAAGTCAGGCTTTCCACCCAGGCTCTGCGGAGCATCACAGACATCATCCACCCTGGCGGGTATACAACTCATCGGAGAATTAGACGACACTCACAAGCGCGTACAAAGAAGACAAGCAGACAACCTCCCTAACCACGTTAAGGGACAGGCATACTTCGAATCACATCCCAGACTCAGGGGAAGAGCGAACCCAGACACAGGCTATTACATCAGCGCAGGCACAGATAAACTTGCTGTAGAATTCGTCACAGCAAACAGAGAAGACAACTGGACACAACTTGGAAAAGAAACAGACGGCACCTGGTACACTACCAAAGAAGCTCTTGTTCCCAAAGAAAATAAGCTACTAGGCTGGTGGAATACTGACGACTCCCAGCACCCAGACTTCTTTATACATCACCCAGAACACGCACCAGCACCCCCAGAAGAGACACTCACAGGAGGTCTTCACCACATTGCCACACTCCAGGGAGCGAATCTATTCACTCCGCAGACACCTATCCTACCCCAGATTGAAACAGCAGCCACTCAGGGCATTGCTATTCCCGTTAACATTGCACCAATTGCATCCACACTCCCAGTCGCACCAAGTGCACCAGTAATCGTCGCTACCTCAGGGCCAAATACACTCACACACATCCCGCCTACCATGTCAGGACGAACAGGAGGCCCAGCCAACATAGCAGCCACCACAGGTGGAACAGGACAAACCATCACAGTCGCAGCAGTATCATCCAATGGCGGACTCAAAGGCACCCCACCTCCCTACTTCAGCGGAGACAGGGACACCAGTCACAACTTCCTAGTCAACTTCAGCATCTTCAAGTTCACTAACAGGAACAATGATGCTATGAGCAACCCAGCCACACGCGTCACCACAGCACTTACCTACATGGGCGGAGTTCTAGTCAACCCATGGAAGGAACAACAGATGATGGAACTTCAGACACGTATCGCTGGAGGAACCGCAGACACAGAAGAAATCCACTGGACAACCTTTGAACAGGTGTTCAAAGACACATTCTATAACACCAACATCAAAGCGGAGGCCTACCAGAAACTGGAGAACCTCAAAATGAAAGACAACTTGGACGTCTTCATATCCGAATTCAAGAGATACGTCACCGCCTTGGGGATAGACATCAATTCACATGGCATCATCCACTTGTTCAAAAAGGGACTCGCCCCCGGTCTAACCACAGCTATAATAAACAGTCAAGGCTACGACCCAAGGAACCCCTGGGCCACATTTCAGCCATGGGAAGACGCTGCACGCGCCTGTAACCTCAGATGGAAACACACCCAAGAATTTAAAACCAATTTACGCCAAGGATACTATGCCGCACTTGGCCAGAGATCCCGTGGACCACAGCAGCAGCCACGTGGAGGAGGAGGACAACGCCTCACCACATCCCAAGGAGGACACCACATGGACGTCGACACTACCATCGCTACCAATATTACCGGTAGAGGACCAGAACTTTCCGAAGCCAAGAAAGCAGAGTTACAAGCCAACAACTCCTGCTTCTACTGTTTTAAAAGAGGACACCGCGCCAAAGATTGTTGCAAGAAACAAGCGGACCGCGCCCAGAGCAGCGGAAACACTGCTAACCAGACCCACACCAGAGAAATCACCATAAATGACATCACCCCAAAGCTTGTCAATGAAATGATTAGGAGCGATGCATTCCAAGCCATGGATGAAGAATTCAAACTCTCCTTCTTGGAGGACGCCATCCTAGGAAACACCCCATCGGGTTTTTAAAGGGCCCTAAACTAGCTGCTATAGCTAGGGCCATCGGTCTCAATAGTGTGTACATTAGTCAACTTAACCACATTCAAATAAACTTCGTTCTATCACACTATCGAGGACAAGTGGAAGAAATAGCACTACTAGACACTGGTGCTACGGAAAACTTTATCGACTACAAAACTGTCGCTAGGCTTAGGCTGGGAACTCAGAAACTAACTATTCCCAGACCTGTATTTAATGTGGACGGAACTAATAACCGTCACGGAACCATCACTCACGCATGCGACCTTATGATCAAACAAGGAAACCGAAAGGAGCGACAACGCTTCTATGTCTCAAACCTAGGCAAAGATAGATTTATCTTAGGCTATCCTTGGTTCCGCGCCTTTACCCCAGATATCGACTGGACCAGCGCTCAGTTATGTGGACCAAAGATCAAAATGGAAACACTTAAACTCGAAACCTTCCAGAAGCTCAAAGAATACAAAAACAAACTTTTGGAAAGCATCACTATAGCTCGCGCACAGTACCTTCCGCAGTCAGGAGTAACTCCTGTAGAAACACAGGAAGGCCCGGCAGAAATCAACCGTATGCATAACGCAATTGAAATGGCCCATAAGTACGCAACGGAACATGGGAAGGAGGAAGTCAAACTCCTGGAGGAATTCAAACGTCATACACTACTATTTTCAGATGAAGAGGCCAACAAATTCCCGCCTTCATGCAGAGAAGGAGACCACAAAATCGAACTAATGGACACCGCACCGGCCAGCTTTAATTGCAAAGTCTACCCCTTGTCCCGCAAAGAACAGGAAGCAGAGGACAAATTCCTGGATGAAAACTTGGCAAAAGGCTACATCGTACCATCCCACTCTCCCTACGGCTTTTCAACCTTCAGCGTCCCTAAGAAAGACTCAAAGGAAACCCGGTATATCATTGACTATAGACCCCTCAACGCTGTTACCCGCAAAGACGTTATGTTACAATCCACCCAGTTTTTCGTTTTACTCCCTACCCCAAGCAACCTCAGGACCCGTCGCATCTCCCGCACCAACCACACAGATCCCTCAGAATATATCCCAACCAGTAATACCGCCATCGATACCTCCCAGAGCACGCACACCCACGCTACCCGCTACCTTCAGCCAGGCAATACCAGCAATCCCAATCACGTGGCCTACTCACATGCGCCACCATTCCTCCATGGAACACTTCACAGAGCCTGCACCAGTGATCACAGATCCTGCTCCAGATAGCGATGGAGATAGTCCTATGAGGGACCGCAGTCCTAGTCCACCACATATGCCATACCAACCCAGACCATCTGGCTCTAACGTCTATGAGTTAGAAGCCAATGAGCAGCCTTCACCGCCATGGAAAGCATGGCTTAGTCAGCCATCCCCGCCTACCAGTATAACCCGGCCCATCTCCCCGAGCAGTGAGACCTCAGCACCTAAGCGCCAACGTCACGATGATGGGACTTACACCCCCATTACGTCATCAGCCACATCCCCGATATCCCCGACCAGTCCTAGCGCCCAAGCCACTCCTGATTACCAAAGCCTACCAAGTCCCCAGTCTGTGGGATCTGATCAAGATCCAAATACGGAGTCACCTCCTATGCTGCTAGAGTAAGCAGACTCTCATCAAAGCGAATTACCAAAAGCAGACACATATGTGATCCGATACTCGTTCGCTTACGCGCCCTTCGTATCGTCATCTCCCGGCCCCCGAATTGGAGGATCTCATCATCTACATTGTATCTCTGTTCTGACTCATTCCTAGACTCGATATGACTCGTACTTACTGCGCAACTGCGCATTCTCTGACTCCTACTTACTTGACTCATTCCAAGTGATCCCTGTATTAGTTTCGACTCATACTTAGCTACAGTAAGCATAACATAAGCCTCAGACTCCTCATGTATATAAACCAGCCAGTAGTCACAAGTCAAAGCTCTAAGCTTGACCTGGTTTCCAATCCAAACGTCTTGAAAGTCTTCACTCTACCGTTCGACTTCCCTCCCCCTTTCATAAATCCCTCTCAGGTCTTTGACGTTGTCAAAGACACCTCAGTCATCGTTACTCGTCACCACCACTTCGTGCAAGTCGCACCTTAAAGGTCCTTGGGCCTTAACACGTTACACCACTCCCAAACCTTGCACAGTGCATCCAAGACTTGCAAGGGATGGAGGTATTCAGCAAATTTGACATCAGATGGGGCTATAACAATATCCAAATCAAGGAAGGCAATGAGTGGAAGGGAGCATTCAAAACACGCCGTGGCCTTTACGAACCAAAGGTCATGTTCTTCGGCATGTCAAACTCCCCAGCCAGCTTCCAACGATTTATGAACGGTATCCTCGAAGAGCTCTACAAACACTTCGAGAGGAAAGGCATACACAACATCAGAGAAATATTCAAGAACTACATGGACGACTGCGGCATTGGTACATTACTCAAGGACCTGGCGCTACACATCGAGATCATCCACTTTCTATTCGATCTACTCGCAAAGCACGGTCTCCACCTTAAACTGTCAAAATCGGTCTTCTTACAGCCACAAATGGACTTCCTTGGCGTTAGAATCTCAAAAGAAGGCGTCACTATTGATCCAGCTAAAGTCGCAGGGCTACGTGACTACCCACGTGACATACTCAATCTTAGGCAGGCCAGAGGATTCTTAGGTGTCGCTGGATACCACAGAATGTTCTGCAAGAACTTCTCAATTATCGCCGCACCTATTACTAAGCTTACAGGCAAGGATGTTCCATTCGAATGGGGACCAGCACAACGCGAAGCACAGGACAAAATAATCACACTCATAACCAGCTCACCAGTACTAGTCAAACCAGACCCTTCTAGACAATTCGAGCTAGAAGTGGATGCTTCGCAGATCGGCACAGGGGCAATCTTATACCAAAGAGATCCGCCAACTATATGAGCAAACGGCACAGAAAAACCAGGACCACACAGACCAGTGGGATTCCATTCCCAGAAATTCACCACAACCGAGCAAAACTACCCTATCTACGACCGCGAATTCCTAGCCATCATGAGGGGACTTCGCTGCTGGACGCACTTGCTCAAAGGAACTCATATCCCCGTCCTGGTATACACAGATCACGCCAATTTACGCTACTATAGAGACCCCCGGAAGATTGGCCCGCGCGTCGCTGGTTACATACCCGAGCGCGAACAATACAACATCTTACTAGAATACAAACCTGGAGCAACAAACAGAGCAGACGCCTTATCTAGGTGACCAGACTATGAAGGACCAAACCCAGACAATAACAAAGTACTCGTATGGCCAGACCAATACTTCTGCGAGCAACACACCTCTATGGTCGGGAGTCACCCCAGAAACAGGCGGCCCGGTGGAGAAGAGACGCATATCCGCGTCTTCGACATAGACAGTATCCATGACAACTGGGACAGCAAAGTCAAAAAAGGGCAATATCCGCACCAATCAGAACTCAAGCGATGGGCACCATTACATAACCTCACCTTATTGGACGGGACTCACTGGCATCACGGAACTGCCTTGGTTGTCGTGGCAGACAACGAACTTAGGAGGGGGGTAATTTCCCTTTTCCATGACCATGTAACAGCCGGTCATCCCGGGATTACCAAGACACTGCAGCTTCTCTCACAATACTACTGGTGGCCAAACATGAAAACATTTGTCACTGAATACATCAAAGGATACGCTACCTGCCAGATGACAAAAGTTAACACCCATCCTGCCCATCCACCACTATTCCCCATTTTCCCCGCAGAGAACGCTTGCCCCTTTGAAACAGTCACAATGGATTTCATCACTAAACTCCCACAGTCAGGTGGATACAACACCATTCTCACGGTCATGGACACAGATTGCTCAAAAGCATCTATTTTTATCCCTTGCAATGAGGCGATCGACTCAGAAGGAGTCGCACTTCTATACCTGAATCACATAACCCCGCATTATGGCATACCCCGCAAAATCATATCGGACCGCGATGTTCGCTTCACATCAAAGTTTGCTGTGGAACTTTGTAGGCTTCTTCATATCAAACAGAATATGAGCACAGCATACCACCCTCAGACCGACGGATCTAGTGAAAGAACCAATCAAACTTTAGAACAGTACCTCTGAGTTTTCTGCAGTACACAACAGAACAACTGGCATGCATGGCTCCCACTTGCCCAATATACGAAGAATTCATGGCCATCAGCAACCACAAAGAAAACACCCTTTGACCTCCTTATCGGATATACACCACAGATTCATCAGCCAACCAGATCATCAAACCTCCCCACATTCGAACAACGTTTGTCAGCAATCAAAGAAGCCAGGAATGCCGCTCAAGAAGCCCAACGTAAAGCGCAAGAATCTTGGATCAAAGAACACCCTCAGTTTACGCCATTCGAAGTAGGAACCAAAGTTTGGCTTGAAGGAACGAACCTCAGATTACCAAGCAACATCACCACGAAGCTAGCACCAAGGCGGTATGGACCATTTATGGTAGCCACCAAAATATCAAATGTCGCTTACAAACTCAGCCTCCCGCCCACCTGGAAAATACACAACGTATTCCACGCCTCCCTTCTTACGCCTTACAAAGAAACCGATCAGCACGGTCCCAATTTTATCGAACCACCACCTGACATTATTGAAGGCAAAGAAGAATGGGAAATCAAACAGATAATCAAAGAACATACATATGGGCGGTGGAAGAAGAAACAATATCTTGTAAGATGGAAAGGATACTCTCCTGCGCATGACTCATGGGTCAATATGGATGACCTACACACCCCTGAACTCTTAGCCGAATTTAGAGGAACAAGCAGTATAAAGAGCATGCAAAACAGCGACCAAAACCCCACTACATGTCTCTCATCCCCCTAGATATCTTCCCCCCACTCATCACAACCTATACTGAACAGAAAGATGACTACGCCATTGTCACCCAAGTCCACCAGAGTGGGAACGTCCTCACCTACTACACCACCCTTCGACGAAGCGAACAACCCCACCCAACCTTTATTGACACCACCTGCACCGTTGGTTGGGACGAGATCCACCTCCGATCCACAGTCTCCAATCACAAATTTCGCCAACCTCTTGTCGACGTCACCTTCCCCAATCCCTATTCCCCTGCGTACACTATCGGAGCATTTCTTGGCAGTACCTCAGGCACCTCCGCCACCATCCCCAAGCACAATGGGTGAAGAAATACTCATAGAACTTCGTGACCGTTCCCTTGCTGACCGTATTGGGGAACGCGTCTCCACTCCTTTTGAATATACTGTCAGCATGCCACCTAGCCAATACATTGAGGAACAAGAGGCTATTCTGGCCGAGCAAAGGGCTGCTGAAGCTGACACTAGAACCCACTCCACTCCTGAGTCTATGCCACGACCCATTCCCTCCTCTCCTAGCTCTTCAGAGTTCCGTCATCAACTGTGGCTCAGTAGCGAACCCACCCAACCTGAGATACGCTCCATCGTCAAACTCTGCAAGGCTATAAAGAGATACAGACAAGCCAACCCCGTCCTGAACGACGCTATGAGGACATGGACGGACAACATCATAGGGTACATCGACCTCTATGCCCAACACAACCCCGACTCCTCCCTCCTACCTGTCGGGAACTCACTACTTTAAGGGTAGCAAGACTCGACGAGGGCACGGAGTTGAAGGTGACTGATCCAAAGGAGCAGCAAGGAGATGTTGAGGAGAAAGAGACAGAAGGCGAGGAGAGGCGGGACGGAGTAGACGGTGGACGACGACGGGCGGGTTGCTGCTGGCGAGGAGGGAGCTTTAAAAGGCTCCAGTGTGGGGGATGACAAGAGAACAGTCTAAGGACTGTTCACCTAAATTCGTAGGTCTTATATACTAATACAGGGTGGTCTGTGCACAGTTTAGGGTAGGTAAGTTTACAGGTAACGGGGGACTGCGCAGTCAATGCGC
>Ga0307510_10010338_pt1 | contig 11082 bp, 10 predicted proteins | sample 12_EM_MG_FD_207224 | JGI IMG/M metagenome (GOLD analysis project Ga0307510, IMG submission 207224) | Populus trichocarpa ectomycorrhiza microbial communities from riparian zone in the Pacific Northwest, United States - 12_EM | ecosystem: Host-associated > Plants > Roots > Unclassified | place... | reverse complement strand
TCGGGAACCTTTTTTCGTCGTGAGATAACTTAGTGGTACTATTATGTTTTGCTCACATGAGTGAGCAGGGTGGGGCTGCCAGTTCAATTCCACTGTGGTGTAATATTTTGATTTGTCATCCACATTGGTTTATCCACATTGTATATCCTTTTTTTGCCAGTGGATGTATTTAAAAATTTCTGCCATTTTTCGCAGCTTCTACACATCATATCAAACGTTGGGTACGGAACATGCCTGCGATGCACAAGTACTACTGTAGTGTTGGGAATGTTGCAAACACTGTGCCTGACCTGTCATATTTGAAACTCCGATTCGGTGCATGTTTTAGGAGGGACTGTCTGCGTGAGTTGGCATGACCAAGGCCAATTTCAAGATCTCAGCCTCTAGAGGACTGGTTTGAAGAGTCCGACCTTTCGCTTGTCAATCCCACAGGGTTGGCTACGCGTCGGGGCAAGGCCAGACAGCATGACTCCATTATCAACCTTGCCCTCCTGAATGACTCTGCCCTATGTACTGGCAGGTTTTCCCCTGTCTCTATTTCTTTCCTGGACTCTCTTGGTTTGGACCATGTGGCCCTGTTACGCATGGACTCTGCATATTGTAAATACTTGCCTTGAGTACTTATGGGTAATCGTTTAGAGTCTACCTTTAAAGATAAAGGTCGCACAGTTACTTTAGTGCAAAGCTAAGTTAAGACTAACTTAGGTAGTATTGCAGACTCTAGGTGCTTGACTTTAGAGTGCAAGGGAATTGCTTAGAGGGATAGGGATGGATGGAAACACTCTAAGGAGCTTTAGGTCCTGGGTGTCGGGAACTCACTACTTTATGGGTAGTGAGACTCGACGACGGCGCGGAGTTGAAGGTGACTTGTTACAATCCACCCAGTTTTTCGTTTTACTCCCTACCCCAAGCAACCTCAGCACCCGTCATACCTCCCGCACCAACCACACAGATCCCTCAGAATATATCCCAACCAATAATACCGCCATCAATACCTCCCAGAGCACGCACGCCCATGCTACCCACTACCTTTAGCCAGGCAATACCAGCGATTCCGATCACGTGGCCTACTCACGCACGCCACCATTCCTCCATGGAACACTTCACAGAGCCAACACCAATGATCATGAATCCTGCTGAAGATAGCGATGGAGATAGTCCTATGAGGGACCGCAGTCCTAGCCCACCACACACGCCATACCAGCCCAGACCATCTGGCTCTAATGTCTATGAGTTAGAAGCCAACGAGCAGCCTTCACCGCCATGGAAAGCATGGCTTAGTCAGCCATCCTCGCCTACCAGTATGACCCGGCCCGTCTCCCCGAGCAGCGAGACCTCGGTACCTAAACGCCAACGTCACAATGATGGGACATACACACCCATTATGTCATCAGCCACATCCCCGATATCCCCGACCAGTCCTAGCGCCCAAGCCACTCCTGATTACCAAAGCCTACCAAGTCCCCGGTCTATGGGATCTGATCAAGATCCAAATACAGAGTCACCTCCTATGCTGCTAGAGTAAGCAGATTCCCATCAAAGTGGATTACCAAAAGCAGATGCAATACTCGCTCGCTTACGCGCCCTTCGTATCGTCATCCCCCGGCCCCCGAATCAGAGCATCTCATCGCATCTACTGTACTTCCGTCCTGACTCATTTCCAGACTCGATATGACTTGTAGTTACTGCGCAACTGCGCATTCTCTGACTCCTACTTACTTGACTCATTCCAAGTGATCCCTGTATTAGTTTCGACTCATACTTAGCTATAGTAAGCGTAGTACAGCCTCAGACCCCTCATGTATATAAACCAGCCAGTAGTTACAAGTCAAAGCTCTAAGCTTGACTTGGTTTCCAATCCAAACGTCTTGAAAGTCTTCACTCTCTCATCCGATCCCCCCTTCTTTCATTCACTCCGCTTAGGTGCAGTTGGATAACTGCACACTCATCATCTACCCGGACTCTAGCGAACTACTGTTCGATTCCGCCTGTGGGCTGTAGTAATTGCTGCATCCCCTATGTGGACTAGTGTCACGTTACTCGTCATCACCACTTCGTGCAAGTCGCACCTTAAAGGTCCTTGGGCCTTAACATGACTGATCCAAAGGAGCAGCAGAGAGACGTTGAGGAGGAAGAGGCAGAAGGCGAGGAGAGGTGGGACAGAGTAGACTGTTGAAGACGATGGGCAGATTGCTGCTGACGATAAGGGAGCTTTGAAAGGCTCCAGTGTGGGGATTGACAAGAGAACAGTCTAAGGACTGTTCACCTAAATTTGTAGGTCTTATATACTAATACAGGGTGGTCTGTGCGCAGTTTAGGGTAGGTACATTTACAGGTAATGGGGGACTGTGTAGTCGATGCGCAGTAGCTGCAGATTACGTTATACATCTCGATTAGGGTCTAGCCCTAATGAGTCGCGTCTTCGTTGATCGAGTCACGTCGCGTGTTCATTGATTGTTTAGTGGACGCGTCTTGTTGATCGTTCCCACGATCTGCCACATGTTGATCGTTCCCACGATCTGCCACATGTTGATCAATGGGTTAGACGCGCGTCCAAAGCGCGTCTGGTCAAGTGACTTTGTTGATGACCAATTCCTTGATAGGTCATGTGTTATCTTCCCAGGGTCACAGGGTCGTAGGTTCCCAGGGTCACATGCTGATAAGTCACGTGATGTATGAGTGGCAAAGGGGTCACATGATGAGTCATGTGTAGGGTCATGTGATATGTTCCCACGGTCACGTGTTGCTGAAGTTACGGGTTTGTAGCTGAGACTGGGGGGCGCGAGTACCGCTCGCGACACTGGGATTACTGCAGAGACCAAGTCTGGAGAGTTGGGGGTTCTTCAGGAGGTCTTATATACATGAGCTACCTAGTCATCTATCTAGCAAGTCAAGGAATGTGTAGCAAGCCTTGGTAATGGATGAGTAAGTAGTTACTAAGGTAAACTATCATATGCAAAAGAGATTACAGTCTGCAGTAGAGAACTGCTTCATGTGTTAGAGATATACCAGAGGGTATGACTCTGAATGAGTTGAAGTGACTTGTACAGTATGGCTGATGTAATGTGTGGGAGTAGTGGTCAGAATAGGAAGGTACTGTGGCTGTAAGGTAATTAGTATGCATTAAGTGATAACTGCTATGTATCTAGATAACAGGTAAGTCCAAGAGTGCGGGAAAGTGGTAAAGCAGACTGGGTATTGTACTAATAAGGAAGGAGAGCTGATATAAGCGAATGCACATTGTTAAGTGGTACTTAACTGTGTAAATGCTTGATAAATCAAAGGAGTTGTAACAGGCCCTATCTATTGACTGGTCTCCCCCATTTGAGCCTCTTCCTTATGTACCCATGCTTTTGCCTGGTTTCATTATAGATGACTCCCTGGTTGCCTCCTGGACCAAAGACTTTGCTTCACTACCTACGCCTGATATTTCTGACATTGACTCCCTTACCTGCACTGCAGATGCCCTTGACATGGACATTTATGCCGTCTCAGGGAAGTTGTTCAAGCGCCAGCACACACCTGACTTCCAGGGCCTCTGCTGGTGGAACCTTCACTGTGAGGCCACCCTCACCAGTGTTGCTTCCATCCAAGGCGAGTCACGCAAAGATGCCATCAAGGCACTGCAACACACCATTACAGAGGCCAAATGGGGCTGGTCCAATGACAACCTTACTACAGTCACTCGTAACACCCTGTGGAAGGCTACAGCTTGGCAACATGGTCACCACACTAACAAAATCCCCCCCCTCCTGAAACTCAACGGCACATTAGCAACATCCCACACCGACTTGCGTCAGGTTTTGTCTGACTGATTCTTCCCCACCATCCCCAAGCCGATCCCAGACTCTGACCTGGATGACCTACCCCCCCTCCCACCACGTCGCTTCAACCCCATCACAGATGAAGAGGTCGCCCATAACCTTGCATGCACCTCCAACAAGTTGGCACTGGGTCCCACAGGCATTACATACAAACTCCTCAAATGGTGTCACTCTGCTGCTCCGTCCCACCTTACCTCTCTGTTTAATGCTGCTGTATCCTGGGGCCACCACCCTTGGCGATGCGCCACCATCATCCCCATCCCGAAACCTGGTAAAATAGATTACCGGGTTGCGAAGGCCTACCAACCGATATCCCTCTTGGAGTGCTGTGGTAAGCTCCTCAAGTGGATCATCTCCAAACGCATCCTGCTAGATGCTGCACATTTTCACCTCCTTCCCACTTGCCAGTTCAGCTTGCAGGATTATCATACAGCAACTGACGCAGTCCTCAGCATGACACACACAGTCCAGACTTGCATCAAAAGCGGATGGGTGGCTGGTCTCCTCCTCTTCGACATTCAGGGCTTCTTCGACAATCTCCATGTCAGCCGCATTGTCCATATCTTTACCCTTTTGGGCTTTGCACCATCTCTCTGCAACTGGGTTCGCTCGTTCCTCACAGATCGACACATCACCCTCACATTCAATGGTGAACCCCTCCCCGAAGTTGTCCTGAATCATGGCACCCCTCAAGGGTCCCCGCTATTGCCGATCCTCTCCACCCTGTACATCCTCCCACTCCTCTGAGTTGCGGAATCCTGGCATTTCCGTTCACTCTCCATGTATGTTGATGATGGTGCCATTGTCGCCACTGGCGCGAACCACCAGTCTGTCCTCCAGAAATGCACTGACAGCTTCTACACGGTCACAGATTGGCTGCTTTGGAATGGCCTCTGAATCGACCCTGACAAAACTGAGTTTATTGCCTTCCAGCTGCGCTGCACTAACCCCGCCCGCATTGGCGCCCTCTGGCCTACAATTGACCTTTGCATTCCTGGCAGCAGGACCCTGCAAGTTTGTTGCTTGTCACTGGTCTGCTACCTTGGGGTCTTCATTGACAATAAGTTCAGTTGGACACCACATACCAAAATCATGGCCGCGCAAGCACAATCATCTTTTTGAGGCCTCCTGCTTGGCAACTCTGTGCATGGCATCGACTTCCACAGCTGGTGGACAGTGTTCCATGCCATCACACTCCTGGTGCTCCTATATGGCCTCCCGGTCTGGTCCCACTGTGCCCCCAAGTCCCTGATTCAGATCCTGCAAGTCGCTCAGAATGTCACCATACGTTGCATCAGCAGCACATTCCACACCACCCCCATCGAACCACTCCACAACATGCTTGCTATCCTGCCTATCAAATTCATGATTGCAAAGTACCATGCGGCATACACTGCCTGCATCTCCCGTTTACCTCCCAACGCTGTCCTACGCACCTTGTCCGTCTTTGACCCTGCTGCCCTATACCCTTGTAACCCTCCCATCCCCACTCCCCTCTCCTCCCTCCTCCCTACCTCCTTCCCCATCTTCTGTATCCCCACAGGACTCACATGGACTCACACCCAAGTCCACAACGCCCTGGTATCCCCTAAGACAGTGGCCCATCAGGCGACGATATTACAGATCGCCAACAATCCTCTGCCCCACTACACCTTGGTGTTCATCTACCCAATCCCCCACTGTTATGATCCACCCCAATTTTTCTCATCCTCGTCGGACCCCCTCCTTGTCACCCTATCCACACCTAAGCGACCATTACCATTGAACCCATCATCCCTACCAGACCTACCACCATTGCCGCCAAGTGAACCATCCAAACCATCGTCACCCCTTGATCAGCCCCCAGTCAAGCCCCTCGTCCCCATCCCCTGGAACATCCATCATTGGGAATACTCCTCAATGGAGATGTACCAAGAGCCACCCCCAGTAGAGAATCCACTGGAAGACCCAGACAGTCCCATGGAGGACATGCCGCCCTTAGAGCCACAACCAGTCACTCACTATGAACCTGACGTCCCTGGAGGACAGACACATACCTTGTCTCCAGAAGAGTCCCCTATCGAACCCTGGGAAGCATACCTCACTCAGCCCAGTAGTCCTGTGTCCTGCAAACACTCCCTGTCACCTACAAGTCCCTCTTCAGCACCTATACACCAATGCACCAGTAGAGAAGGCAGTTACCAGTCAATCACCCCTACTACCTCATTGCCCATAGCTGGCACCTCACCCCAGAGTCAGGGCTACCAGTCGACCTCTCCTGGAGGATCTGCAAGCAATCCCTCATCCACGCAGAGCTCCGCAGATGACGCGGATAGCGACATGGCCCTTAACTGGGTCACCATCAATACAGACTACCTTAAAGGGTAGTTGCTTATGCTAGACGCCCATTAGACCAGAATGGGCACACAGAGATCAGATCTCCTTGGATCAACCTCAAACCTTGTGGTCGTCATCGCATCATAACGACACTTCTCTTCTTGGAATGACCTGCTGCCATTGTTCAACCCTTAAGGATGGATTAGGCAACTTGTCACTTTATCATTAGCTCTTGCTCATTCTCTATTGTTCGACTCATACAGACCGCAGCACTTGTCCGCGGAGTACCATACGATACAGACAGCCCCCTCTTGACCAGAAGTACCTACCTTAGTGACCATGGCCCGTGCGCGGCCGTGCCTGTATATAAGCGCCCTGTATTTCGACAGTCAAGCCCTAAGCTTGACTTGATTAACAATATCAACATTCTTGAAAGCTCCCCAAGTGCCTCCCCTTTTCCTCATCTCTTACATAAGCCTCTCAGAGTCATCTCTAGCAACACTAGAGACTTCTACCTCTTCAAAGTACTTGCCACTAGTTCACTCTTAGTACAAGTCGTACTATCAAGGCCCGTTGAAGCCTTAACACCCACCCCGAACACTTTGTCATGGCTTATCTTGTCTTCTCTGATGGGATGTGCATCAAACGCGGGTTCCATGTGAGCCACGACTGTACTCTTGCCACCACCCTCACTGCCATAGCAGGTGTCCTCTCCCTTGGACCCCATCCTGGCAAGAACACCACTATCTTCTTGCCAAACCACAACCTCCACCGCCCCCTCTTCTCACTCACAAAGCACAAATACCTTCCCCAGGCCACATTGTTCACTGGTGCTCTGGGAATGCATTGCTTCCTCCATCCCCACATTTTCGTCAATGTCCTTCCTCTCCTTGTCAAACTTAATAGAAAGCTGATGTGGGCAGACCCCCGCATTTTTGTGTCCAATTGGCCTGGTCCCCATGGAAAGGACTTCAATCTTGCCAAGTTGTGCACTGAATCCCAACACCACCACATCCCCAAGAACCACCCCCCCCTCCCATTGAAGACCTTACCCTTCCAGCTCTGGAAAGAGGACCAAGAGAACTGCACGGATCCACCCTTATGTCGCTGGACAGGTGGCCCAATCCCAGTTCCCAAGTCTTCCCTCCCATCTGACCTTGTCCTTGGGGCTTTGTCCCTTGGGCAGCGATGCACCTTATCTGCCGTCTTACAAGTCTTCTTCCAACATTGCTTCTGTGGAGCATACTCTCAATGCATATGTCCCAACTCTGGGGACACCATTATTTGCCCATGCACTTACTCTCAAACTCCCCTCCTGATGGTCGAACTGGACCGCAATGGCAATCCCAGGCCAAAAGCCTGGGTGCCCTGAGACTGGTTCAGGGGGCAAGGGTCTGTCGCACAGCCATATGCCACACCTTGTTCCATCGTTTCTGTCGCCCCTTGTGGCAAGGGTTTTGAAGCTCTCATGGCTGAACAGCATGCTAACCCCTGCTCCACCCCCTCACGTTCTCCCTCTCCTACTTGAGGTAGCGCATGCCCCCAGGCTGCCCACTATGGCAGCCAATGACGCATCACTCAACGCATGGCTCACCCTCAATCTGAGACTCCCATTCTACATTTGGCCCCACATATCCTATCTGACTGCCCCCTTGTTTCAATTTTCCGTGATCATTTACTTAAGGACTACTCGCTTCATTACTTATTTTGGACTGTGAAAGGCGCCAAGGCACTTGCCCTGTTTCTTATCCATAGCAATTCTCTCCTCTGTCCCTTGCCTGCTTGCCCAGACCCTCCGTGATTCTCCTCTTGGCCGGCCTTGATGGCCTGAGGCGCTTAGTGCCTTCTGTTTTATTTACTCCCATTTAGCCCAACATTCCACTATTTACCTTCTCCTGGGTCGATAAATGGTATCCATAACTAGTTACTGATAGTTGTACCATCATGTCTTGTTGCTAGCACAGTGGACAATAAACTTCTAATTCAAAATAATAATAATAATAATAATAATTTCAAGATCTCAGCAACTACTGCACCGTTTTGTTGTCTTTGGTGGAATGCCGAAATGCTTGTCACCCATAGTATAATTTCTCAAATGTATATAAACCCACCCCTCCATGAGTGGAAGGGCAGACCACTTTCTTACAATGTTTTGGCAATAGACCCCACTGTTTGCACTGGTTCCAATTGCTTGAGACCTTAGGAAGTCTAAGTCGCTTTACCACAACTTTCAATCCACTCACAGTACATCCCAGGACATGTTACACTGACATAGTATATCTGAGTCAAGAGAGATGGAACTGTATGGTCTTACTTTTTGGGTAGGTGCTATTGCATACATCAAGGCAAAGAAAGCAAAGCAAGGGCAGCCAAAAGTATTTGGAGTGCAGAGGTGAGCACCAGAGATGTCGAAATGGGATCACTAAGGGTTGCAGCTCACACAGTGCCTCGTGCACAAGACATGGCACGTAGCGCGGCACTTTGATGTGTATCGTGATGGGAATGAGCACGTTGGTCAGAAGGGAAGTAAGAAAATATCCCTTGATTCCACGTCAAGGTGACACCAAGATGCCACAGAGTCAGTGGGTAGCTGAAGGCAACAACCCACCCATGTCGTCCTAACATGGAAGGCTGAGATTTACAGGACAGTAAACATGTGACCGTCATAACTCACAGGCGTCAGACGTGATAATGACATAACGCCGCAGTGGTCATAGAAGATCCGAGGAGAAGCTAGTTGATGCCCATCTACCTGTCCCGTGTGGCGTCCTGTCTCTGGGCATAGCTAGAGGATCGGAGAATGACATCTCCCGAACCTGTAGGAGGGGGATAGTGGGGTTGTATAGCCATTGACAATGACGTGAACCAATCAAAATCAGCACAAGGCTCTTTATCAGTGGGTGAATTGACTCGTGTATGGGCGCTAAGCAGAATGTCCAACCACTGGCAGTAGTATACAGTAATTGCCATGCACTCCTGCACTTTCCTGTCTTGGGATTTTCTTCCCCTCCGCCAACCCCACATAAGATCAAATTAGGCCCATAATTGGTGATGTGACTGATGTGCCTCCTATCACCATGTATTCTTGCTTTTTCATTCCTCAGCATTGTCCTCCGCACGGCGACGCATTGGCTTCTCTTCCGACTTGTTGCTTATACTCTGGATGATACCCAAACACAAGGTCGTTCCCGTCAAAATGACCTTCTGGCTCGGTTCATCCTGCAAGGGGCTTCCTTACCATTTCTTGTGTAATGTACTGACAGTGGATGACAGATGCAAGAGTGAAACGTCAGTGCCATAGCTCCACTACCACCCGCTCCCACAAACCCCGGATCTAGCTGAACACCCACCGCTGTCCCGCTGCCGTCAACGCCGCTATTGCTGGCGCTCCCATGACTTCCATCTGCCACTGCCTCCTCGTCCGCGCAAGACCCACTTCGTCGTGTACGCCGTCGGCCACGGTACCGGTCTAGTTTCACCACCCACCGCCATGCCCGCAATGGAGGTGGAGCTGCTGAAGCCGAGCACTGCAAGACCACTCTTGTCTTCTTGGACACCCATGGTACTGCTTTGACTAACTGTACATAACATTCTTTTTCATGCTTACCGCTTGCCGTGTGACTGACCTTGACTTGTCTTTGGTGTCTTGGTATTGTTGGACCTACTGTCATCTGCTCCAGCGCTTGGACATAGTCCCATTGGTTCTGATACTCTATCAATATGTGGGAACGACTCGTAAGCAACTTTAGCCTGAACATATAACCCAAGTTAATTTGTCACATCGGGGCTTTTATATTCATAGCAACAGATACCATGAAACCCATCAACCCTGCAGCTCTTTGAAGGACAACACCTTAAAAGGGTCTATGGTCTATCATTTCGTCGTCCCACCACCATCATCTTGTGTGGACTATGATCAAAATTATCCCACTTGCTTCTGTTGTGTTCCTCTCTTTCGTGACTCTTGCACGCGCCATACCTGGACAAGATTATTGCAACTTGTCAAGCTATCAAGATACCTGTTCATGCATCGCAAAGGCCATATCCAACGCTTCTGCCATGTATTACCCAGGTGAGCCCCCTGGGAGTTCAGGCTACCAGATTTAACTCGCATTAAATCACACTTCACAGCCTCGGATCAATACACTGCTGACAATGTCCACTGGGCTTTGCAAAGTTCGGCCCAGTCCGCCTGCAGTGTCAAGCCTGGCACACCACAGGACGTTGGTACCATCGTGCGTCTTCGTCCTAGTTTTCCATCCTCCTTATCTCCCTTCCAAAGTACCCTTCTGGTCTCTTTTCTCATTGCTGGCTACAGCTCCGTATTCTCGGTGCAACGCGCACGCCATTTGCAGTCAAGGGTGGTGGCCACATGACCAATCCTGGCTTCTCGTCTACATCGGGTGTGCAGATTGCCATGGTCCGCTTCAACACAGTTGCCATTGACCACTCCGCCAGCGTGGTTGCTGTCGGGGCCGGACTTCTGTGGCATGATGTGTACAAAGCACTCGATGGGACCAGGTTGAATGTCGTAGGTGGCTGCGTACCTGGTATTGGAGTTGCAGGCCTTACGCTTGGTGGAGGTGGATATTTCTCTTCCCGGTTGGCCATATTTACAGTTGCTCATCGGTGCTTAAAAGGATATTCATACAAGACAAGCCAGTTTGGACTTGCGCTTGATAACGTTGTCTCATATGAACTGGTTCTCCCAGATGGAACAGTTCGAAATGTAACCCGCAAAGATGAAGATCTCTTTTTTGGCCTCAGGGTGTGTGCTATCGTTGTCCCTGACTTTCAGGTTACCTTCTGAACGCAGCGTTAGGGTGGCGGCAATAATTTTGTACACCAACTCACACGAAGTGCTCTGATTTCCTTGTTGGTTCACATTCGTCTCAGGGCATAGTGACCAAGTTTACTCTCAAAGCACACCCGCAAGGTGATA
>Ga0307510_10010336_pt1 | contig 11083 bp, 15 predicted proteins | sample 12_EM_MG_FD_207224 | JGI IMG/M metagenome (GOLD analysis project Ga0307510, IMG submission 207224) | Populus trichocarpa ectomycorrhiza microbial communities from riparian zone in the Pacific Northwest, United States - 12_EM | ecosystem: Host-associated > Plants > Roots > Unclassified | place... | reverse complement strand
CTTCCCCGCCTAGCGCCTAAGATAATATACCCCAGACACGTAAGGAAACAATACATAAAAACGTACAGGTAGAAAGGCCCGAACCTTTCCGCAGGCTCCCCTAAACAAAAGAAACGACGGCTGCTCTAAGGCCCTTTTGGGCCCGGATTGGACGATTGGTGATCGGCGACAGCAGAAAACATGGAAACCATTGGCCCACAATAACCACTCGCGCAGTCGTGCAGGTCATTACATCGATCCCAGGCGTTGGACAGTAGCCACGGAGGCAGTGCAATACTACGACTAGGCATAACCGAGGAAAGGTCAACCGATCGGAGGTGGAGCAGTAGGGTACCAGCCAGCGTGTAGCAGTAGTGTCCCAGCCGGTGGGGAGCAGTATGGTGCCAGCTTGGGGGGGGGTGTTTACCAGCAAGGTGCCAGCTTATTGGGCAGCACGCTGCCAGCGGACGGAACCGGGAGGTGGGAGGAGGAACGATCCCGAGCGGGCCAGGCACAACCAACAAACCGGCCATAGCAGGCGCTTTTGGGATGACCACCAAGGCGAGCGAGACAGTGATGTTACTAACTGGGGCTTTCCCCATCAGAGGTACAAGCCCAGCAAGCCAAGGCCTACTTCGACCGAGAGCCCGACACCATAACGCCGACCGTGAGCGAAGCGAGAAGCTTTCCGACCATGCAAAATGCTAAGTGCGGTGCAAAGCAAGTGCGGGGTAAGGGGGAGAACCAAACACCATGAGCGGCAGTCAACGACGAACAGGAACGAGAACCCCAAGGAGGGGAGGCCGAGGCCACAGAGGTGGAGGGAAGATGGCTTAACGTCAACTCCTAGGCAGTAGCCATCGTAGGAGAAGAGAGGTGGGTGGGGGAAAGTGACAATGATTTCCCGTGGTGTTGAGATTTCCATTGCCGGAGGTGGAGGAGAGATGCTTCGTGGCCGATCCCTTGGTTGAATCTTTTATTTTTTCATTTTTTCATTTTTATTTTTTAAATCCTGTATTCATTGTTAAGGTACCAGTACTCGCATGCATGGTGAGATATGGCGTGAAGAAAACCTTAATTCCAACAACCGCCCGCTTCACCTCTTCATGGGAAAAATCAAACACCCCGAATCCATAGGAAAAATCCCCCGCACCTAGCACCTAACACAATAATACCTCAGACACGTAAGGAAATAATTCATAGAGACTTACAGGAGAGAGACCCAAACCCTTCCGCAGGCTCCCCTAAAACAAAAGAAAGGATTGGCTCGCGAAGGCCCGACAGGGCCAGGCAGGGAGGATGTGTGATCGCCGCTACGAGAGAAAACCACTGGACTTGTGGGCCGACATTGTAACCATAAACGTACGATCGCGCCAGTAATTACATTGATCCAAGGCATTGGACACCAGGCAGGGAGATAGTGCAATACCAGGATTGGGCGTAACCGAGGAGTGGACAAATGATCAGGGGGATGAGGAGGCTGTAAGGTGCCAGCTGCTGTAGCAGTAACGGTGCAAGCGGACAGAACCGGGAGGTGGGAGAAGGAAGGATCGCGAACCCGGCTACCCACAACCGACAAACGGGCCACTGCAAGGGCTTTTGGGACGACGACAAAACCGAGCCGAGACCATGATGTTACTACCTGAGGCTTTCCCTTTCAGAGGGACAAGCCCAGCAAGCCGAGGCCTACTTTGACCGGGAGTCCAATACAGTCACGCCAACCGTGAATGAAGCGTGAAGATTTCCGCATGGGCACAATGCTAAGCGAGGTGCAAAGCAAGTGTGGGGTAAGGGGGAGAACTGAACATCATGAGCAAGTCAATGAAGAACGAGAACGAGAACCCGAAGGAGGGGAGGCCGACAGGCCTCAGAAGAGGAGGGAAGGTGGCTTAACGTCAACCCCTAGGCAGTAGCCATAGTGGGAGAAGAGAGGTGGGTGGGGAAAGCTGACGATGATTTCTCGTGGTGTGGAGATTTCAGTTGCCGGAGGTGGAGAGGACATTGTTCGTCCCTATCCCTTGGTCGTTTTTTTCTTTTTCTTTTTCTTTTTCTTTCTTTTTTTTTGTAATCATGGGTGATTTGTTTTAAGGTACAAACAGCCTCATGCAGCGCTAGCTATGGAGAGAAAAAAACCTATAAACAATAGCCACAACCCGCTTCACCTCTTCATGGGAAAAATCAAGCACCCTGAATCCATAGGAAAAGTCCCCGCAGCCTAGCACCTAAGACAAAACCACAGACACGTAAGGAAACAATACATAGAAACGTACAGATAGAGAGACCCAAACCCTGCCGCAGACTCCCCAAAACAAAAGAAAAGACTCTAACGGCCAGAAACGCTGTCCGCGGGGAGAGGATTGTTGATCGGCGACAAAGGAAAACTCCAGTAGAGGGCCCACCGAAACCATGTTGAACGGTCAGGGAGGTCATTAGATCGATCCAAGGCATTGGTCAATAGCCACGGAGGGAGTGCTATACCACGACTAGGCGTAACCGAGGAAGGGCCAACCGATCAGAAGAGGAGCAGTAGGGTGCCCGCTGGTGAGTGGCAGTAGGGTGCCAGCCTGTCGATAGCAGTATGGTGCCAGCGGTTGAGTAGCAGTAGGGTGCCAGCCGGAGGGGAGGTAAGCACTAAGATCCCAGCTAAGGGGGCAGTACGGTGGCAGCGGACGGAACTGGGAGAGGGGAGGAGGAAGGATCACGAACGGGCTAGCGACAACCGACAAACAGGCTATAGCAAGGGCTTTTGGGACGACGACGAGGCCAGGACGAGACGGGGATGTTACTAAACGAAGCTTGCCCCACGAGGGGTACAAGCCCAGCAAGCCGAGGCCTACTTTGACCGAGAGTCCGACACCATAACGCCGACCGTGAACGAAGGGAGAAGCCTTCCGACCAGGCAAAATGCTAAGCAAAGTGCAAAGCAAGTGCGGGGTGAGGGGGAGAACCGAACTTCATCAGCGGGTGTCAACAATGAACAGGAAAAAGAACCCCAAGGAGGGGAGGCAGGCCTGCCTCAGCAGAGGAGGGAAGATGGCTTGACGTCAACCCCTAGGGAGTAGCCATGATGGGAGAAGAGAGGTGGGTGGGGGAAAGTGACGATGATTTCCTGTGGTGTTGAGATTTCCATCGCCGGTGGTGGAGGAGAGATGGTTGGTGGCCTATCTCTTGGTCGTTTTTTTTCTTTTTTCTTTCTTTTTTTGTAATCATGCGTTCATTGTTTCTAACGTACAAAAAGCCTCATGCAGCGCTAGCTATGCAGAGAATAAAACCTATAAATCAAAAACAAAAACAAAGGAAAGTCACGGCGGCAGTTAAATATCCACTATCAGGAAGGTTTCTCCTCCGCCGGGCCTCTGGCCACGCAAAAAAGGAAAGATACAAACTAACTAATGTTTGACTCAAATAAGGAAAGCTCACATAACGTCGCAGGAAAGAAATACCAACAGGCCTAAACCTCGGCTAACGAAAAAACACGAAATGCCGGGCTGGGTACTGCTAGTCGTGAGATGGGCAGTGGGGGCGAGGAAGGGGGTGTGTCTGCCGGAAACATCCAGGAGGGGAATCCGGTGGAGGTGCCGCTGATGAAAGTGGCGAGCCTTTTAAGCAGTGGGAGGGAGGACCAAAGGGGAGCGTCCTGACCAACGCTCGAAACACCGTGGAGTAGGCGTGAGCGAGCGCCCTGTCTGGAGGGGCATGTGAGGATGGCGTGTTCGAACATCTCGGGCTTAAGACCACAGCGGGGGCAGGAGGTGTCGGCATCGGGGGACCTCCATGTTGGGTGGTCGGCCAGGTAGCTTTTTCCGGCCCTCAGCTGGTGGATTCTGCCTGCTACGAACTTCCCCAAGCCGATAAAGGGCCGCGGGTTCAGGACGGGGACGTGGTGGTAATCTCCTGGTGTCGGGAGGAGGCCTGGCCACTCTGCAAGGAGGGCCTCACTGACCCTCTTCTTCAGGGCGGAGTAGGTATTGTCCATCAGGGACCGAGGAAGGCTGGAGGGGGCCGAGGAGATAAGGTGTGAATTGAGCATGGGTATCCTAGACAGCGCGTGGGTAAAAGGGATGGTTTTGTGAGCCACCGCATCTATCGGCAGAGGGTTCCTCAGGGGGGGGACGGGGCGCGGGGTTTTCCAGTGGAAGGGGAGATACACAGAGGAGAGCCCCCTTGTCAGGGTCCTTGAGGAGTCATGTGCCCAGTGGGCAGTAAGGGAGGGAAAGGATGAGTGGAGGGGTGCTGTTGCTGGGTTTAACTCCGGCGGGGAGCAAACAACCCGAAGAGCCACCAGTCTTTGTCGATGGGAGATTAGGAGAGCGACCGGGGGGAGGCAGGATTCCACCGCAAGGATCCCGGTAGGGGTGGCTGAGAAGCAGTTCGTAGTCCATCTCTGGACTTGGTGCCGAAACGGCTTCAGGCGTGCCATGGCGCCTGCGCTGGGTGTGAAGAGGTCCGACCCATATAGTAAGATGGGGGCGACCAAGGACATTGCTAGCCTGTGGCATAGGTATGGGGCTAGGCCCGTTCCGGGGGGGCTAAGGCGTCTGATGAGGGCAAAGCCTCCCTGGGCGAGGGCCAGTCGGCGCGAGACGTGGGCGGAGGAGTCAAGAGCAGGCGTGAACCAGTACCAGAGCCACCTAAGCAAGTCGGGGGGCCGAAACAGCTCTCCTTTGATCTGAATGGGGAGAGGCACCGTGGTGAGTTCCTCAGACTGGGGGTCCTCCAGGGTATGAGTTCTGTTTTAGCGACCGAGAAGGGGACCCCTATGCGGAGGGCCTTCGGTTCTGGTTTCTCGAAAGGTTTCTGGAGGCGGCGGATGTTGCCCCTGTATGAAGGTGAGGCGGCAGTGAGGGCGAAGTCATCAATGTATGAGATCATCAGACCTCGAGGGACTTTGAAGTCAAGGGGCGAAACGTAGAGGAGGAAGAGAAGAGGGGAGATCGGTGAGCCTTGCGGGGCCCAGATATTTACGGGGGCAGGGGTCCCTGGGGCCCCCTGAAAGACTAGGGTGCACCTCAGTTCTCCCAGGAAGGAAGAGACCCAGGAGACCAGGTAGCGGGGGATCCCGCCCTCCCTCAGCATGCGGGCAAGAGTGGCGTTGTCGACGTTGTCGAATGCTGCTTTTATGTCCAAAAACAAGGACGAGACCTTGAGGCGGGGTCTTTGAAGGGTTTTCACATCGTTGAAAAGAGTCAGGACCACATAGTAGGTGCTCAGTCCAGGCAGGGAGGCTCATTGGTTGGGGTTCAGCATGCCCCTTTGCTCGGGCTGCCAGGAGGAGGCGGGACGCAATTATGCTTTCCAGGATTTTCGAGTCTGTCCGGATTAGGACAATTATCCCGAAGGAGGCGGGGGACTCGTAGGAGGCTTTCCCCGGCTTGTCAAGTACTATCCCATTTGATCCTTTCAGTGAGTCGGGGTGATATCCCATGCTGCCTAGCGGGGAGAGGAACTGCAGGAGGATGGATGGGTTTTCCCTGTTGACTTGCTTCCAGGTGGAGTAAGGGATCCCGTCTGGGCCCGGGGCTGACGTGGGCGAGCACTTGGAGAGACCCTTGCTATCTCTGCGTTCCTTAGTGATGGCGCTTGTTGTCAGGCCGCAACCTGGGGGGGGGAGAGAAGTGTTCCTTCGGGGGGAAACAGTTGTCCAACAGGATGTTGTTCATCAGTTGCAGGGTCTCAGCCCCGGGGAGGGAGGAAAGGCGGGGAGGGGCCCGGCCATAGGCAAACTTCTTGGCCGTCCACAGGGTCTGGGGGGTGGCACTTAGCAGGAAAGAAGACCAGTTGTTGTTTTTGGCGGTCTTAATCGCCTTGAAGTACCCCACTTTAAAAAGGTGTGTCAGGTGCCGCAGGGCTGGGGTGCCGTGTTTCCCAGCCATGATTGATGCTTTGTGGAACTCGCGACGGAGGGTTGTTAGGTGGGGTGTCCACCATGGTTTGGAGTAGTGAGAAGGTCTTGAGGCGGTGGTGTATACCTTAAGAAGGGCAGTGAGACTATCCAAAGACCCTGCCAACCACTTGTCTAGGTCCACCGGCAAAGGGCAAACAGGGGCAGGAGGTACCCGGAAATTCTTGATGATGGGGGACAGTGTATCCCAATTCGTGTCGGACCACTTAGGGCACCTGGGGCGCGGGATTAGAGTGGGCGGGGCCAGGTTGATTGTTTTTGGCACATGGTCGGAGCCTGTCCAGGGGAGGGAGACCTCCCATGATTTGAACAATGGGAGGAGGAGGGGGTTTGCGAAAGCCAGATCTAGGACTGAGGGGTGAGCCCTACCGACCAAGGGGAACCTAGTGTATTGCCAGGGCGGGTTAAGGAGAGCGAAGCCGGCCTCGGCTGCTTTCTCAAAGTAGGGGCTCGAGGATCCAATTTCCCCAGGCGAACAAGACCGCAGGGGGTCTGAGAGGGGGTTGTGTATATTGAAGTCTCGTTCGACCAGGAGGGGGACGTCCAAGGTTGGAAAGAGTGTATCGGGGGAGACGGAGTGTACTCGGTGGTCGCGTGTGTTGGTCGAGTAGGGGTTGATCAGCTGGAAGGAATGAAAGTTTGTCCTGAAGAGAGGTTCCCGGGAGGAGACACCAAAGGCGAGGATGTCATCCACCCCTTTGAACCTTGGGAGCACTGAAAATGATGCCAGGAAAGACACGTGAACATAAGCCGCTATGCGAGGCTTCCTGACAGGGGGGAAAAAAGATATAAATCCATTGAAAGAAGGAAGGTGAGCCTTGTTGACAGGCGGGTCTTCAAGGAGGACTAGTGAGGGGTATGTAGTCGCTTCTCAGAACGACTCAAATACAGAAAGAAAAACATCCCAGCTCCCAAGGCAGTTATATTGAATGATGTAAAGTAGTTGGGGATTCGGGGCCGGCCCAAACCCATCGGGGCAGGCGTGATTAATCATTACCTGGACCACCCCGACGGTCGGAAGGAGCGCTGGAAGGGCTTTGGGCCTCCAGGGGGAGAGGACCGCCAAGGCCTTGAATGGTGCCCGGACGCGGGAGTCCAGCCGGGGGTGGTTGCCTGGGTGTTATAAGGTACACCTCAGTGGGACCCGCCCTGGCCCGGGGAGTAGAGGGTGCTGGGCCGCCATCGACCACCACATCCATGGGGTCTTGACCAGATGGGACTGTGGAGGCAGGTCTGGTGGGGCTAGTTCGGCTAGGTCGAGCCGGACATTCCTTGAATGTGGCAGTGTGGTCGTCACCGCAGTTGCAGGAATGGGGGGGCGAGATCGAACAACAGGATGGGACTGGCTTATTGTTCCCGCTCCTGGGGCAGGTGGGATTCTGACATCTGTGAGACGCACGAGTATTGTGAAGCGCACAAATGGGGCACGTCGGGTGGGTTGCGGGGCATCGTTGATGGGAGTGTTCGTATCTTCAGCAGTTTCTACAGTGGGAGGTTCGGTTGGCTGAGAAGTAAGTTCAACCTTGCGTTTCTGCGAGAGGATGAAGACCCCAGAAGTGAGGGCCGAGCCTATCCCTTGGTCGTTTTTTTTCTTTTCTTTTGTTTTTGTAATCATGTGTGATTTGTTTTAAGATACAAACAGCCTCATGCAGCGCTAGCTATGGAGAGAAAAAAACCTATAAACAAGTGACACGACCCGCTTCACCTCTTCATGGGAAAAATCAAGCACCCCGAATCCATAGGAAAAGTCCCCCTCGCCTAGCACCTATGATAGAAACCTCAGACACGTAAGGAAACAATACATAGAAACGTACAGGTAGAGAGACCCAAACCATACCGCAGGCTCACCAAAACAAAAGGAAAGACTATAACGGCCAGAAACGCATCCCGCGGGGAGAGGTTTGTTGATCGGGGACATAGGAAAACTCCAACAGAGGGCCCACCGAAACCTGATGTACGGTCAGGCAGGTCATTTCATCGATCCAAGGCGTTGGACAATTGCCACGGAGGCAGTACTATACCACGACTAGGTGTAACCGAGGAGGGGCCAACCGATGGGAAGGGTAGATCGTGAGCGGAGCCATCGGGCAGAGGGGATGCCAGCCAACAACGATGAACAGTAGGGTGCCAGCCTGTGAGTAGCAGTAGGGTGCCAGCCGGTGAGTAGCAGTAGGGTGCCAGCCGATGATGAGCAGTAGGATGCCAGCCGGGGAGAGGATGGTAGCAGTACGGTGCAAGCGGACAGAACCGGGAGGAGGAGAGAGGACGGATCGCAAACAAGCCAGGTGCAGCCGACAAACGGGCCATAGCAAGGGCTTTTGGGATGAGGACGAAACTGAGCGAGACGGTGATGGTACTAACCGAGGCTTTCCCCACCAGAGGTACAAGCCCGGCAGGCCGAGGCGTACTTCGACCGAGATTCCGGCACCGTGACGCCGACCGTGAACGAAGCGAAAACCTTTCCGACCGTGCAAAATGCTAAGCAAGGTGCAAAGCAAGTGCGGGGTAAGGGGGAGAACCGAACTTCTGAGCTGGCGTCAACGAAGAACGAGAACGAGAACCCCAAGGAGGCGAGGCCGTGAGGCCACAGGAGAGGAGGGAAGATGGCCTAACGTCAACTCCTAGGCAGAAGCCATCGTGGGAGAAGAGAGGTGGGTGGGGGCAAGTCGCGATGATTTCTCGTGTGTTGAGATTTCAATCGCTGGAGGTGTTGTTGCGATGGTTTGTGGGGCCTATCCCTTGGTTGCTTCTTCTTTCTTTTTCTTTTTTCTTTTTTGTAATCATGGATTCATTGTTTCTAAGGTACAAAAAGCCTCATGCAGCGCTAGCTATGGAGAGAACAAAACCAATAAATCAAAAACAAATAACAAAGGAAAGTCACAGCACCAGTTAAATATCCACTATCGCGACGGTTTCTCCTCCGCCAGGCCTCTGGCCACGTAAAAGGGAAAGATACAAACTAACCAAGGTTTGACTCAAACGAGGAAAGCACACATAACGTCGCGGGAAAGAAATACCAACAGGCCTAAACCTCAGCCAACGAAAAAACACGAAACGCCGGGAGGGGTACTGCTAGTGGTGAGAGGGGCAGTGGGGGCGAGGAGGTGGGAGTATTTGGCGGAAACATCGTAGGAGGGAATCAGGTGGAGGTAAGGCTGATGAAGGTGGCGAGCCTCTTGAGTAGTGTGAGGGAGGACCAAAGGGGAGCGTCCTGACCAACGCTCGAAACACCTTGGAGCAGGCTGGAGCGAGCTTCCTGTCTGGAGGGGCAAATGAGCATGGCGTGCTCGAACGTCTCGGGCTCAAGACCACAGTGGGGGCAGGAGGTGTCGGCAGGGGGGGACCTCCAGGTCGGGTGGGCGGCCAGCTATCCTTTTCCGGCCCTCATCTGCTGGATTCTTCCTGCTATGAACCTGCTCAAGCCCATAAAGGGCCGTGGGTTCAGGGCGGGGACGTGGTGGTAATATCCTGGTGTCGGGAGGAGCCCTGGCCACTGGGCAAGGAGGGCCTCCCTGACACTCTTCTTCAGGGCGGAGTAGGTGTTGTCCATCAGGGACCGCGGAAGGGCGGAGGGGGCCGAAGAGATGAGCAGTGAATTGATCTTGGCCATCCTAGACAGCCCGTGGGTAAATGGAATGGTTTTGTGAGCCACCGCATCTATTGGCAGATGGTTCCTCAGGGGGGGGGACGGTCGCGGGGCTTTCCAGTAGAGAGGGAGATACACAGACGAGAGCCCCCTTGTGAGGGCCCTTGAGGAGTCATGTGCCCGGTGGGCAGAGAGGGAGGGAAAGGATGTGTGGAGGCGCGCTGTTGCTGGGTTTAACTCCGGCGGGGAGCAAACAACCCGAAGCGCAGCCAGTCTTTGTCGCTGGGAGATTAGGAGAGCGACCGGGGGGAGGCAAGATTCCACCGCAAGGATCCCGGTAGGGGTGGCAGAGAAGCAGTTCGTAGTCCATCTCGGGACCTTGTGCCAAAAGGTGTTCAGGCGCGCCATGGCGCCTGCGCTGGGTGTGAAGAGGTCCGACCCATAAAGTAAGATAGGGGCGACCAAGGACGTTGCTAGCCTGTGGCATAGGTATGGGGCTAGGCCCGTTCCGGGGGGGCTAAGGCGTCTGATGAGGGCAAAGCCTCCCTGGGCGAGGGCCAGTTGGCGCGAGAAGTGGGCGGAGGAGTCGAGAGCAGGAGTGAACCAGTACCCAAGCCACCTAAGGGAGTCGCAGGGCCGGAACAGCTCTCCTTTGATCTGAATGGGGGAGAGGCATCTTGGTGAGTTCCTCTGGCTGGGGGTCCTCCAGTGTATGAGTTCAGTTTTGGCGACCGAGAAGGAGACCCCTATGCGGAGGGCCTTAGCTTCTAGCTTCGCGAACAGTTTCTGGAGGCGGCGGATGTTGCCTCTGTACGAGGGCTAGGCGGCTGTGAGGGCGAAGTCGTCAAAATATGAGATTATCAGAACTCGAGGGACTTGGAAGTGAAGGGGCGAAACGTAGAGGAGGAAGAGAAGAGGGGAGATCGGTAAGCCTTGCGGGCCTCCGACATTAACGGAGGCTGGGGTCCCGGGGCCCCCTGAAAAACTAGGGTGCGGCTTCGTTCTCCCAGGAAGGACGAGACCCAGGAGACCAGGTCGCGGGGGATACCGCCCTCCCTGAGGATGCGGGCAAGAGTGCAGTTGTCAAAGTTGTCGAAACCTGCTTTGATGTCCAAAAACAAGGACGAGACCTTGAGGCGGGGTCTTTGAAGGGTTTTCACATCGTTGAAAAGGGTTGGGACCGCATCATAGGTGCTCAGTCCAGGCAGGGACCCGCACTGGTTGGGGTTCAGCATTCCCTTTGATCGGGCTGCTAGGAGGAGGCGGGACGCAATTATCCTTTCACGGATTTTCGAGACCGTGCGGATTAAGACAATTATCCTAAAGGAGGCGGGAGACTCGTAGGAGGGTTTCCCCGCCTTGTCGAGCACTATCCCATTTGACCCTTTCAGGGAGGTCGGGTGATATCCCAGGCTGACCAGCGGGATAGGATCGGGAGGAGGATGGAGGGGTTTTCCCTGTTGACTTGCTTCCGGGTGGAGTAAGGGATCCCGTCTGGACCCGGGGCTGACATGGGTGAGCACCTGGAGAGAGCTGTAGCTACCTCTTCATTCGTTAGTGGTGGCGCTTTTTTATCAGGCCGCAACCTGGGGGGGGGAGAGAATGGTTCCTTCAGG
>Ga0307510_10010335_pt1 | contig 11083 bp, 8 predicted proteins | sample 12_EM_MG_FD_207224 | JGI IMG/M metagenome (GOLD analysis project Ga0307510, IMG submission 207224) | Populus trichocarpa ectomycorrhiza microbial communities from riparian zone in the Pacific Northwest, United States - 12_EM | ecosystem: Host-associated > Plants > Roots > Unclassified | place... | reverse complement strand
TTCGATGGAGATTTTATTAGTGAAACTACTGGCATCTTTGTAAAGGTTGTCTGAATGCCAATTGCTAATTGAAAGCAATTTCGCCACCCTGTTTGTATTCTCAGCAGATTTGTTAGGGCTTGGCCTGATAACGTAGAGGAGAACATAAAAAGATTGATTGCCCTTTCCCTACCGGACTGGACTCTTTTGATTGGTGCTGAGCTCGACCCAGACTCTTTCAAGTTCTAGCGTAGCCCAAATAGTTTCGACGGTGGACGCTCGCTAAAGCATGACGAAGGCAAAATTCAGAGAAGGGATTTGCAGCTCTAAGTTACAAATAAAAAAAAAATGAACCAGTGATACAGTTAATTTATTAAATAATATTCTTTGGACCACAACAATTTATTTAAATCGAAGCTATTAGTTTCTTTATCTTAAGAGCTGAGTGCCATGACTACGTGGAGGGGTAATACAAGAGAGCAACAGTTAATTTGGACCCATTATATTTTAAAAAAAAAGTAGAAAAAAACAAAAAGGAAAACAGTTTCTGTACCCCAACATGGTTCTGATGACACATGTTCGACTGCCTTGCTGATTACTTCTTGCCATTTGCATTTTCTCAATTTTTTTTTCTAAATCACGTGGTCAACTCACTTATCCGGGAGATCAAATTTGTTAAGTAGTGTCAATCAAGCTTAATTAATTAAGTTTAGTATTCTGGAGAATGGCATGTAGTTTGCTATAAATAAATAGTTACCTATATATAAATATTTTTATTCGGGAGATCAAATTTCATTAACCTAGTCTTGAATTATAAAATAGAAGTGATTTTTTCTATCTTTTAGCCTCTCTCATTTTTTTTCCATTCATTTCATGAATAGAGTATAGATTTAGTCATATGGTGTAATATATATATATATATATATATATATATATATATATATATAAAAACTAATTTCCTTTTTTTACACGAACCTGAACCTGCGACTGGTCGTTGAAGTAGTCATTTTCTCAGAAGCTCATTCGCATAGAATTTAATTCATCACGCGTCTCTCCAGAAATATATAAAGATTCAATCTTTCTCTAGAAACAAAACCAGGCACTGAAATGATGGAAGACACACCATCAAAAGAAGAGATTACACGAGTCCTTAAAGTCCTAGAAGCTCTAAAACAAGCTTCTCATGACTTGCAGACACACCCCGGTCCTAACTCGGCCGAGTCCAACTCTCCTGCCCTTAAAGCTTTGTTAGAGCTCGAGACTGAATCAGATACAATTCTCTCTAAAGACCCCCTTCTCTCTACCCTCTCTGAACACCTTGCTAGCCTCAAATCCCTTTTCGACACTCTACAGAGAAGCTGTGGGCATGGACTTAGGAGTTTCTTGACTCGCCGGGTCTCGACTCAGTCGATATCCCGAGTTGCTGGGTCGATCGAGTCGGAGATTCAAGCTTGGATTGATCGTGAGAGTATAGACAGATTGATGAAAGGTTTGAAAGATCCGTTGCAAATTGAGGAGGACGAGTTGGTGGGTTTGTTGAGTCAGTTTGAGGACCGAGTTTTACAAGGGTTTAATCGTGAGTTGCAAGACCTGGTGCTTAAATCAAAGATTTTTTGTTTACTTGAGAGAATTTCATGTGATCCCAGTTGCTCAAGAAAGGTAAGAGAACAGTGTGCTTTCGTTGTTTCAGCTTTGATTAGATTCAACAAGGATGTCTTCGTTGGTCAAGTGTTGATGGGTCGCTTGATTCATGGTGTTGTCTCAATGGCTTCTTGGAAATCAATGAAGGTACTTTGTTCACTAATTAAGTCAATAAAATCACCACTTGTTGACGAGATTGAGTCTAATGGTGAGATTCCAAAAATCATTAGTTTCTTGGACTATAAAGACTTGCATTTGAGAGTTGTAACAATGGATTGCATTCTTGAAATTGGCTATTTCGGCCGAAAAGAGGCGATCGAAGCTATGCTTAGAGAAGCGTTGATAAAGAAGCTAGTGGAGCTGCAAAGATCAAAACTTGGTGGGGATTTGATTGACATCGGAATGTTTGATGACGAGAAAGAGAGAGGTAAGGGAGAGACGAGGTTCTTAGAGAATCACCCATTTGCAAGCTGTGTGGCAAGATTTGCAGTTCAATTAGAGGTCGGAGAAGGGTTAAGGCAGAGAGAGAGGAGGGCATTCAAGCAAGAGATATTGAAGACAGTAAGGAATGCTTGTGTTTCTAATGCCGAGGCTGCTACTATTGTAGCTGAAGTTCTTTGGGGGTCTTCACCTTGATATTGTGTAATTAACAAATTTGGATTAGCAGGAAGTTGGAAAGGTAATTGCCTTTGATCTGGTTTAGTGATTTGTTAGGATTTTCTTTTGTTTCGTGTCCATGTATGAATTGATCAATGGTGTAAAGGAATTGCTGAATAAATTGTTGGAATGTTGGATTCATTGATCAAACTTTGTTTCAAATCTTTTCCTTTATTTATATCATTTTATTTTACTTTCTGAGAAATAATATTGTTTGAGTGGAAAGTTTAACATTCAACTTGTAATGGTTTGAGAGAGATGTGAGGAATCTGAGGGGATTTTGGATCAAGCAACCTTGTTATTCCATAGTTTGGGGAGATGACATGGATGAATGAATACTTCAAAATTTAGGCTCTTTTAGGCCTTGGAGGGGCATCCTTGCTTCTTGGCATATGCTGCTGGGCTTAAAAGAATCTAATTTATGTTCTTCCATTGTTGAACACACTTGAGACAAAAAGTAATCTGACCCTCTTTAAGAAATGACTTATTTTATATTTATTGATTTATTATAATATAATTATTTGTAGATCAAAGTTTGTAAATATATTAAATTAGTGAATAATAATGTTTAGTTTATTAAGTCATGTTAAGTCATGTTATGCATAAAAATATCTTAAAGAAAAGTATATAATTCATCCAAGTTTAAATTCATAAGCATGCAAAATAATAATTCATGACAAACATGTTTTCAACACAGATATAATAATAAAATACCAAGCATAAATCCAGACTTATAATTTATATTAATTCAAAGTCCTAGCATTTATATTAATAATAAAAATATATATGCTTAAAATAATAAGATTTTTGTTGTTAATGATAAATCATTTGTCTTTAAAATTTTATTCCTTATCATTTTAGCAACTAGAATATTTGCAATCAATAAATTATTTCATTAATAAATCATTAATAAATTCGAGTAAAATAAAAATATATTTAGTTAATAAATGAGAACTTGCAATTTCAATAGATATTAGAATGAGATTGAAAATATTTAGTCAAAAATTGATGTAATAAAACATATCATATTCTATAATCTTCAAATTATAAACTAAGAAAATAATTTTATATCCACTTCATCTTCTAATAATCATCAAAGTATCTCCTTAACCTATAGTTGAAATATTTTTCTTAATTAAGCTAACAATATTATGCATTGATATTAAATAAAATGTGTAAGTTATTACGTATACGCCAATTCAATAATTTTCTTATATATATATATATAAAGTACAGACACATGTTTATATACTTCTCACACTTTCTTCAAGATCGATGGTGCACAATTAAAAAAAGAGAGCACGTGGTTTAGGCCATGGTCCAAATGGCATGGCCACTAACCACCCTACACCGCGCGTGGTCACCACCCCCACGACAGTTTCGATGATATGGTTTAAAACTATCTGACTTTTTTAATGTCATTGCGTGGTCACCGACTCACCACCCCACCCCACGAGTTGACCATTTAATTTTTAATACTGAAAAATATTATAATACAAAATAGAAAAATAAAATAAACTAAAATAATATTTATTTTTCTGAACACCTCCTCCGGCCCTAAAATCATATTGTATTAATCCAAATCTTTTTAGGAGAATTAAAAACAGAAATCCATGGGAGTGTATAAAAAAATAAAAACAATAATATATTTTTTTTTACACGTGGATCAGTGAAACTCAACTAAATAGTAAATACAGGCTCTTTTTAATTCTCACAAAAATTGTAACTTATTGCAGTATTTATAAATATATATATATATATGACTTATGCTTAGGATTAATATTTTCGAAACAATTTTTGAAAACTGAAAAGAAGAGACTTTCATTTTCCAAGAACTTGGGTGCTTCTGATCTGTTGCTTTCAAGACAAAAACCTGATTCTGAGAACAACAGGTCTGTAATTTTTGTTTTGTTTCGTGCTATTCTTTTTCTTTCTAGATAGAATCAGATTCATGTGCGAATGCACTGATAAATGAACAGGTTAAACAACTAATGGAGCCCAGAAAGTTGAACATCAGTGATACACACCGAGCTAGATTCTTCGATGCTTATACTGTCAAATCCAACTACTGGTAAAAAGAATTTCTTGTTGCAAGAGAAAACAGAACCTCTAATACTAGAAACACATGCTAAAGTGCCAAACCCCTCTATTGTCATCATCGTATTGTGGCCAGGCTATGCCCTAAAGCAGCAAATTCGTTGGCATTTGGACAAGACTACATCCCTTGGATGCATAAAAGTTGGGAATTGTCCACCACCATCTTATAGAACTCAATAGGCATCATGGCTACACAATAATTTCACAGGATACATGATTGTTATTATCATAATGTCTACTGTCTACTCTATTTAATGCCAGTCATCACATTCCCAGTACCAATTTGAAAAAAACAAAGGACAATTACACTTGTATTTCTTGAAAACTTCTGTATATCTTCTTGTGGGGCTTGGAAGTATGGGTGATAGAACGAAATTGCAGAGGAAGATGTTTGCTGGTGAGCTGATAGATATGGTTAATCCTAATGGTCATTCAAGACCCTCTGGAAGTCATTTTTTTGCCGACATGGGGTCCCTGTATTCATTATTATGACTGTTAGGAAATCGGAATTGAGGCAAAAGAAGGAAGGCAAGGGGAAACCACCTTGACATGTGGCTTGATTGGCAGTCAAAGTTGGCTTGCATTCAAGAGAGACTGATGCAGTCGAATATTACTCGACATTTGGATTGGTTGGACTGGGAAAATTGAAGTGGATACCCTCACTATCTGCAGATTGGATACAACTGAAGAGCATACTGGTGTCCGTCTCTCGTTTCCGAGGAAAAAATTCGGCACACTTAACAACGAAAGGCCTAACTTGTGGTCAGTTTTTAGTGGACCAGGTTTTAGGTTATGGTCGGGATTTGAGTTCTTTCTGGAAAAGGCGTGAGCGCAGTCAATTGATCAATCATTGCAATAAATGGAGAAACATGAATGGATAGTCACTAAACATAGTTCACTAACAATTTGAAGACACTATGATGTTTCTAACGCGCTCTAAAAAAAATTAAATTTTTTTTTATCGTTTTAATGTATTGGTATCAAAAATAATTTTTAAAAAATAAAAAAACATCATTCACATACATTTCAATATAAAAAATTATTTGAAAAACAACCGCTACCACAATACCAAGCACCCTCTAAAAAACTTACACCATCATAAAGGTTTCATTCTCTGGATCGAAGTATAAATTCTCATATTCCAATTTCCTGTACAAAAATAACAACGATTTATTTGTTACAAGGCTGGCGGGCCAGTTGTATGCTTTCAAGTAAAATAGAAAAACAAAATATCGCTACCTATCCTCCTTCAAAGATGCATCGGAAAATTGCAGCGCAGGAAAAAGAAGAAGAAAAGGACAGCCTCTGCAAAACTTAGCTCTTCATCTTTTTCTTCACGTGGAAGGCCGATTTGCATCCCAGCTAAGTAAATAAATAGCTTTCTAACAATGGTTCCGTCCTTGAACAAAGAAAATCATGCTCAATCGAGGACAGCAAAGACTCATCCCATCTCCAATACTTCCCTGCTTTTGTTTTCAGTCATTTTCTTATGCAAAATGGCCTTGAAAATTGAGAAAACAGAAACGAGAGCAATTTCAATGTGCTCAGAGCTGCTAATCTTTATATTAACTTGTCCCATGTTCTGGCTATTCAGATTGGCATTAACAGCCATTCTCATGCCTCTGACAGGTCTAAATTCAGACTGAAACCCTCCGCCCAGCACCATCTCCTTCTTAAAGGAGAGAGCTGACATAGACAGACTGATTCTATCATCCCTCACAGGGTAGTCCCCCCCTCTTAATGTGGCCTCAAGACTTCCACCATATGCCACTTGTTCAGAGCACCTCATTTGGCCAGCATTCACTACAAACTTGAGTTGCTTCCCAACTAACATGGTATCTTCAAGCTTGGTACCAACATAGTACTTGTTCCCAAAGGATGTCAAGGAAACCCCACATTCAGTTACATTTTGCTTCAGATTCTTCAGCTTTGTGTTGCTATGAACTGTATAGATCGTACCTTTTCCAGAAGACTGAACATCAAGACCTACAGAATAAGTTCGGCCCCTAGGATCTGCATAAGCTGCAGCGCACTCAGACTGAATACTGAAATCCTGCTTGTCCTTGCTCATCTGTCCAGTGATTGAGGCATGGACATTCTTTCTTATTTCTATAGCTGTCTCCATGTTTACACCATCAAAGCCCACATCATGATCCCATCCTTGAGGATCAAGAACAGGTCTCACAAGCCACTGGTCACTAGTGACAAGGCATCGATACCTGTGTATGGTGCAATCTGAGTCAAAACTTGGAGGGACCGCCATATCTGGCAACAAAACAGCCTCTGGAGATGCCTGCTGGGGATCAGAATTACTGTCCTCTCCAAAATTTTCCTCTCCAGAAAGCTTCCTCTCCCTTCGCCTCCGAGACTCATCTTTTAACTGTTTTTTCAAATATAGTGTTTCTCGATAATCCAGCTCGTCAAGGTAGTCTTTTTTCAGTGATTTAGTCAACTTTTCAAACTGAGATTTTGTCATGATTCGGATTGGAGGTAGTTGATCATAGTCATCTTCCTCATCTGCATCTGAAAGTAAAATCTCATCAACTTCTGGTTCTGATTCACTCGGGCATGGTGTAGAACGATGCTTTAGAAAAGATGAGAGAAGATGGGGCAGAGAAGGCACCCGGGGGGTAATCAATGGTCCCAATTCAATGCCGCCTTCAAATTCCAAGAGGGTATTAGCATCACCAAGAACTTTGGTGCATATGCAGAATAATAAGAAATGAGATTTCCATACTTGTCCATTGGGAAGAACGCTTTCCCCCATTAAGTTCTTTTTACAGTGAGGATTGTTCTCCACTAAAACTACTGGATTTTCAAGTTTTGAGTCAGATACTGCCTGATTTATATAATGTTGCATCAAACCTGTGCATTGAGTCACATATGATTCATAGCTAATAGGATATCCAGTAGGTCCTTCAGGAGTTGAAGAACCATGAGTCATCACAAGGATGGTGTTAAACCAAACAGCATTGCCAAAGACTTCGGTCATAAGCTTCAGAAGGGGGAAGTCACAGTAACCCATGTTGATGAGGTCAAGGCGTTCAAAGAATAGAACAATGTCTGGTGGTGATTTTCTTATGAATCTCCGAACAGAAAGCATAATCTTCCTATTTCTTCTCAAATTACTTGTAGATGAAGGTAAAAAACCAGGTGTGTCAATAAATGTTACTTTGACCCCATTGATAGACCCCACAACCTCTTTGATGTGTTCAGTGGCTGGTCGAAATGCATCAGTCGGAGCCTTTGGTTGATCAAATACAGAATTTATAGTTGCACTCTTTCCAACACCTGTTTTACCCAACACAAGTATTCTAAGAGAGAAGTTCAATTCAGGTGTACCAGATGCCTCTTGTTCTGCTGCTACAGTTCTAGCTCCATCAGCTTTAACCCTTTTCAAGTTTGATTCCCCTGCTCGTATTGCAGCTGCTAGGTGCAATCTATGTAAAACCTTCGCCACCAGAAGATTGTCATGTGACCGCCCAAACCTTAGAAGAAGACGGAAGAAGTTAATTCGAAGATCCTCAATCTTGGTCAATGAATCAGCTTTCTTTACCTCAACCTCATGATTAGGTTGGTAAGAATCTGCAGCCACTTGCTCCAGAGATTGAGGAGACCCAGTTTCCTGATTACAGTTAGACGAGCATGAAGTATCAGAAGTTGGTGATGAAGACTCTAACTGGGCCATGTGAGCTGCAAATAATAACAAGCAAATAAACTCTCGCTGAATGCAAAAATCAACAGTGTTAAAGTCAGATGGCAAACATAAAACAATTTCAAACTCAGATAAAAACTCAGCTCCCAGCATTAAAACAATTTTTTCTCCTTGTCAGCATATGGTCATGACAATTACTGTTCATACTCCATGTAGAAAATGCCCATTATACATGTCATACTCAAAAGTATAAAAAAGTAAAACTCTACCAAAATGTTTTCAAGCTAGTATGGAGCAAGATGGCTTATTACTTCACACTAAATCACTGCAGTAACTAAAACCAAACGTTCCAGAAGATTCTTAACAATTTACCATCTCTGCACTAACAATTAAAACAGGCAGTGCAATTCATGATCCTTGAATCATTGATCCCCAAACCAAGCCCAATTTAATTCAAATCCATGGGACCAGAATCCAATAACCAAAAGTTAGTTGCTTTGATTGGTAGAGCTATAAACAACCCCATCCCCGACCCCTAAACAAAGAAACACCTCATTCTCTCTAAAAAATTTTACAAAGGTAATTAGCATGTGGGGCCAAACAAACATCACGAGCAATTCTCATTTCCGCAAGGAAACTCATGTCACTGGATTCCCCAACACAACTACCAAAAATATCTAATATCACAAAGTAATTCTCTCATTTCAGCAAGAAAACTCATTGTTCCAGTACCTAACTGAGAAAACCATTTCTCCATTAAGCAAAACATCCTCCGAAGAACAGTAATTATCCAATTAAATGCTAACTGAAACACATATAAAGAAAGACAAAACTATGACCAAGAAAACAACGAATTTCACAGCAAGAGTGGAAGGAGCAAAAATAAGCACCTGGGTCATCAGATTCTTCATTAACAGGCTCCTCGCTAAAGAAACTGCCACTGCCTGACAAAGGTCCAGTTGAAGCCAAAGACTTGGACAATAACTGACCAAAAACCCAATCTCTAATACCCTTCATTCTACCTGCAAGAACTAAAAAAGATGGCATCTTTCGTAAACAATAAAACCAAACAATCAAAAACCTGAAATAAGTAAGAGATTTACCCAAATCAGTCCAAAGTGATAAACAAAAGTGGTTGAGCCCTAATACAAAACTGAAAGAACAAGAAAAAGAGAGAGTGCCCAATAAAAATCAGACAACTAGGTTTTGAAATTCCGTGTCTAAATCAAAACCCCAGTTGGAATCAGCTAAGAAAGGTGTGTGCTTTTCTTGGATTTGGTGATGACGAGAAAGTGGGAAGGAGAGGTGAGAGACTGAGAGAGAGAGAGGGATTGTAGATAAGACAGAGATCATTAACACACAGAACACGGACACAAACAACGCCCTGTTTTTTCTTGTTGTGATTTTGTGAATAAAGAATCGAAAGAAAACAAGAAATTATTATTATTATTATACAAAACTCTAAAAAGTTAGGGGAAATATTGTTGCCCATAGCCCCTCTCAATTCACTGATTTTTTTTGTTCTAATTTTTTTTACCTTTAAATTGCTAATTTAGATTAATTTATTAGGAAAGATTAGATTAAAATATGGAAGATTAAAGTGAAAAAAATTAAAAGTAATGAGTGGTTTTAAAGTGAAATATTCATTGTAATTCCCAAACTTTATTATAAATCTTTGGCCCCTTTTTTAAAAAAAATTTAAGAACAGAGTCCTTCAATTTTTTTTATTTTTTTTTATATGAAAAAAAAAAGAAAGTGGTTTGCTTTCATCGGCAAATAAAAAAAATCATCATTTATACCAATTTCAGTCATAAAAAACAATAATTTTAATGTTAATGGATTTCTTTCAATGAAAAGAATTTATCTTAGATGTTTTTCCCCTTGAACTTACCTAATACTGTGGATATGAGCCCAAAAATAATTTTGATTTCGGGTTGATAATGGATTTTCAGGCTAATTTTTGGATTGTTTGAAACCATGAATATATTTTACATGGGTTTTCAGGCTAATTTTAATATTTGAAACCATGAATTTATCTTAGGTTTTTTTTTTTTTTTTGTCTAAAACATTATAATCTGACTTTCCAACGATCTTTAGGTAGGGCGAACGAAGTGTCACTTTCCTTTTTAAAAAAGTAAAATAAAGGGTGGACGGGTCATCTGCTCCATAAAATTTTTTTTAAAAAATAAGGTTCAAGAACGATGGCTGCACAATTCTTAACCAATCAAAGATATCTAGCCAAACTCATTGTCTGGGTCATGGACTCAATTGATCTAAACAAATTTTTTTATTTAAAATGAATATCTATAAAATTGAGAATCAACAAAATATCAGGAAAATTAAAAGAGAAAAAAACATCAAACCAAAACAAATTACATTGCCTAATTAGTAATCAACAAAAAATTAAATAAAAAAATTATTAAAAATCTATTTGTAATGGGTAGAATCTAGAGGGGAAAAAGGCTTAGGCGCTCAAGCTTGGTTGGGCTAGAGCATATAAGCCATAAGAAAAAGACTCCCATGTGCAGGTCTTCTTCATAATTTTTTATGTTATATAAATAGTATTTAATTTATTTAATTAAATTCAAATATAAATTTTATAATTTGTTAATTGAGATTTTTTTATGTTAAAGAACATGTAAAAAATAATATTATATTAAAAAAAATCTAACCAGTAGCAAAAGACGGGTAGATGGCTAGTTATTATTCGATTTCATGTGAGAAAATTTTTAGCGTATTGGCTTCTGCTTTTATTTTTGTAGGACCAGATCTTGGGCTGTGTTGGAAAGTGAGGTCCAGTTTCGTCCTTCTAACTTGGCCATTTTGCCACTTTTCAAAAAATAGGAACCTTGCACTTGAGGGTTTAGCTGCTGTGGTCAATCGTGTGACTTGTTCCGCTCCCGTCCCGGGTTCGACCCTCTATGTGCACGCCTGTCACCCCCGCGGTGCCTTACCTGCTCCTGGGCTTGCAGGATGTCCAGTGGGCTGTGGGGAATAGTCGTGGTGCGCGTAAGCTGGCCCGGACACCCCACGTAAATCAAAAAATAAAAATAA
>Ga0307510_10010333_pt1 | contig 11083 bp, 13 predicted proteins | sample 12_EM_MG_FD_207224 | JGI IMG/M metagenome (GOLD analysis project Ga0307510, IMG submission 207224) | Populus trichocarpa ectomycorrhiza microbial communities from riparian zone in the Pacific Northwest, United States - 12_EM | ecosystem: Host-associated > Plants > Roots > Unclassified | place... | reverse complement strand
CTTTAACTTAAAAGCTTAACATAATATCTTTTTAATGTGGGATAAAAAACTTTTTAAAATATTCTTTTAAACTTCATAATATATATAATCTATATTTACATGGATTTTTTCATATGAAATATTAAAATTTTAATTTTTTTTAATTTTTCCGAGTTGACCCGAGTTGATTCGGGTTGACCCATGAAACCCGGGACCCGGCTCCTTGACCGGGTCAACCCCAGGCCGGGTTTAATAAGTATGCTCTAAAGTGACAGAACTTGCTGTAAGTTTGATTGTTTAATTTCATGTGTGGCATGATTCATCACATTGCTTATTGATTCTTTTGAATATTGCTCACCTCATGACAAGACTTGAGGGCACCAGGATCATTGGGCCTGGATATTTTTCTTACCCAACCATAACTAACACTCTTCACTTGACATTTGGTCTGTTACTAGCAACCTATACTGCTTCAGCGAATTCTACGTTGCCTTCTTGTTGTATTTCCTTTTCCCAAAATTTTGTGTTTTCCGCAAGTTTTCTCACTAGAAAAACACTCATTGCATTATGCATTTTAGGGGGGGAGGAGGTTTAGAAGCCGTGGTTCTGTTTTTCATAGCTTTATATATAGTCCAGTTCCACGTATGTACCAGACAAAAATCACCATGAGCTAACATCTTGTCGGAAGACACGTTGCAAAATCCCATTGACAGGCCACAAACAACCGGCCACCTGTCAGAGATAGAAAGGGGCCTAAAAATTTTGTAACCTTGCATGAATTCCGTCTTTTATCAACCCCCTGCATCTCCAGAACTCCATTTCCTCTCCACATAGTAGCAGAATCTAGTTTGAGCCATTTGCCAAAATTAAAGGGTCCATTAAGCTCATCAGGATGATATGCACCAATAGCATAATTCCACAGCATTACTTACTGACCACAAAGAAAGGATCCTATACGTGGCTGACCCATTAGCACCACCCCTTTATTCCTCAACTCAACATAAATCCCCATCATCACCACCTCTAGTACTTCATCCAGAACTTGGTCCCAAATCCAAAATTAGTCCATTTTGCTTCAATTCCTAGTTACCAACATCTCTAGCTCTCACAGTCTTCTTCTCAGGAAAGCCTTGTATTGAACTACAATCATATCAGCCATGCTAGAAGGCAAGGCAGTTATTGGTGAGACCGATATGCTTCCAACAATGCAACAAGATGCACTTGATCTTGCAGCCAAAGCCCTCGACTTCTTTGATGTCACTGACTCCACTGACATAGCTCGTCTTATTAAGAAGGTGAGCTATATATATGCATGCAAGGGCCAATAATACTTTAAATGTCCAAGTTCTGCAATTAGAATGTCAAAGTTGAATTCCAGGCATATTGAAATGGTTTTGTATTTGTGTTTAATGCAGGAATTTGATAGGATGTATGGACCAGGGTGGCAATGCATTGTGGGAAGCGATTTTGGCTCATTTGTGACTCACTGCTTTGGATGTTTCATATATTTTCAGATTGGAAGCCTTTCAATTTTGCTCTTCAGGGGCTCTGCTGGTTATCCAGAACCAGAGGAAAACCAGTTTGAAGCCTTAGAATCCTTAGAGACCTTGGGAACAATGAAAAACTAAATATCTCATTTCAAGTTCTACTTTTCTTGTAACCTGCCTTGTGTGGTAAAGAAAATGAAAAAAAAGGATCCATTGCTTTTAGGGATTCTGTAAATGTTTTTAGGGATTCTGTAAATGTAATTGCGGTTGCTTATTCTCTTATGTTTGGTTCTGCTTAATTTGGTTTGCCTGCACAAGATTTCAGGTTTACATAGAGAGTTGTAATAGGTACTAATTATAAAATAAATTTATTTTATAGTTATAATCATAGTCATAATCTCGGATAATTTTTTTTAAAAGGAAAAATCTTGTGCAACAATTTTTTTTTTTTTTTTGGGTAAAAACCATTGTGGAGGGTAGTAAAAAAAACAAGACCAATGTTATAAAATTTCACAAAAAGAGACCAAACAATATTTGATAAAAAAAAAATTCAATAATCAAATAAAACCTAAAACAAATTATGAAGGGCTGTACAAAAAGACCACTCACTAATAAAAAGAGGTTATGATTTCATAAAAAAAAATGGAATTTGAATGGTATTCAATAAAAAAAAAATTCAAGTTATTTTATAGTTAATCTATTTGAATGGACAAAAGTATAGAATATAGGTAAAATAAAAAAATAGACAAAAAATATGGGCAAGTTGCATGATCCATTCTAAAAAAGTCTGGCCTTGTGCTAAGTGTGTGTGTATTGTTTTCCCTTAATTTTTTTTTAAAAACAAAGCAAATGACACATACTCTATTGCCTTAAAATCTGATGATTGGAGAGTCGCTGGAAAATCAATCAAGAGTATTTTATGCCTAAAAACTCAGTTTTCAACTCATTTTTTTATCCAAAACACCTAAAAAACATGATAGAGACATTGATAAACTCATTTATAGAATCAAACAACCCCAAAATTAGTCCAAAAGCCCAAGATCAATTTGAATTTTAAAAACTTATCTAGTTCAGATTTACCATCTTAGGCGATGACAAGGGAAATGAACACCTCAATGGAGCTCCTCTAATCGAATAAAACTTGTTGACACTAAGATCGATCTTTTTCATGAATATAATTAGTGTCAATTGAGACTTTCTCTTTCTTCAATTGGAAATTAGTGAATCCGTTCTCAAACCAAGGATCAAAAAATAAAGTTTTGTATCAAAATTAAATTTTCAAAAACTAAAAAGGACCAAAAATCTATAACTTGAAAAGTAGAAGGATCAAAGTGAACTTTTCATGCCAATTTCAAAACTACCACTTATTTTCCTTGCCTTTATTACTTTGATCATCTAGCTTTGAATCTTGTCAACAAATTCACTTAAATTGACCATTAATTTGGTCTTATAAAAAAGAAAAAAAAATAAAGCATTCTCGCAATCCACAATACTTTCTATCTTCGATATAGGCAACGGTTAAAAATCCCATGCCTTTTAGTTTTTTCTATATTAAGCAAACAAGCTTCTACATTATTGTTGATTCGTTCGAAAAAAACCTGTTTTAACTCATTAAGTTGTAATGAATAAAATTAAACTAACAAGTAGATTATTTGAATAAAAAGAGATAAATGCATTATACATTGAATTGATAAATCCTAACCACACAAGTAGAAGAACTAGGTTTTTTCCTTGGTTACTTCACTGTTTTTTTTTTTTTTTTTTATCAAATGTAAGAATATATTATAGATCAAAAGTTACAAAGCTGAAAACAACAAACACATGGAAAAATAAATACAGATAGATCAGAGAAAAGAGACAAGCTCTCTAGGAAACAAATAGGAAGACAACTGGAAAGCATTACAATCCTCCACCAAATAAAATAATGGACTAAAGCCAAGGAACAACCAGACAAAAAATCATTACCAGCCAAGGAGCAGCAGCAATCGTTGACTCTTCCATGCAGAGACAAAACTTATCCATGCAGAAACAGAGATAACCCAGTTACCAGCCAACCAAGCCAAGACAAACGAAACAGCCGTAAGTCAACAGCTTTTTCATGCAGAAACGAAGGAACCATGCAGACACAACTCATCCATGCAGAGATAAACATCAACCATCCATTCAAAGACACAAACTACAATTCATCCATGCAGAGAGGAGGACCATCCAAATAACAACCAAAACAAATTAACACACTAACAACCAAGAACAGTGGACAACAACTCACCCATGCAGAAACAAGGAACCATGCACGTCCAACCCACATTGAAGAATCAAGGGAGCTAATAACAACATAAAGGCCAAAACATCCTATCAGCTCACCCAAACAACAACCAAGACTCCATGCAGCCACTAGCAACCCCTGAACACTTCCATGCAGCGACATATGAGCCTTCAACTAACCATGCAGAGAAGAAAGAGACACTGCCAATAAAACAACCAAAACGAATAAATACACTACCAGTCAGAAATAGGAGACAGAGGTTCATTAATGTGGGGACGACAAAACCATGCAGAACCATGCACGTTCAAGTTACCCCGAAAAGCGAGGAGGATCAATTCAGCTAGCAACATTGTAGGCTAGGTGATTTTTTTCATGGAAATACAAAATAGTGTAGAACAATAGCTGGAATTTCCTGAAGATAGTCCCAACTGATTTTGCAGTGTTATTAAAAATGCGCCTGTTTCTTTCTTCCCAAATCAAATACACAAGAATATCAAGAGATACTCTTCTCATTCTCGGCTGCAACCCTTTTTGTTGTTGTGTAAGACCCGAATGACTTTGTTTAAGGAAGGCATATTACTATGAAGCTTGAGCCATAATCTAGCCTTGCTTCAAAGAGAAGACGACCAATCACAATTGAAGAAGAGATGAGCATGAGATTCATTAATATTCTGACAAAGGGGGCATGTAGAATCAGAGGAGAGAAACTGGAGTCAGTCTCTTGTTCGCAACTTGCCCAACATTGCCAGCCATAGGGAGAAGCTATGTCTTGGGAGAGACCATTGCTCCCAAACTACACTAGTCCACTGGACAAGATCGGTTTTATATCTGAAGAAATCATATGCACTGGCTATAAAAGACCCCAATCCAGAGTGCCAACTTAAGAGTAATTGTTGCACTGGAGCAACCCCACCACATAGATTAATCATTTTGTTACGCAGAGAGAAGATTGACTTCCATAGAGGAGAGTCAGTTTTCTTAGCATCCAAAGACCAAATAGAGGCATGCGAAATGTAGTAATGATCCACCCATCGAATCCAAAGGGAATCAGACTTCAAGTGAATGTTCTAGAGATGCTTGGTAAAGAAATTGTCATTTCTAGCCTTGATATCAAGAATCGCCAGACCCCCTTCATCTTTTGGTAAACATACATGCTTCCAAGCAACAAGAGTAGATTTACTTCTAAGCACATCCCTAGTCCATAAGAAATTTCTGCACATACTAGTAATCTTGTTGATAACAACAGCTAGAATAGGAAAGATACTAATCCAAAACTGCACTATACCTTGCAGGACCGATTTGATTAACCCAAGCCAACCAGCATAAGAGAGATGATTTCCCATCCAACTCTAAATAGCCAATTCTAACTTGTGAATGAGAGGAGAGAATTGACTGGCGAGAAGCTTGTGAGGGCTGAGAGGGACACCTAGGTACTTGAAGGGAAAACTCCCTTCGGTGAACTGAGAGAGGCCGAGAATGGCCTGCTTCATATCCCCCAAAACACCAGCAAAGAATATAGAGGATTTGGCTGCATTAATTACCAGGCCAGATATCTCCCAAAAAACATGAAGCTGATGAAGAATAATGCTAACAGAGACCATGTCACAACGGCAGAGCAGGAGAATATCCTCAGCGAAACCAAAATGGCTGATTCCCAAAGCTTGGCATTTGGGATGAAAGTGAAAACCAGAATGCTGAGTATTTATTTTCAGTAATCTAGAGAAGTACTCCATGCAAATAATGAAGAGATAGGGGGATAATGGATCTCCTTGCCGAACACCACACTTACCTTGGAAGAAACCGAAGAGATTACCATTGATGCAGACAGAAAATGAGGTAGTCTCAACACATTTCATAACAAGATGAACAAACCTAGCAGGGAACCCCAAGAGCTGAAGGAGATCGCGAAGAAAGGACTATTGGACCTAATCAAATGCTTTCCTGAAGTCAATCTTGGTGGTGCAGCGAGGGGATACACCTTTTCGCCCATATCGCCTCAGAAGCTCTTGCATGAGGTTAATATTATCTGCCATGAATCTCACTCCAAGAAAAGCGTTCTGAGAAGGGCTGATAATATCATTGAGCACATGAGCCAGCCTCCCTGCTAAAATCTTGGAAATCACTTTGTAAGTGACGTTACAACAAGAAATAAGTCTGTAATCTGCAGCAGAGTTTGCATTTACTGATTTTGGAATAAGGGCTATGATAGAATGGTTAAGCTGCTTGAGAATCTCTCCTGAGGCAAAGAAATCTTGAACGGCTGAACAAAAGTCATCACCAATAATGTTCCAAGCTTTTTTGAAGAAGGCAGAGGTATATCCATCCGGGCCTGGAGCTTTGTCATCATCCATACTGAAGAGAACTTGCTTGATATCATCAGCAGATACTGGAGCAAGAAGATAGTCATGAGAGTCGGCATTAATGCAGGCGCCACAATGAACTACCTCAACTCTTGGCAGGATAGTAGGCTTGGAAGTCCACAAGAGCTCTTTATAGTATGAGACAAACTCTCTACTAACCTCTTCAGTCGAAGAAGTGAGCATACCATCACTACAAATAATAGCAAGAATATGGTGTCTCCTATGACGCTGGCTCATCAAAGAGTGAAAAAATCTGGTTCCCTTGTCACAATCTTTAAAGAAAGCACATTTCAACTTTTGGCCAAATAACATTTTCTCAGCAGATTTAAGATTTACAAGGTTCAGCCTCTGCTGCTTTTTAAGTGCTAAGAGATGACCATTGTCCCTGTCATTCTGCAGAAGAACCTGAGTATCATCCAGGTCCTTTTCTGCTCTAGCTACCTTCTCCGAAATGTGGCTGAAATGAAGATTGTTCAGAGTCTTCAGGGTTCCTTTCAATTGCTTGAGCTTTTTATAGAGAATATACATATGCGACCTATAGATATCCAAATACCAATGCTGAAAGATGATTTCCAAGAACTGAGGATGAGCAACCCACATGTTGAAGAATTTAAAATTCTGTTTGCCATGGAATTCCCATAATCCCAGCTGGATAGTAGTTGGAGAATGGTCTGAGAAAGCTCCTGGGTACCAAAGTGGACATGGGCCATTTGCTGCAATGTGAACCAATGAGCGTTTACCATAACCCTATCAATTTTTATCCAGACTGTGCCATTTATCCATGTAAAATGACAACCCGTAGAGTTCAAGTCAGCTATCCCAAGATTAGAACAACACACCCTGAAATCTGAAGTTTCATAGTTAGAGACTGGCTCCCTATTATGCTTATCATCTTGAGAGAGAATAGAGTTAAAATCCCCAAGAAGAATCCATGGTGATTTCGTGCCCCATCTTCTTAAATCCTTCCACAAAGCTCTTCTGGCAGTAATGATGTTGAAACCGTATATGAAGGGGGCTGTAAAACTATATTGGTGAACCAAGCTTGTAATCCGAACATGTATCCCTTGGGTAGAGAAGTGAAGCATCTCAACCTTTACTGTGTCAGGGTTCCAAAAAACAACTATCCGAGCATATATTGCAGCTTCAACATTGTTTATAAACTACCAAGACTTCAAACTTAACTTATGCATGCAACTTTTGCCAATGACAACTTAGTCTCTAGGAGACCACAAACATCAATCTTTTTACCCTTCATGAGGCCAGTAACCTCATGCTGTTTGAGAGGACTATTAAGCCCTTTCACGTTCCAGCAGTAGACAATCATAAATGAGGAAGGGTGAAAGATACCCCACCACTGCCAGAAACTCTATTGGAATTCCTTTGGACCGAGCTCCTGGTGAGCATACCTGATATTGGTCGATGGGGAGCCTCGGTGCCAGTTATGTCTACTGAGATTGCAGGAGCTTTCCCCTAGGCAGAGACATACTGTTGTGGAGGCTGGTTACTTTCAGCAGGTAAAGATTTTGATGGGTGCTGCTTGTTACCATTGTTATTTCTCCTTTTCCGAACAGTTTGCCACTCTTCAAAACCAGCAGTTGTGGCTTGAGAACAATGTTGCTCATCCTGAGCTACACAAGTCTCTATAGGGACAATGTGAGCATCAAGTTTAGGAGCATCAGTAGGAGGAGTATCAACAGGGGAGACTTCAACCGGGGGAGCAATAACAGGCGGGGCATCAACAAGGGAATCATCAACAGAGGGGCTGAGTCGAGTAAAGACACTACCTTTGACATTTTTCTTGGTAGCAACAACAACATTAGCTGAACCTGCCTTCCCTACTGTTCTGGCCTCTTCCTTGCCTTTAGAACATGCTCCAGTGGAATGGCCTAGCACTTTGCAATGCTTGCAAAATTTAGGCAGCGTCTCATAGATAACCCTTTGAATGAGGGGGTTTCTATTAGGCAGGATAACATTGATGGAGGATCTAAGATCAGCAAGGAGATCCATTTCCACAAGCACCCGAGCACATGATAATCTCTCATTGGTGGAAGTTAACTTATCACATTGTATTGGCTTACCAAGAACACTTGCAAGCTTTGATAAACACCTCGGTGTCCAGCATTTCAATGGCAGGTTTGGGAACTTAATCCAAACAGAGACTTGAGTCATTTCAGAGCATGAGAAATCAAAATATTCAGACATGGGACGCAAGATGAGAAGCCTGTCATATACTAAATAAGGCCCTCCATATAATACAGAGAACTTGTCTTCTTCATTTTGGAATTTATAAACTAACCAGCCCGATTCATGTATGGTAAGGGTTACTTCACATTTCCAGATGTTCCCAATGATGCTATTCAAGGCTCTATAACCAGGAAATTTTCCAAAAACATAACCAATGGCACACAGTTTCCAGTCATCACAAGAATGATCTAAGTCTTCAGTTAAAAGAGGGCAGGACTGAATATCATTGAAAGCTGAAAAATGCATGAGTTTCGGGCAAGAGGAGATGCTATGGTTGAAAGAGAACAGATCTCTCCATCTACCACTAACAGGGGGAGAAGAGGGAGATTTACCTGCTTGAACATTGTTGGATGGGTTAAAGCTGGCACCTTTGGGACTTGCTGGTATCTCTGGAGAGACCGGAGCCGGAGAAGATGGTGAAGACCTTTCATATTCTTCCTCAGAGAAAGTGAAGTCTAACTGCTATTCTTCTAGGTCTTCATCGTCAGAACAGTTTTCTACAATAAACCCATCAAGAGGTGGAGAGTTGTTAGCCACTGGAAACCCATCTGCCTCTCTAACCGTGCTTGTACCTGCGCCGCTGGATAGGATGATAGTAGGGGGGTAGATCTGTACTGGCATATGGGAAATAGAACCAGAGAGAGTTCCAAGAGCCGACTCATATGATGAGTGAAGCAACTCCCTAATTCATTTAGGACCTGATTGTTTTTGCGTTTCAAAAGTGTTTTTGAAAAAAATTTATTTTTATTTTATTTTTTTGCTTCAAATTATTTTTTTATATATTTTTAGATTATTTAATGTGTTGATGTCAAAAAAAAAAATTTTAAAATTTTTTTTCTAATGCATTTTCAAATAAAACATACTTTGAAAAACAACACCTATCATATTACCAAACACCCCTTTAATATTTCCACCGCCACTCTTTGCAAGAACAATCCAGTCCACTACCACCTCTAGGAGAAAAAAAAAAAAAAGCCTAGCTTTCATCCCTAGCCTCCCCCTCATTCTTTAAAAGGAAAGCCCTAATTTCCTGATCCCATAACCTAAACAAAACTCTTCACTTCCAGTCCTTTTTCATTTAACATTGAAAATGGTCATAGCCTCCAAATTACCACTCCAAAATCTTATATCCCCGAATCCTTACTTTTCAAGAACAACATCACCAACACTAACAGTCATGAGAGTGACTAATCGAATAGAGAAGAGGAGACCTTGGATGATGTCATCATATTAGTCGTTGAAAAATAAATTTAGAGTTTTTGGTTTGGTTTTGTTGTTAGGATAACATAACAATAACTTTTATTTTTATTTTGGGCTTTGTTTTCCAGGATAAATGAAGAAAGAGTTACTATTTTAGCAGAATTAGCCACCTACTGATTTCCAAGCATCTCGTGACAAACTTCGAAGTCAGTTGTAATTTTTTCTGCCTAATTGATGGAGCAAATGGTGAAGAATTATTGAGGTTACTTTTATATTTATTTGCAGGGAATTAAATTGTCCTTGAATTTTTATGGTTTTCAAGTAAGATTTTATGCAAAGATAGAAATTCATGCCATCAAGATAAAGATGCAAAGAATATTTTGGTCTTTTAGCCATGATTAATTTTGAAATTTTCAATAATGATACAAACTCAAGATGATAGAATTGAGTGTGGATTGTTAATGTTGTTATTGAAGATACTGTAGCTATTCATGACAAAATGATTCTACAGATGCAGCTATTGATGAATATGATTATGTAGATATTTTAGCATTATACTATTGCCTAATGTAATTTATTTGTTACCTAGTTTTGATACGATTATGTTCTTTTATTATTAATATGTAATCTTAACGAGATGTTTGGGAGAAATTATGTGCAAGATTATCTTTCCTTGACACATAATTTCCCTGCGATATATATAAATAGACACACACACACAACAAAAGAATAATATGAATGAAATTCTATTTTTCTGTAAGATTTCTATTTTCTGCTATCTTAAATTTTTTCATGGTATCAGAGCAAGTTCTCTGGGTTTTTTTAAAAACCATAGGCAGAATTAGTTGTGCTGCCATAGAAGATCACTTTAAGGATGTCATTGACGTTGGCTCAAAGATTTCTACACCAGCAAATTACTCAGATGACACAAACACCTCCCAAAGATTGAGCTCTGTATTGTTGAATGAGTTCAATTATCTTTCTTAGTCAAGGGCTGTAACCATTGCCCTTGGTGGAAGATCTAAATTGGGTTTTATAAATGGTTCGACCATTTCTCCTAAAGTGAATGATCCGAAATATAAAGCGTGGTTGTTCAAAGACCAGCTGATTATGTCATGGATTCTCAACTCCATGGAGAGAAACCTTATCGAGATTTTTAGTTTCTCAGAATCATCTTCAGACCTATGGGATGCTATTCATCACATGTATGGAAATCAAAATAATTCTGCCAGGACTTTCTAGATTCATCGTGAAGTTGCCACCTTCACCAAGAAGGAAAACCTTTTGTTCAATTATTGGGAAGTTTTAAAAGCTTGTGGAATGAATTGGAAATATATCGCCCTCACACTACAGATGCTACCATACTTCAGAAAAGGACTGATGATGATAGAATTTTTCAGCTATTGGCAAGTCTCGGTCTAGATTTTGAAGATCTACGAAGTCACATTCTAATGAATCCAGAACTGTCATCCTTAAAGTTAGTTTGTGCCACCATTCAATGTGAAGAAATACACAGAAAGGTAGTGACTCGTGAAGTTGGAGTATCT
>Ga0307510_10010332_pt1 | contig 11085 bp, 12 predicted proteins | sample 12_EM_MG_FD_207224 | JGI IMG/M metagenome (GOLD analysis project Ga0307510, IMG submission 207224) | Populus trichocarpa ectomycorrhiza microbial communities from riparian zone in the Pacific Northwest, United States - 12_EM | ecosystem: Host-associated > Plants > Roots > Unclassified | place... | reverse complement strand
ACAAAAAAGCAAGTGTCAATGCTCCGTCTGACCAGGATCCGAAGATCAGGCCGCGCCTGCCTACCCTCTGAGAGCTAATCTGAAATGGAAAAAGACTGGGAAGGACATGAACAATCTGCAGAAACGCCACAAGGGAAAATGAACACCAGAAAAAAGAAAAGTCCAAGGATCTGCATCCGCATCCGTCAGCTAGTATTGGTAGACTACTTGAAACGGGCCTACACCTCCTGCTTATATTAGTTATTTGGAGCAAGGATGGTCTAGCCTTATTCGTAAAGGTTAAGCAACAATAGAAACAGACTGGAGAGAGCTCCAAATATGTGTTTCTGCTGACGCAGCTGGAAAACCTGCTGCCATCATAGGAGATAGAAAACGTGGTAGTTGTAACTGCAACTTACCAGGGGTAGAGGATCCACTGTGACTCTCATTGGCTAGAAAGATGGCGGACAGGTTGGACTTTGTGCGGCCTCTGGTACCGGTATGTTTACATCAACATATTCGGACCACGGATCACCAGGATAATGGTCCCTCTTAGGCGTACTGACTTGTGTCTCGTCTGACCTGTCTACATGCTACCTGGCTCCTGAGGCCAGCATCACAAGATGCTGGGCTGATGCTTCCATCGGGATCTGCTCAGAGGCCGCAGCCGCGAGATCTTCCCTGAGATTGGAAGCGAACCGAGAAGGGCTATCTGGTAGGCTAAGCCTCACAATAGGTAGTGGACTTTGGTTGGCCTCCCAATGGAGTCTATCCTGTTCAACAATGATTGTAGGGCCAATTGTAGGCACAGTGCGGAAGATCTTTCTCGGAGGGTCCACAGTGTCGGCCAAACTGTTTGGCTCATCAGAGTAGGCAATTACCGTTCGGTCACGGTGGCCTTTGCTATTGAGTGTACAGGTAGCTAGCTCAGAGACTTTCTTGATATTGGTCTCCCTTCCGGTTTGTTGGCCAGGCCGGAAGGCAGGCTGGTTTAAGTTAGCATGAGGGTAAGAACATTGCTTACCAGGAGATGGCATGGAATTGGGAGATAAGGCCGGAATGGCAGCGCAGGCCGGAGCAGCGCTCACAACAGAAAAACAATCGTCGTCACATGACGGTTTGGCGATGTTTGCCAGACGACTACACCAGCCCATGTCACTCTTTCTCATGCTGTTCGTCCTACTCAACCTAATGCCTCGCTTTGCGGCTACCGTAGATGACTCTGAGTTCATGCCGTCATCTGAGCTATCATCATTGCTACTGTGTGACTTGGCCGGAGAAGGACTTCAATAATTTCAAAGTGAGAAAGATAAGCTGACGGGAGAAGGAGTCTAGTGTTCATGTGCTGTTGACGATAGCCATAGAAAAGCAGAACCATTGGTTTGTTCAGCGTATTTATTGACCACCAAATGCGGACATCCTGGTCCCTAAGGAGTGGGACCATTTCACCAAGTGGCAGCAGCTTGTCAGGATGGTTCCGGACCTTCAGGTACCTTCACTCGTTGCATTAACAAGCACCCGATATCCATATCCGCGTTCTGGGATCCTGTCTATCTCCGCTAGAACATTGTCAAAGCTGGGCTCACCCATCTCTGGGCAGTAAACCTGCTCCCCGGTCTGCGACGTGACCTTGTCCAATCCAGGAGGGTTGGGGGCACGAGGGTACAAAATGGACGGCTCCGCTATCTAGAGGCGGACTCTGTGTGGGCCGGCCCAACCTGCAAGTGATATGTTAGCATCCAGTATACAGATTAAATGCGGACTCATTGCGACAACTTACGATCATTTCAAGCTGGAATGTTAGCGGTCAGAATATGAGCACCTCGTGCTCTCGTTAGGCGCTCTAGAGTGTTCTGATGTTTTTTTGCTATGTATTTTAGCAAAAAATCGAGGCATTCTGTAAAATGTCTGTCTCAAACAGTGTTAGTCTGCTAGAGTGCAGCCCGGCCACTGCCCGCAGTAGCAACGGATGAGAGAGTAAGAGAATGTGCCTGAATGGCGGTCCATTGGAGGTCTGTACTCCGCCTCTACCGGGGAATCCTGTCTTGCTCCATTTTACCCTTCATGCCATTCTGCCACCTACTATAATCCTGATTCGTAATGCCTGGTTTCACGAAGCCGTAGACATACTTACACTAGGAAACATCACTATCGTTTTCATGGCCCGGAATTTTTTGGTAGGTAAATCCAGCGTTTGGGAGTCTCATGTTAGCTTAGGGGGTGAGTTATTTGTGCTGGATAGCGAAATGACAATAGGGTGGGCTGGCCAAATGATAAGGGAAGCTCTGCGGACGATTGGGGAGTTCTGTGGATGATAAGACGAGTCTGTGGACGATAAGAGGAGTATGTGGACGATAAGAGGAGTCGGTCAATGAGAGGAGTGTGAAGATGATAGAAGGGGTTCTGCGGAAGATAAATGGCTGTGAGAAGACTATTAGCTACGGAAATGTGGATAGGTAGTGCTGAATTAAGCTGAGGATATACTAGTGGTACCGCCAACAAGTAAGAAGTTGCGCTGAGCTTGATATCAATGTGTTCTATTAGGATAGATGGGCGGATTGATGAAGGATGTGATTGTGGTTCAGTAAAGAAGTATGAAGAGAAGATGGATGAGGGAGGGAGGGAGGGAGGAGGTTTATAGACCGCAAGAGGACGATGCGTTCGCAGAATCGTGCCCTGTACAAACCTGAATATTGGGATCTGGAAAGGTCAGGTGATCTACACACAAAGGGGGGCTAAGATCATGATAAGCTTTTATGCAGCAAAGGAGGCGCACATGAGCCGCAGCCCTGAGCCAAGACGTTCCTAAACATCTACCTTCCCTATTGAGAAGATGACCGGACTATCAGTCAACAGCAGCGCGTCAACCTCGAAGCTCAATTTCACAAGTTGATCGTTAGAGTGAATAGGAGTGGATGAGAGTTTGAAAGTCCGGACATGTTCGCCATCCTATCAAACATGCTTAAAGTAACCTCCTCCCTGTTGAATGAAGTCTGCTTTTGTTCTTGAAAGAGTAAATCAGCCACAGGCCATCTCACCTCATCGGCACAGGTCCGCTCCGTCAGACTACTTGAAACAAAAACACCACACATTAAGACGATGACCTCAAACTCAACCAAGTATCCTTATTGCAGGCGACGCTATCAACAGGCAGCTGCATATAAAAAGCACCTTCAAACAATACATCTTGATATTGTTCTATCCCTCCGAGTTCGTGCAACTGCAGACCTGGGCTCAAGGCTGGCAACCGCCTTCAGACAGCATGAAAACATCGATCCGGATGACTCAGACAATGAATTTGATCCTGAGCTAGAGATTGAAGACCAGGGGGCATATAATGAGGTAGAAAATGATACGCAAGACAATTCAGATGCGGAGCACGCTTCAGAACTACCGGCTCCCGGGCACCCATCTAGCCAAGAGATTATTCCAGGTGCTGGAAGACCACTTGGCAATGATGTTAACTATACAGAGCACAATTTGGCCACAACAAACCACCTCTGAAGCCCTTTCTTGTTCGAAGCTGACTTTAATTTAGCGAGTTGGTTTGTACAGAACAAGGTAGCCAAGTCACTGATTGACACCTACTTTGCCACGGATTGGGTGGTACAGATGCCAGATCATTCCGGTCATCATATACTTTGCGACAACATCTTGACGAACTGGACCCGTTTGGTGATTACCTGGTGTGGACTGAAGCTGCAATTGATGATGGTCAGCATGCGACAACTTTCTATTATCAGAATCTGATTGACTCCGTTCGTTTCCTGATCAGCCAGGTTGCATATAGATCAAATATGGTCTACGCGCCTGTGCGGGAATACAATTCAAGTGGGGAGCGATTATACTCAGAGATACATACGGCGGACTGGTGGTGGGATATGCAGGTATGAAATATGTCCTGACATCTGCAAGTGCTCTCTGTTTCCAGTGCTGACCGTTTATTGCATTTCATGGTAGAAGACTCTGCCTGCCGGGTCAACTGTGGTACCTATTATCGGATTGTTAGACTAGACTCACCTAACCAATTTTTCAGGAGCCAAGAAAGCCTGGCCGGTCTACATGACGATTGGCAATATCCTTTCCCAGGCAACAAATTGCCCTGCCAAAATGTCAGTTGAACTGGTGGAATTTCTGCATGTACTGCCAAAGCTCACTGGTGAATCAATCCAGGCCAATGAAACCCAACGGCAAATCAATGAGGATTCTCTGCAGCCTGTCTTGGATCTTGGCCTCGCACTTTTGCACTATATTTCCCATGAAGGCATGGTTATGCCTTATGCGGATGGTAAAACACGCCTTTGTTTTCCCATCGTATCAGCCTGGATTGCGGATCATGCGGAACTTAAGACCTTGCATAGGATAGTGAGCAAGTCATGCCCAAAGTGTGAGGTTCCATGCAAAGAGCTTGGTGGAAATCTGCGGGAGGTATATGAGGTCCGTGACTACACTATATATGAAGAAAAAGCTAGGCAGCTTGAGTCGGGAGAGACTGCTAGCACCTGGGTGTATTTTCGGCAGGTGGGTGTGAAAATACGCCAGAATGTATTCACTGGACTGCACTGAGTGAACCTGTCCGACCTACACAAGCCGGACCTCTTGCACAACATTTACCTCGGCCTATTCAAACATATGATACAATGCGTAGAAGGGTTCCCGAAAAAGCATAAACAGCAACAGGCATTCGACGATGCCTGAAAAGAAATTCCGCCTCATCCGGGATTCTGTGTACCAAAAAAGGCCTATCGAGAAGTCACTCAATAGCAGGGAAAGGAAACTGGCAACCTTGGCTAGTGTATTTCGTCGTTCGACTGGCGTCTGCATTGCGAAATCCGGACAGTTCTGAGCATCACAATTTTCAGATTGCCTTGAACTGTATTAGTGTTCGGGTTGATTTCTCCCTGATGGCCCACTATCGCAGCCATACACTAGATACACTTTCCTACCTGGAAAGGTATCTCCTAATATTTCACCAGACGAAAGACCTTTTCCTGGAATTCCTGTACCTCGAAGTCTACCGGGGCGGACGCAAACCGCCAGGATTGGGAGTTACGGGAACAAATCACCCATGAACGTGCTGATGCGATTCGCCGTAGGTCTGCGGCCAAATGGCGTCAGCAGGCGGATCAAGAGAGACTTTAGAGGGTTAATCAGCGGGCAGATTTGATCTACCGGGAAAACCACTTCAGCTTCATCAAAATGCAATATCTTAGTCACTTTTCCTCCTACATACCACGTTTTGGATCCATATCATGGTATTCCACCAAGATCGGTGAGCTAGCATATGAGGATCAAATCAAAGATGGCTACCGCCGGTCAAACAAAAATGAAGCTGCCCCCCAGATCTTGTCACACTATGGCGGCCAGCATGCCCTCGGAATGAGGCTACAAACACTAGACGTTCCTTTAAAGGCAGAAAATGTCGTCACAAGAGAAGGCAAGAGGAGGGAGACGGCAGCTGCACCTTGGAGAATTCTCAAAGGCCGAATGAAGAACGTCAGCATGCTGACCGAGCTCTGCAGAACCTGCAACATCGATCATAGGGACATAATAGAGGAGACGTTACGTTTAATCAAGCAGACTGTAGCGGATGACCATACGCTGTCTTCTGACCCTACCGAACTGGGGTTACTTCTCATAGAGCAATTTACGCACCTTGAAATTCTGGTCGCTGACTTTCAGGAAAGGGACGTTTTCCAGATTCACAGAGCCCACATCACAGGAATAATGGCTTGCAGTAGCGGTGGTCCTAGAAATGATTGGGTTTGGATCAAGGCGGGCGGAGAGCACAGTTATGGAGATCTTCGGGGACGGGGGGTGGCCCAATTTTTAGCCCTTTTCAAGATAAGAAACATTTTTAGCGAGGCCGCTGGTGTCCGGGGCCTCGCACTACTTCGTGTACTCGATCCGATCAATTCTGGTAGATTCCATCTCCCAAGCAGACATATACAAATCAGGAAGTGGCGTAGTGGTCGCGAGATGCGAATAGTTCATATAGGGACAGTGATTGGACAGGCGTATGTAATTTCCACTGGGGAGGGCCAATGGAGAGTAAATCACAGGATTGATCTGTGGACGTTTAATGAAATATATTAGATTATTCTATACTACTGGATTGTGAATAAGATACACTCGGCCAAGTTGAAGCTGGACACTTAACACGGCCATTGCCACCTGTGTTCCCAGATTCAACTTGGCTGTGAGAGCAGAGCGAATGTGTGAAATATCTTAAGGATTAGGCTACAGAATTGTGTATAATACGCACCCGGCCGAGTTGAAGCCGGACTCGTGAGATGACATTTCCCATCTAGTTGCCCGGATTCAACTCGGCCATGAGGGTGTACCACCTTTAATGAAATATATAAAATTATATACAGGCTTTCATAGAAATTGAGAGTGTGAAAGCGGACGAAGGTAGGCGTCTGCATAGTGGGGCCAGCAGGGCGGGGACAGGGTAGTAGTCTGCAAGGGGTGGTGGCGGGGTGCTGACAAGGGTAAGAGTCCGCGAAGAGCTCTGGCAGGGTCAAGACGAGGGTAAGAGTGGGCGAAGGGAGGCGGCAGGGTTCGGATGAGTAGCGCAGTCCCATAGAGTATTGGTAGGGTGTTGCAAGCATTATGAGGAGTCACAGGACGAATCTAGGCTATCGGGCTCCGAGAATCTGGCAGGTATACTCGAGAGACCCCCGGGCGAGAAGAGACTGAAGGTGGGTGTTCGGACGGAATCAAGCCGTGACACGTGAACTAGGTGGTCACGACAGGAACAGGAGCATTGGGAGGCACCAGGCGCACGAGGTGCAATCCTAGGACACCCGGACATTCAGGACATTCAGGACATTCAGGACATTCAGGACATTCAGGACATTCAGGACATTCAGGAGGCAGAGGACGCAACAGCAGATGTTCAGGACGCAACGGCAGGTGTTCAGGATGCACGGAACAAGTGGAGCGGACGGCCGCCGTCCAGATGCTGGCCTTATGCGTCTGGAGTAAACCTTTTTTTTGCTGATGTACACCGCCCTATCCAACAACCCAACCTTTTCTTATCAGATCCATTCTCCATTTTTGAGCAGCTCCCTCGAAGTTCACCCCCGATAATTACTTCTGATATTCTCTCTACAATGCAGGCTCCAGTGCTAGTTATGAAAACTCAGTCCGGCGAGTGTCAGACTTGGTATTTCATCCATCCATTTTTATATTCCACTCTTATCTGATCAAGTTTAATTTTCTGATGTACGATGTACTCGTATTGGCAGAAAGGATGCAAAGCTCAATGTTTCGAATATTATCGCTGCTAGGACTGTTGCGGACATTATCCGGGCTTGTTTAATTTGGGTCCTAAAGAAATGTTGAAAATGCTGTTGGACCCAATGGCTGGAATTGTGATGTCAAACGATGGACATGAAATTTGGAGAGAAATTGAGGTCGCGCATCCTGCTGGTAAGAGCATGATTGAGTTGAGTCGGGCGCAAGTATGACCGTTTTCCCAGCCCTGTTGAGTGCTACCGCAAAATCGCAAATAATTGAACAATGTGCCATGTGGGGGCTGAGCAGCTCTTTTTTTCAAGTTGCTGCGATCCTCCCTCCCTTTGCCAAGGAAGGAAATTCTTGACTGCATATCACATTGTTCAACTATTCGAGATTCTACGGTACTGTAGGGCCTGCAATGGGGAACACTTGCTTTATAGGTTGTTTACTGTTTATATAGCTAGCTACGGTAGATAGAGAGGTGAGCGATGGGTTTTGTTGTCTTGTTATGTTGCCCAGCCATGGGCTAGAGCTGAGGCTATATAAGCCTTAAGGCATCGTGTAGTTTGAAAAATAGTGGACGATCGTGAATACAACAACAGTGACAAGCGAGAAAGGAAAGGAGCAAGCCTTTTCAACAAACCTTGGGGCAATTGAGTGCCTGCTTTCATCTAGTTATCTACAGACTTCGGCTGGAAGTTACTTTACTTTGAACAATGTTTGATCACCGAATACCTTTTACCTTCCTTCTTCTCCTATCCGCTTCCCTATTTCCCATCCCCGGACTTTGTTTCCTTTTCTGTTCTCTCTTCATGTGGAGTAGACTCCGGACGAAATTCTCTTTTCTCAGTACTATTGCCTCTAGTTCCGGGGGTGTCGGGGGCCATGAGATCTGTATAGTAGCAGGTTGGGTTCTTTTAAAGGCGTAGCCATTAATCCTGTGGGTCCCTTTGTGAATAGGAACAAGTTGGAGATGGTACAACTACTGTGATCATTCTTACCGGTGAAACCCTCGCGCAAGCTCTTCCACACTCACAACGCAAGACCCATCCCGTCGCCATTATCCAGGCTTTCAAGAGAGCTCTTACCAATGCCCTAACTATAGTTGTAGACATCTCCGTTCCAGTATCTACGACTGATAATGAGGTGATGCATAACTTGATCCAGTCTTCTATCTGCATAGAGTTTGTTTCTCAATAGTCGAAGCTGATATGAGATTTTGCCATTTGGGCTGTCCGCACTGTAGTGAGAGATCAGGGAGGGAAGGAAGAGGTAGACATCAAGCATCATACCAGGGTTGAGCGGATTCCTGGAGGTGAGGTGCGGGATTTGATAGTTCTTGATGGTGTCATACCGAATAAGGATATTACGCATCAGAAGATGAGAAGGGTTGAGAATCCTAAGATTATCTTGCGGGATTGCCGGCAAGGGCATAAGAAGGGAGAGTCTCAGACTAATATCAAAATTAGGAAGAAGTAAAATAGAAGTATTAGATTGGAAATAGAGGAAAGACAGGTTAAGAGTATGTGTAATGATATTTTAGCACTCAAGCTAGATTTGGTTATCACTTATCAGGGGTATTGCTGGGTTGCCCCTCAGTGGTTTGACTCTGGGGTGGGAGGCTGACACTGGCACCATGAGATCTTGCTCAATACTACCTCCTCAAGGGAAAGGTAAGAGCCCTCCGCCGTGTTAGAAACACTAATAACAACCGTATGGCTGTACTGTTGGTGGTACAATTGTGAACCATGTAGACGATGTCAATCAGTCAGATGTTGAAGCAAAATGTGATCACTTTAGGAATGAGAAGATTGGTGATAAGTACATATTCCGACCCGGCGAAACTTGAGGGCCTCTGGAAGCAATATGGCTAACCCTCTTAGATACTATGCATTTATGACAAAGTGCGAGGATCCTAAAGAGTGTACTCCTCCCTGGCGGCTCTATGGATATCCTTAATGAAAGTGAACGCAATCTGCAAGATATGCAATACCTGTGCTGCGCAATATCCTTTTCCAACTCCGGTTACGTCCCACAAGTGGCGCGGCTAACATGGCTATCTCTGTGTGCCTTGTGAAGATTACAAAGTCTATCAATGATTTTCTGCAGTGGTCATACAGCGGAGTTGAACAAGCCTTACAAGTTCTTCCTACAACACTGATTACGAACCTGAATTTTGGTTCAATCAGAATACTAACCCAGTAATATGTGAAGCCTGGCGTGAACGAGCATACCTGGGGTACAAACAGCAATACCGGTAAGATTGTTGACATAAAGAGATCGGCTGTCTGGGAACCAGACGCAGTAAAGCTTCAAAGTATCAGACCAGCCATTCAGGTGAGAACACAAACTTACTAACATACGGGGATTGGCATTTAACTAATAATTTCTCTAGTCTGTTTCAATCACTTTTGTCTATTCCCCTTGACTGCCACCAGCCTCACAACCCTGTTCAGCTACTTTAGCACAGCAGATTTTAGTTATACAAAGAAGGCAACACAGAACCATTTCATTAATCAGTAAAAGTCTTTAATGACACAACCTCCGAGCAGATATATCTATGATGCCACAGTGCCCGGAACTGACTAAGTGTAGACTATAGTTTATGCTTACTGTCCACTTGTTTACCCATACCCTAATCATTATTCTGATTTAGAGAAAGTTTCCAACCATCCAGGCTCTCAATTCCATGAATAATTTTCAACTGATTGTTTCTACCAATTTTCGGCATCACTCTGATCAATCATGTCGGCCATGACTGATCTTCGTCAAGCACCAGTTTTAGGCTAGCGTTATTCGTCCTTCGATGAACTTAAGCGGGTTTTACAAGGCTGATCTGTTCATGAGAAGTTCAACTACTGGGTTTCCAAGCGAGATTCTACACGAGAAATCTATGTGTACAAGGTTCAAAACTGTTCTTGGAGAGTCCAAGCAAATAAGACAGATCTAGGAGATATGGAAGTTACTGTACCTGAGGCATCTCATAATTGTATACTGGAATGTCCGGTTGCAAATGTTCGGTCAACATCAAGCCGACAACAGTGGATCCAAGAAATCTTGCTACAACATCTTATTATAACTCGGTCAACAAGACCAAAGAGTATTCAGGATTGCTTGCGTCTTCGCTTCTCTGAGGTTATTGATCACCAGGGGGCTTTAAGAACAAAGCAGGCACTCTTAAGTGATGGACTCAGACTTCAGACTCACCGGCCTAGCTTTTCCAAATTATCTGCCTATCTGGAGGTTCTCAAGCAGCAAAATCCTGAAGTACATACTCATTTGTCTATCAATCTAACTAATTCACAATTTCAACGCATTTTCATCTGCCCTGAGAAGTTGGCAAACTTCTTTGAATATTGTCAGCACTTTATTGCTATTGATGGTACACATCTTACTGGGAAATTATGCATGACATAAGCAAAAATAATACCTTGCGTCCTGTGCGGCCCGTCTGTCTGACGCCCGGGACATCGGAATGCTAATCGCAAATCAGGACGTAACGTCGGATCAACGTCGCGTCCTGACTTCGCGTCACCTAGCGCCATCCGTCCTGACGCCATCCGGACACGAACCCCTACATTCTATGCGTCCTGACTGCGTCTGGTGCTCCTTTATTACCTCTTGACTCCCCCTGATCTACGACTCTTCCATTCCTACTGCGTTGGGTCCTCCGCTATTGCGTTCTGACTCCGTCGGATGTATGACTCTCCCGCCCTGATGCCGGTTCCTTCTCAGCGAACGTCAGGGCTTCACTCATCTTCAGATCTCGCGTCCTAATGTTTTCACACCCTGCCGACCTTGTCCGGATCCCACGATCCGCATCTCTCCCTTCCTGACGCCTGCTCACTTCTTCCTGATCTT